>Ga0315280_10007769_pt1 | contig 14279 bp, 11 predicted proteins | sample YL17G06_40_MG_FD_203697 | JGI IMG/M metagenome (GOLD analysis project Ga0315280, IMG submission 203697) | Sediment microbial communities from Yellowstone Lake, YNP, Wyoming, USA - YL17G06_40 | ecosystem: Environmental > Aquatic > Freshwater > Lake > Sediment | place: USA: Wyoming | collected...
TTGTCCGAGGACGGTCTTGCGTTCCAGGGGCGTTGCCCCTGGCTATTTTCGCCTCCCCTTTCAGGGGAGCGTGGGAAGAAAGACGGGCTATCCTGTCGGGGAAACCGACAAATGTGCGGAACGGCACATCTTCTGGAATTTGGACATGCACCCAGCCTTGGCCTGAGGGATCTGCGAAAATGGGGGAGTCTTGTCGTGGCATGGGCATCGTGCCCATGAAGATTCACGGCCAAGATGGCCGTGCCCGCTGTTCCGGCGTTGCGGGAAGCGTTGCGGGACAGCGATTGGCTGGTTCGTTCCGCCGCCGCCGAGGCGCTCTACCGAATTGAAAAGGAAAGTGGTACAGGCGGACAGAACCGATAGGGACCATAAGGAGGCAACATGAAAACGCCAGGAAGTGGGGGCACCGGCCGGATTCGAGCGCGGAAAGTCGCCGACCGCTTGCTGAAGTTCTTCAGAACCGATCCCACGGCGAAGGCGTGGTTTGTCGAACATTGACATGACCGGGCCGAACAAGAACCAAGGAAATTGCCGATTGCCGATTGAAACGACAAAAGCAATCCAGGAACCGGTTTAATAAATCGCTGAGGAACATAGCCGCTCTGACGAGAGAACTGATACGACACGGCTGCGCGGCGTGCCATGTTCCCAACAGGCGCTCCCTCCGCGGCGACCCGACAAGAAAAGGTATGGACAAAGTCCGGCGTCTTTGGCAGATTCCCGCGACGTAAGCGCCCAGTGCGCCTCTTGCCATCGCGCACAACCACGATCCGCGCGGCGTCAGACGGCGAAGCCGGATCCATAAGAAGGAAAGGAGTTGTTCATGAACACCTTGAATCGGCGCCAGTTCTTGAAAGTCACCGGCGCGGCAGCCCTCGGCGTCGCGGCGGCACCCTGGGCCATCGGGGCCGAACCCGGCCGTCGCCGGCCCAACGTCCTGTTTGTCTTTTCTGACATGCAGCGCGCGTATTCCATGGGCTGCTACGGCGACGCCAACGCCCGCACGCCCACCTTCGACGGCTTCGCCAAACAGGGCGCGCGCCTCGATGCCGCAGTGTCAAACACGCCCGTTTGCTGTCCCTATCGCGCCTGTCTGATGTCGGGCCAGTATGCCCACCACCACGGCGTGATGAGCAACGGCGTCGAATTCCGGCCCACGGTCAAATGCGTCGCGGAGACGTTCCGCGACGCCGGCTACGAAACCGGCTACTCCGGCAAATGGCACATCATTTCTCCGAAAGATGCCAAGGAGCCCACGTACGGCTTTCCCCCGGCGACGAGCGAATTCGGGTTCTATCGCACCGACCGGCAGTCCGCAAACGTTACCGACGTGGCGCTGAAGTTCATCGCCGAGAAAAGCAAAGGTCCGGCTCCGTGGATGCTCTATGTCTCCTGGATTCTGCCCCACGCGCCCTACAAGGCGCCGCCCGGATACGTCGAGCATTTTTCCAACATCACGATTCCGCCCAATGTCCCCGCGGGCGCGGCCACGGACTACGCCAAGCAGTGCCTGCCCGACTACTACGGGATGATCGAAAGCCTCGACGATGAGTTCAAGCGCATCCTCCAGGCGCTCGACCAAGCCGGGGTCGCCGACGACACCATCGTCGTGTTCTCTTCCGACCACGGCGACATGATCGGCAACCAAGGCCTCAAGGCCAAGCGGTGGCCCTACGAAGAATCGGCGCGTATCCCCTTCCTCATCCGCTATCCTCGCGCCATCAAGCCCGGCACGGTCATCGCCGACCCGTTCGGCTCGCCCGACGTTTATCCCACGCTGGCGGGGCTGGCCGGCGTCAAGTCGCCCGACGGCGTTGACGGCGCCGATTTCTCGCCCTTGTTCCGCGGCGAAACCGCCAAGCCCCCGCGCGATTATGCCTATCTCGAAATGCAATACGCCTACGTCCCGTGGCCGGGCTGGAGGGCGCTGCGCACGCGCCAGTATAGCTACGCGCGCACCAAGGACAAGCCTTGGTTCCTTTTCGACCTGACCACCGATCCCTGGGAGATGAAGAATCTCGTCGCCGATCCGTCCAGGCAACCACTCGTCAAGGAGATGGACGAACAGCTCGCCTCCGTCATGCGCGAGACGGGCGATTCCTGGGATGTCAAGGCCACGACAGGCGACCTCGCAAACTGGATTCCCGGCGGACCCAAGCAGCAATCCCAGAACCTTGGTGACTTCCCAGGCAAGGCAACTGGCGCGGCCGGAGGCGGCGGGGCACGACAGAAGAAGCAGGGAAAACGGGCCAACCGACGGAAGGCCGGCAAAGGCGCCGCGGCGGAAGAAAAGTGAGGCCCGCGCAGGCATGACGAAAGGCCGATGGGGTCGCCCGACACAGCGCGAGGACTACAAGACCGGCGGTGTTCCTGTAAGCGACAGCGGGCGCGGGGAGTTGTTGAATTCGGTATTCGCTACTGGGACGTGTACTGGCATTGGGGGTATCTTGGGTCTGCCTCCCTGTCGAATCCGACTGACTGGCACGCGGTAGCCGTCGAGGCTATCGGCAAGACCTTCAACTGCTACCTTGACGGAGCGCTATGCTTCAGTGCGGAGGATATCTCCGATACCTACCGCGACGGTATGGTCGGCCTTTCGGTGGAAAGCGGTGAGGCGTTGTTTGACAACGTCAGGGTTCTTGATCTGAGACAATAGCGCTCTGATGCTGCCCAGGAAAAAAGCCGGGAGACAGGTCGGTGGAACGGCGACGAACGGGGGATCTCGTAGGACGCTTTGTGGCGCTGAGCCTTTGTTTTGTCGTATCGGGCGCGGTGGCGGCTGAGCCTCCCTGGAATCTCAAACCCCTCGGGCGGATAGGTGGGTGGTGCTGGGCGGTGCAGGTTGTCGGCCCTTATGCCTATCTTGTCGAAGGGGGAAATCTGACGATTCTCTACATATCCAATCCTTCTTTACCTCTCCCGGTGGGGCATTTCTCGCCCGCCGACTTTCGCTTCACTGACGTTGAGGTCAGCGACGGCCTGGCTTACGTGGTGGGACGTGCGCTGGTGGGCAGCCATGGCCTTCAAATCCTTGATGTCAGCGCTCCCCGCTCGCCCCGCATTCGTAGCTTCTACCCAACACCCGTTACGGCTCAGGGCGTTTATGTGACCGGCGGCTTGGCCTATGTCGCCTGCGGAGAGGAGGATCATGCCGTGCGCGGCGGCAAACAGCCAGAGCGCACCAAGAAGAGCCGTGGCAGGGGTCTTCATTATGACACGTTCTCTTGGCATAGGTTTGCTGTCTTTCAGGAATGAGTGAAGCGCACAGCCCTATTTACTTCTGGCCAAACAGGTCTGTATAGAATCGGATATGGTTTTCGACAACGGCGGAGTCCTGGCAGAGGTTTTGATAACTGTGCTTGACCCCGGGCACGACCGTGAGCTGATTCGGGACCTTCAGGTCGTCGAGCAACTTCTGAAGATTCTTGTTGGCCTCCAACGTATTGCCTCTGCCAGTGTCGCGGTCGCCTACGACGATAAAAACCTGCCGGATATTCTTGCGGATGGCCTGGGCATTTTTCCTGGCCAGGGTCAGGGGCCATTCGGCCAGGAATCGCTCTTCACCGCCCCAGACATGGGAGATGTTTGGCACTCTGGCGAAGAATTCCCAGCTCTGAACCGCGCCAGCAAAATCGGCCACGCCGACGAACCGCTCGGGATACTTGAATGCCAGGTGGGTCGCCCCGTAGCCGCCCATCGAGAAGCCTTCCAGCGCCCGGCGTTTCGGATCGGTGCGGTAGGTTGCATCAGTGTGCGGGATCAAGTCTTTGATGATGATGCTTTCCACCGGCGTCGCGCCGTCGGCGGAGTCCACATACAGGCTGCCGGCAAGCCCATTGACGACCACGCCGATGATGGGCGGCATTCGTTTGTCCTGGATGGCATCGCCCACCTGGGGCAGGAAAGCCGCCGGTATGTTCTGGTAATTGCCTCCACCGCCGTGCAGAAAGTAGATCACGGGATAGCGCGTCTGCGCATCTCCCGGATCATACGCGGGCGGCAGCCAGACGAGGTAGCTGACCTCTTGCTTGATCGTCTCGGCGTGAAAGGTCTTGAACTTGCAGCCCGCGGGTTCTTTGGCGCCGGACCAGACCCATCCCCCTCTGGCAGCGCCCTTGCCAGGGTTGGGATCTTGGGAAGCAGCCGACGGCACACGCGGAAACATGGCCGACAGTAGTAAGGCGACGAGGATGGCTTGCGCGAGTTTGGACATGGACGGGCTCCTTTACGGCATTTTGCCCATAAACCTTGGTATGATCAGGACGGTCAAGCTAAATGGCTCCAGCACAAGGCCGTTGATGCTCTTCTCTCCCGCGAATGTTCTTGCGGGGGCTGAGGCGCCGCGCGCCGCCGCGCCGGTGCCGGACACGGCGGCGGCATCGCCGAAGACAGATTCAACTTGGACGCGCAGGCCGGCCGGCAGCGCCTCGCCATCCACAGTCAACCTGCCCAACGCGACCGCCGGTCCGCTGTTGAGAATGTAGAGGTATTTCCGGCCATCGGGGCCTGCCGCGGCGAGGGCCCTGACGGCTTCCGTCTGGACGGCGTTCTTCGCCCCCTTGACCGAGGCGGCAAGCAGCTTCTTGTCGCCGCTAAAGAGGTGCCGGAACGGCTTCGTGTAAAGATAGGGGGTGAGAAGAGAGATTTTCTCCTTGTAAAGGATACCACGGCCCCGGCGGCTGCTCGTGGAGGCATTCTCAGCCAGAATCAATGCCGAAGTAGCCACGGCGAAGTAATCGTTGTGCGCCGCGTTGTATTGGGCCAGGAAGAAGTAGAAGTTGGCGATGTGCAATCCCTGCACGGGCGTATTCCGGTCGAGGTGTGTTCCCCATTGGAGCATGTACATCTTCTTGTCGCCGCCCCAATCCCGCTGATAGGCCGTCAACTGCCGGTCGGGAAACGTGCGGGTGAACTCGTCATATTGCCGCCACCTTTCGCCGGGCGTCTGGTCGGCCGCGCCGGGCATCAATCGTCGAACCTCGGTGCCAAATTCCGGCCATCCATATTGTGAGAAGCCGCTGATGCCGGGCAGCTTGGCCAAAGCCTGGTTCCACTCGTGGAAGGAAGCCTGCGCACGGTCGCCCACGCGGCCCACCGGGGTGCTATGCGCTACGATCGGCACATGCGGATATTTTGCCTGGAGCATTGGGATATACGGCTTGATCCGTTCAAGGTAACCATTTAATCCGAGAGCTTGAGCCTGGCCCAGGTGCATTTCGACCCCCAGGACCACACAGGCAATGGGGATGCGCTCGGCTTGAAGACGGCTGAGAAACTCGTCCAACTCGGAAACGGTTCCGTTGAGGATGTTTGCAGTGAATATCGCCTCGGCCCCCGACGCTTTCACGAATTTCATATACTGCTCGAAGTGATCCGGTCCGGATCCCTCCTTCATGAACCGGCTTTCATCGCCATGCTTTGATTTCCGCACTTCCTCCGGCCGGATGTTGAATCCGCCCGTGCCCCGTGGGTGATGGTAGTAGCTGATCGAGCCGCCGGGATAGTCAAAGGTCCTGAACTTCAGGTCCGTGAGCGCGGCGATGTATTCCGGCTCGTCCACAAGGTCTTTGACAAACATTTCCTCGCAGATGATGCCGTAAACCCGCGGATTCACGGGCACTGGTTTGTCCGACGTAATCTGGATGTCCAGATGGGCGGCGACCGGGACGTTCGTTGTGGCGGCGGATGGCGTGGTGACCTTTGCACGGGAGGGAGGCGAAGAAACCGTGGCTCCGCCAGCCTGTGTCTTGCGGCGAAACTCGCGGAACTCATCAACCGTCAGCTTACCATCCTTGTTCAAGTCGGCGTCGGGATTCCGCTGGAGAATCCTGGTGACTTGATCAGGACTGAGTCCGCGCTCCGCGGCGAACGCGGGCGCGGCGGCCAACAGCAAGATTGCGCCAAGAAGGACAGTGGCTGGAGTTTTCATAGTCAAATGATCCTTCCCATATGTTGGGATAAGTGGCGAAAGGCTCAAACATCTTGGGTAGTGTTGCCGCCCACGGAGCTCCGCCTTTCCGGCACATTTAGCCTCACTTCCCCTCCACTCTCTCGACCACGAACGAGCGCGGCGGCACAGGTTGCTTGGGTAGGCGCACGAACGGGTCGTCGCCGAAGTTGACGATGACTCTGTCGCCTGTATCCCAGTCCGTGAACTGGACGGAACGGTCCGCCGTCAACCACCCATGACCCACCATCTCGGCGAAACCGATGCGCTCCCGGACCGAGGCGATGTTCCGATAACTGGCAACCAACTCCGCCTTGCGGCTTTCCCAAAGGCTCCGGGTGATGTGCCACATGGGCATCGTTCCGTATAAGACGTTGAATAAGTCCTTCTTCCAGACGAATGGCGTGCTCTGGTAGTTCGTATCGCGCCACACCCAGGTCCCGGCCACATAGTCATGGAACGCCAATTGATACAGGGGAATCCGTCTCGTCTCGTCCAGGGCGGTTGCGGCCTGTTTCCGGTAGTCATCCCCCATGTCGGTTTCGTAGTCGCCCGAGGGGATCTTCAGTGGTGTGTCGGCATACGTGCGCAGCGACATCAGGCCCTCGAAGAAATCCACATCCGGGAGCGCCCATGTTGGGCTGAGCGCCTCGCCGGAGCCGACAACCATTCCCAGCGCGCGCGTTCGCCGCAGGATCTCCCGCCGCGCCTGTTGATTCTCTTCGATGGTTGATGGATGGTCAGGATGCAGGCAGGGTGCCAATTGAACGACCAGCGTGTCGAAGTAGAACAGTTGCACGCCGCATTCCTGGATCCTCGCTTTGGCCTTCTCCATCCACCCTGATAGGACATACTTGCCGCAAACGCGCTCCCAGGCCTTGCGGTTGCTGTTGGCGAAGAACCGGTCGGGGTCAAGCCGTCCCGTCAGAAGGGCTTTCGGCCAACCACGGTTCTTGGAGACCTGGAAGAGGTTGCCCGTGGGCATCTGATACATTCCCATGACCCACCCCGACTTCTTGATTCCGTCGCCCAACGCTCGATCCACTGGATGCCTGCCATAGAAGATCGCGACGCCCCGCTCGATGCCGGCGGCCTTCATCTCCTCAACCAACTTGAGATCTTCGGCCGGGTCCTTGCCCCAGAGATAGACATAGACCCCATCTTTCAAGACGGAAAGCGCGGGGCGGTCCGTCAACCGTTCGTTCAGAGGGCGCAAGTCCGGATGCGAACGGAGAAAGTCGCTCCGATACTCCTTGGCCAGCCCCAGGTATCCTCCCTCGGTGAAGAAGGCGTAGTTGATGCGCAGAGGGACCGCATAGACCGTCTCGTCGTCCCGCCCCGTGCGCGTGTCGGGAAGCCGGAACGTATCCAGACGCGCCCTCATGGCCCGGTTGAGGTCCGTAAGGCCCCACCAGGGCTGGCTGCCGCTCCAGCCGAAGGGCTTGTGGATCTCCTCCGCCTTATCCAGAGGCATCAGCATTCCCTCGCCCGACGTGTTCTGGACATAATACCAGTTCTTTCCGGGCGCGACGAAGGGGAAGGGATAGCCGGAAAACACGGTGTAGCGCCGACCCGGTACGTCGAGCAGAAGGTCAAAGGAGTGTGGGCACTCCTTGGTGAAAGAGAGGGTGACCGCATAGGTTCCGTCCGGTCCCGCCACCTTGGCGGAAAGGGTTTTGGGCGTCACGCTCACGCCCTCCGAAGCGACCCGAAAGCTGGGACTCGCCTGCTGCCGCCACACCAGCCCGATGCGCTTGTCCACCACCGTAAGGGCGGCATCCTGCGGAGACAGGGTAACGCGCAGCACCTCGTTTTCAAGCGCGAACGTCTTGCCGCTGATGGTTCGCTCCTGTGCCAGCGTTTCCTGTCCGGCTGCCAGCGCGGCCAGCGACAGGCCACCAACCCCGCGCAAGAACTGGCGCCGACTCCAAGATTCTGAGGGCAGCCGGGCCTTCGCTTCTTCCTCATTGCTGTGAGAGCTTGGCTTCATACCCATAAGTCTAAACTGATAACCCCTGCCCTTCGCCGCTCCTGGCTCCATAATGGGGCTTGGGGAGAATGCTATTGTACCTTCGCCTTCATGCCGAAGTTCTTCTTCAGGAACGCCAGCATGGTGTCGGTGCGCGCCTGCTGCCCCTGGAAATCGGAGTCCAAGTGGAATTCGCACTCGATTCCCATCGCATCCATTTGCTTCTTCAGGTGGCGCCCGAAGTTTGGGTGGTGGATGTTGCCGTCCTTCTCACTCGCCTTGTTGTTCATGGCAAAGACCGGTGGATCGTCCTTCGTCAGATGCGTGATGGGAGAACAGTCGCGCAGACGGGCGTCGAGGTCGGCGCTAATGGGGTCTTTATTCCAATCGAATGTCTCTGGCAGACCCTGGAGCTGTTTGAGAGGGGCTACGTTATAGGCGTCGCCGGGGACGATCTTCTTGATCTCGCGTGGATCGTACGTGCATTGCATATTGGTGGGTAGGGCGCAGGTTAAACGGGTTGACTGGCGAGCCACCGGGTCAGCGCTCTTGGGGTCGGCGAGATCGTCGTGGAACGCAAGCCACAGCGAAATCCCCGCGCCCGCCGAGCCGCCGGTGCAAGCGATGCGCTTCGGGTCAATATTCCATTCGGCGGCCTTGGAGCGAATGAACTGGATGGCGCGCACGCTGTCGTGCATCTGCGCCGGATAGGGCGCCACGCCCGAAAGCCGGTAGTTGATCGAGGCGTAAGAAATGCCGGAACCCAAGCACGCTGTCAGAAGCGCCCCGTCATGCCCGGACTTGTCCCCGCCTCTGAACCCGCCGCCGTGGATGAAGACGACGAGCGGGGTCGGCGTAGCGCTGTTGGCCTTCCAGAAGTCGATCTTGTTGCTCGCATCCGGCCCGTAGGAGACATCAATGAAGGACGGCGCTGGTTCGGACCGCCGCGCTTCTACCTTGGCGGCGCGGCCGCGTGAAGCCGTGGAGCGCCTTGGCCGGGCTTTGGTCGTGGCGCTGGCCGGCGTCTCCTCGGCGGCAAGTGCGGTAAACGAAATGCACAGGCAGGCGGCGGCCAGCCACGCTACATGACTTGCAACAAATTGAATCTTCATAGTGCTTCCCTTTCCAACGACCATTGGTTGAATTTGCTTTTTCCACGGCCACAGCCGTTCGTCATGTGACGGGCTGCGGTTAAAGCGCATTGCTTTGCATTGACGATCACGGGGGCATGATATGCTTTTCCGGGCGGTCGTCAAACAGTGATGGAAATATTCTCCTCCTCTTTCTCGACGACGTCGGCTATGGCGACCTGGGCTGTTACGTTCACTTCACGTTTCTCGGAGGAGCATTCCGTGCCCGGGCGATTTCGTCGAGCAGCCATTTGCAGATGACCGGGTCGCGGCCATTGCCGTCCCAGAGTTCCCAGTATTCGCCGCGGCCGCGGACGAAGTTTTCGACCGCTTTTTTAGGGTTACCCATCCGCGCTCCGCGTTGCCCTTCGCTCAGGTAAGCCAGCGACTGGTAACCCACATGCGCCTTGCCCACGTACTTCTGGATCAAGGCGTAGCTGAACAGCCCGGTATTGTCGCCTTTTCCGCTCAACTGGCAGTTCTCCAAGGTGAACCGGTCCGGATGCCTCTGAACGCCATAAGCGACGGCGTCCTCGAGCACGCCGTCTTTAGCGTCGATGGCGACGGAGAGGTGCAGACAGAGTTGCTGGCGCGGGAACGCCCCGGCGAAGATGTCAATGTAACGTTCGTAGGCCTTGGACAATTTGTCCCGATACTCCAGCGCCTTCCATTTTTCGAGGTCTTTCGGTGCTTTGGGCAGGTGCGCCTCGGCACTCTGGAAATTTGCGCCCGTGACCGTAACGGCAACGCACAGGGGATCGCCGGCATAACGTTCGCCGACCGCGCGAATGAACCGCTCGAACTCGCGCAGATAGGCAGGGTCCCAAGGGATGGGAATGCGGATGGGTTTCTGGTAGGTGTCCTTGCGATGCGAGTTGGGGCCGACGGTTTCAAAAACGGGGGCGCCGGGCGATCCATCCGCCGTTCTGGCATAGACCCAGTCCGGGGTGCCGGTTCCGGGTTGGAACAGCAGTTTGTAGGTCCGCCCTTTATGCCGGGCCGCTTCGACAGCGCCGTCGAGCGATTTCCAGTCATACGCGCCGCGGCCGGGCTCGAGATCGCCCCACGCGCGCATGAGGAACAGGCTGGAGATGTGTGGATTGCCTTCGAGCACGGTTTCAATTTCCGGGCCGGTTAAGTATTTGCCGTGATTCTTGCCGACTTTCCAGACCAGCCCGATCAGGGTCCGGTTGGTCGGCGCGCTGGCCGGCGTCTCCTCGGCGGCAAGGCCGGTGAACGAAATGCACAGGCAGGCGGCAGCCAGCCACGCAACCTGACTTCCCACAATGCGAATCCTCATAGTGTTTTCCTTTCTAACTGATAGATGTGCTGTTTCAATAACTCATGTTTCGCCACTCGACGCGCTCCCCGGTTTCGATGCTACTGCAATTCCCACACCCGCAGGTTGTCGAAGTTGATTTCCATGTTCTCCCGGCCGAGCACGCGAAACTCGATGCCAGGCTTCTTGACATGGAAGTCTTTGCTTGAGGTGTGCAGCGGTTTTTTGCCCTGAACCTGCGCGACGACCTCGTCGCCCTTGTTTTCAACCAGCAGCGTGTACCATTGGCCGGGTGCGAACGTCTCCGACGCCGACGCCAGGGCTTTGCTCTGCGAATTCCGATCTGACTTGTCGTTGTGCTCGGTGATATTCCACATGGTCGTCGTGATCATCACTGAGAACAGATGGCCGTGCTTGGTCAGTTCACCCGGCGACGGATTCACACTGACGTTGAGACCGCCGCGTCCGGAGAACTTGAAGTCAATCTGGATGGCCGCATCCTGCATGGGAAGATCGCAGCTGAAAAGGCCCAACCGTCCGCCGTCCCGTGTCTGGCTCGCGTGCAACGCGCCGTCCGCAACGCGCATCCCGCCGCTCATGACGCTCCATCCTTTGGGCAAAGTGTTGCCGTCGAATTCCTCTTCGAGCAGCAACCGGCCTTTCGCGCCGAGAGTGGGTCCGAGGCCTGCGCCGGGGAGACGCGGGGCAATCGGTTGAGGCTGCGCCGCGGTCGGCGCACTGGCCTTCTCGGCGGGGCGTTGCTTCAGATCGAAATGCGTCAGAATGAAATCGAAGTCCTCGCCGGGCCGCGCCGGTTGGCTCCGGTAGTGCAAGACGGATTCCAGCCCGGCCGCGTCCATCTTCTCCTTGAAGACAACGCCGAAATAGGGGTGATGCATATTCTGCTCGCCTCGCGGAAGCGGGATCGGGGTGAGATCCATCTGGTAATTCATATACACGGGCGGGTCGTCCTTGCTCACGAAATTGGTCGCCGTCGCATCGTAGATGAGCTTGCGCACGCGTTCGGTGTCGAAGTCCGCCGCCGAGGAAGCCCCGAATAGCATGCCAAACCACGGATGCGTCTTTCCTATGGGGTTGATCTTGCAAATCAGTTCCGGATCCAGCGAGGTCTGTCCGTCATAAGACACAACAAAGGAAAGACGCGTCGATTCCCGTGCGACGGGATCCGGACTCTTGGGATCCCCCATGTCGTCGTGCATGCCAAGCCATACCGCAATGCACGCCCCCGCGGAACCGCCTGCTGCCGCGATGCGCTTGTCATCGATATTCCACTCCGCCGCTTTCGATCGGAGAAACTGCACCGCGCGTGCCCCGTCATACATAGGCGCGGGATAGCGATCCGTGGTGATCAGACGGTAGTTGATCGCCGCCACCGCGATGCCGTGCTCATGACAGAAACTGAGAAGGGGATGGGAATACCAGAAGGATTTGTCGCCGCCGGTAAAACCGCCGGCGTGAATCAGAACCATCACCGGCGCCGGCGCCGGCGATTCGGCCTTCCAGAAATCCAAGACATTCCGCTCAAACGGCCCATAGGCGGCATTGGTGAACGAAGGCTGCACGCGCATTCTCGCCTGCCGCCTCGCTTTTTTCTCTTCCTTGGTTGGACGAGCGGCGGGAGCTGGGAAGGCCCCCGTATTGGCGCTCCTCTCGGAAGCGGCCGGGCCCCTGTTCTTCCGCACCGATCTCTTCAATTCCGTCAATTCGCTCTCCGAGAGCGCGCCGTCTTTGTTGAGATCGGCGGCTGGGTAGCGCTCGAGAAGTCTAGTCTTGACCTTGTCTGTCTGGGAAAGCGCGATCGAGCACACCGCCACGGCAAAGGCCACTGCAAGTTCTTTTCGGATCATGTCACGCGCCTCTTCCGGAAAATACCGCCTCAGGGAATGATCAGCGTCGTGACGCTGTAAGGCTCAATCCTGAGGGAGTCGAGCGTCTTCTCGCCCGCGAATGTCTTCACCGCTCCGCCCGGCGCGGAAAGCGTGTCGCCTGATGCCGATTCGACGTACACGCTCGCACTGGACGCAAGAGGTTGCCCATCTATCGTTATCGTGCCGAGCGCCGCGGCCGGACCGCGATTGAGAATGCAGAGATACCTCTTCCCGTCCGGCCCCGAGCCCCCAAGCGCCTTGACGACTTCCATCATGCCGTTCTTCTGAACACCCGCAACGGAAGTGGTCAGAAGTGTTTTGTCACCGCTATAGAAATACCGGAGCGGCTTGGCATACAGATACGGGGTCCACAGTGCGATGTTTTCCTTGTAGAGCATTCCGCCGCCGCTGTTTTTGCGTTTTCCTGAGGCGAGGTCCTGCATCAATGGCACCGACCAGGTCGCGACTTCAAAATAATTGTCATGCGTTGCGTTGTATTGGGTCATGAAGAAATAAAAATTTACCATGTGCAATCCCTCCACGACCATGTTCCGATCGGTGTGCGTGCCCCACTGAAGCATGAACATCTTCTTGTCGTTTCCCCAATCCTCCGCGTAAACCTTGATTTGCCGGGTGGGAAAGTTTTCGACGAAGGCATCGTATTCTTTCAGATGCTGTTGCGGAGTGCTGGCCACCGCGCTTCCGCCGCGGCTGCGCCTCACCGCAGACGCGAATTCAGTCCAGCCGTATTGCGCGAAGCCGGCGATGCCGGGAACTTTGGCGACATCCCTGTTCCACTGCCTGAAGGAGGCGGGAACCGCCGATTTTCTGCCGACCGGCGTGCTCCATCCCACAATGCGCACGCCCGGATATTTCGATCTGAGGAATTCGATATACGGTTTTATCGCGGTAATGTAGGCAGCGCTGTCTTTGAAGCTGAAGGGGCCGAGCTGCACCTCCATGCCGAGAACGACCGACTCGACCGGAACATGTGCTTCAGCCATCTTTGTCAAATAGAAGCCAAGCTCTTCGACAGTGCCTTTGAAGATATTGGGGATAAACACGGCATGGCCGCCCATCGGCTTCATGAACGCGACGTACTGCTGGAAATAATCGGGGGCTCCTTCCTTATTGGCTCTGTGATTTGTTCCGTGTTTCGATTGAGCCACTTCATCCTGACGAATATTGAAACCTCCCGAACCCGCGGGATGATGATAGTAGGAGGGGCCGCCGGGGTAGGAAAATGTGTTCAATTTCAACTCGCCGAGCGCCGAAAGGTATTCCGGTTTCTGCACCAGATCGAAGATAAACATTTCCGCGCAATTGATGCCGTATATCTTCGGGTTGATCCGCACCGGCTTGGCCGAAGAAATCCGAATTTCCACCTTGCCCGCGAGAGCGGTGCTGGTCGCGGCAGCTGGCGTCTCCTTGGCGAGCGCGATGGTTGGGCGGGAGGAAGCGGCCGTGCCTTCGGGCCGCATCTTGCGTCGGAACTCAAGGAACTCGTCGCGGGTTAGTTTACCATCCTTGTTCAAGTCGGCGTCAGGGAAGCGCCGGAGCATCTGTTGAAACTGTTCTTCTGTTGGCTTGCGCTGGGCGGCGGCGAGAACGGTGGACATTGCGAGAATCGGGAGAATGAGACGGATTTTCATGCGCTTAAGAGCGTGTCTTAATACTCCTGTAACCGCCGACGTGAGGAGGCGGAAAACATACGATTTGCCGATAAAACATGGATTGTCCGCCTCCTCACGTCGGCGGCTACAGGTTCGGAAGGTGGATGAATTTGAGTATTAAGACACGCTCTTAAGGTGTTTCTGCGCCTTTCGGCCTTGCTTCACCTGTTTCGCAAGCCAGAGGGTCACCAAGGTCTCCGCTGAGACGCCACGCCCCCTTCTCGCGCAAGCACGTTCATGACCTGCGCCGCCGAAGAAGTGAGGCCAAGGCCAGCCATGAGGAGTTAGAGCGTGTTTTAGAATTCATTTTTCTTTCGTTTTCGTTCAGGGCAAAGGCGATGAAGCATCAGATTGATCATGGCGATCTGGATCAGGGCTTCGCTGGTTTCGGG
>Ga0315280_10007770_pt1 | contig 14276 bp, 15 predicted proteins | sample YL17G06_40_MG_FD_203697 | JGI IMG/M metagenome (GOLD analysis project Ga0315280, IMG submission 203697) | Sediment microbial communities from Yellowstone Lake, YNP, Wyoming, USA - YL17G06_40 | ecosystem: Environmental > Aquatic > Freshwater > Lake > Sediment | place: USA: Wyoming | collected...
GCTAGAGCACATTATATAATCTTTCCTTGCAGAAGAATCAATAATTCCGCTAGATGTGGCAGAGAAGAAAGAAGTACGTAAAGATATTAGATGGGTTCCTGTCTAGAAACCAAGTTCTTTCTGCCATCTTCTCAGCTGGTGGCTAGAGGCGAATTCCTCAACTTCTATTCGAGACTCAGGTCCTTCCATCGGGCCAAACTTGGTGACCTTGATAGCGCCGGCTGCGCTGGCGAACTTTGCCGTTCTCTTGAGCGGCCATCCCTCTAGCATTCCAACAACGAATGCTCCGTCATAGACATCTCCCGCGCCCGTAGGATCAAGTTCGACTACGTCGAAAGCAGGCTCTCTTATGATCTCATCCCTAGTAACGATTATCGCACCTTTGTCACCGAGTTTGATAACGGCTATTTTCGGCCCAGCTTTCAGCAGTACCTTTGCCGACTCAGCGGGATCCTTAAGACCTGTCAACACTTCTGCTTCGGTGCCGCTTGGTAGCATAACATCACAAACACGTATTATCGGCGCGCATAGCTTTCGAATTTCTTCGACGTTGAGCAGTTCAGGTCGAAGATTTGGGTCGAAAGTGACCATGCCTCCAGCTTTCTTCACGATACGGACTGCCTCATAGCAAGCGTCTCGAGATGACTCGCTTACCGCAAGCGATGAACCCATAACATGAACAAGTTTTGCTTTGGAAACATAGCTATGATCTAAATCAGCTGGGGAAAGCTGTCCCGCTGCAGCATGTCGGAGATGAAAGATGAATTTTCTGCTTCCTGAAGAATAGTACATCACAAACGTGGTTCCAGTTGTGAATCCGCTCCTTACTCTGATATATCCCGTTTCAACGCCGTCATTCTTCAAGCGGTCAATTAGTAGCTTCCCAAAGTCGTCGTCTCCAATAATCCCGATGAAACCGCACTTAACGTCGAGTCTGGCAACAGCGTCGATGAATATGGCTGGGGCTCCACTCGGGTAGGGTCCTGAATACTCGCCTACCTGTGTATGAGGAACATCCTTCTTAGTACGCATAATCTCGACAAGAATCTCACCCAAGGCGATGACGTCTGATCCTGTAGATACTCCCATACTGACCGACATCCAACTCGAAAGCTCACGGTAAATGTCTCACTCCCTTAAAAGCCTAAAAGTTTACGGAATCTTCCAAAACTTACAAAATTGAAGAATCACTAAAAGAAACTTCGAAAGCATATCGCCCATATTTCGAGTAGATTACGTTTAATTGAGCTAAAGCTTCTTACGGAAGACCGCTACCGCCAGAGTATTAATAGCAACGGCGTAAATGCTTAGAGCAAGCAGATCGGTAGCAATGATTTCGAATCCGCCACCCTTCACCATGACTGAACGCATCGCATGAATCATGTAAGTCAAGGGTAGGCAGTAAGATATAGGCTGAATGAAATTTGGCATAGACTCGATAGGATAGAACGTCCCAGAAAGAAATGCTGTAGGAATTATGAAAGGTAACAAAGTCTGAATCGCTTGAAGCTGAGTCTTCGAGACCGCTGAAGAAAGTATGCCTAAACTCAATGAAGCAGCCAGAAAGATGAAAATGAATAGGGCTATCAGAAATACATTTCCTCTAATAGTAAGTTTGAACGCATATACAGCAACAGCCATCATGAAGAAAGCGTTCGTTAGACCGATCCCCATGTAGACAATCATCTTGCCCAAAAGAAGATCCAAACTACTGATTGGGGTGACGATCAGTTGTTCTATCGTTCCTCGCTCCCTTTCACCGGCGATGGACATGGCGATCTGCATGATTGGGAACATTTGCAGGACGAACCCGACGACAGCTGGAGCCATAAACTCGATGTATCGAAGGGTTGGGTTGAAAAGTACAATGTTGCTAGTTCTGACGACTATTCTGGGTGAGAAGGTTTGGGCCACCGCTTGGACCGATGGTAGAACCTTGCTTGCAGACATGGGGTCTGATCCGTCGACTACGACGTAAACGTAGGCCTGGCCTCTTCTGAAGTTCTCATCAAAAGTCTTCGGAATGAGAATGGCAGCCTTCGCTTGACCGTTCTTGATAAGGTTCTCAGCCTCATCGAGATCATTTGCATAATACTTGATCTTGATGGTATCAGTCTGCCTCAATGCATCTAAGAAAATCGTGCTGAAACCACGGCCATCCTCATTGACGACAATAGCAGAGATGTTCTTGACCTCGCCCGTAAATCCAAGCCCTATAAGGGTCATCATCATTATAGGCATCGCCAACGCGATAAAGAGAACTCGCCTATTCCTTGACAATTGAAGAAACTCCTTTTTTACTATCAAAAACGTCCTATCAACAGCCAATTTAACCACCGTCTGCCTTAACCAACTCAACAAAGACATCTTCTAACGAAGGCTCAATCGTCTGCACGCTGAGAACTTCAACCCTATTCTCCCTCAAGAAAGCTGTTATCTTCGGAATAGAGGAAGCCGCATCTTCAACGTAGAGAAGCATTCGCTTCTCTTCCACCTCTATTCTCCTGACCTCCGCAAAGTCCTTCAAAACAGAATGAGCTTTCTCGATTTCTGAGGGGATAAGTTCAACCAATTCCCCTCCTAGCATGGATTTCTTCAAGTTCCTAGAAGTGTCAAGGGCGATTAACCTACCCTTGTTGATTAACCCCAATCGATCACAAAGTTCAGCCTCGTCCATGTAATGTGTATTAATGAACAAAGTAACCCCCTCTTTGTTCAGATCACGAAAGTATCTCCAGAACGCTTTGCGTAGAGGGGGATCTATCCCAGCAGTGGGTTCGTCAAGAATCAGCAGTTCAGGTTCATGCACCAAAGAGCAGGCGAGCGCAAGCCTCTGCTTCAACCCTCCAGAGAGCTCACCTGCGAGCTTGTTCTCGAAGTCTTTCAGTTGCACAATTTCCAGAACACGTTCAATTCTGCCTGTTCTCCGCTTAGCGGGTATTCTGTAAATCCCGCCGAAGAAGTCAAGGTTCTCATGTACGGTGAGATCATCGTAAAGGCTGAATCTCTGAGGCATATATCCAATTCTCTCCTTAACCTTCTCAGGAAACTTTGTTACATCGAACCCAGTGACGACCGCGTGACCTTCTGAAGGAACAAGCAAACCACAAAGCATTCTAATCGTAGTCGTCTTTCCAGCTCCATTAGGGCCTAAGAACCCGAAGACCTCTCCTCTTCTAACCTTGAGGTTCAAATGGTCTACGGCAGTGAGAACTCCAAATCTCTTCGTCAGATCAAATGTCTCGACAACGTTCTCCGACATCCTGATTTTCACAACCAGTGATACTAACTGGAAAACAGGTAAGCGATCGGCATCTCTAGTCTTCACTTCAAATCTTCTGACCGGATCTTCTCCTTCTACGTAGTGAGAAAACGCCTATCAAAACTGCTACCACTGCAATTACAATCGCCCCGTAGATGATTGAAAGTGGTCTCTGCGACACTTGCAAGCCTATAGAGGATGTCTGATCGAGGCTCTTGTCATCCTGAGTCCATTCGACTCTAAGATCCATGTAGCATATGCCGGAGTTAACTTTACCGTCAACGTCTAGGATGAAGGATGCTGTCTTGTTTTCGCCAGCGCCGATGGCCCCGAGGTAGTCCGTCGTCGTCCCAGAGAAGAAGTTCCCAGTCTTCAATTGTACTCTAACAGATTCACCGGTAACATTACTGATATTTCTCAACGTCACACGCACAACAATGCCGTAATCACCTGCAAAAACCTCTCCAGGATCGACTGCAGCCACTTCAAACTTGGCCTTCACACTTACATAAAGCGGAATCGAACTCATAGTAGCGTTAGAAGTTAAGCCTGAGGTGACAGCCAGTAGAAGCTCATGGGCTCCTGAAGGAGTTGACTCATCAATATCTATATAGAAGTTCGCTTCGGAAACTTGACCTGAGAGCATTGTACCTAAGAACACTGCGTCTGAGCCACTTGAAGATGGCTTGAAATTAGGGGTTAAGAGTAGAAGAAGATTCACATCTTTTGCAGTCGCTGTACCTGAGTTGACAACCCAAATCTTCAAATTCACTTGAGTATCCCCGGGATAGATCTTCAATGGTAGCGACATGAATCGTTGCACGCGAATCTCCCCTGACCAAATCGGAACATCAACCGAACGACTCGCTGTCACAGTTATGTCCGCATAAGTCTTGTAGCTGAGGAGGAGCCTCAGTCGGTAGATTCCGTCTTTCGCTCCGGAATCGATGCTCAAGAGATAGCGGAATGTGAAGCTGTTTCCTGGAAATAGCACTCCTGCTGAAGCGTTCACTCGCGAGGCATAGAAGATCTTTCCGTCAGATGTGTAGGTGTAATTGAAAGGGTATGATAGAACTAGTGTTCCATTCACATTCCAAGCAGTGGCATCGCCAGCGTTAGTGACTACGATCAACAATGGAACATCTCTGTCGCCTGGATGAGCTGTAATAGGTGTTGTCGCGGTTGCACCCCAGAAAACGTTGGTGACAGTGAGGTTCACAGAGCCCTCTCCAAAAGCCTGAGGGTATGCTGGAACGAGTATGAGCATGAATATCGCAAAGAAGATAATACATCTCCCCAACGTAACCATCTCTTGATTATGCAGCTCAATCTGAATATCGTAATAGTTGCTCCACTTGATTCAGCTCCAAATAGTTTCTCAAAGCTTTCAAGAGCTATTCTAATTCATAACACTATCCTAGGAAGACTTTCTGCCACCCTTCCAATCTATCGCGTCCGTCGGACAGTTCTCGCTGCACTTCAAGCATTTTGAACATGAATTGAGATCCTTTCCTTCTAGGACTTGGACTCTCATAGGGCAAACTCTGTTGCAAATTTGACACTTGACACATTTTGCTTCATTTACTTTAGGGTTAAGAAAGTTGAATCTGGAGAAGATCGTCGTCATCGCTCCGAGAGGACAGATCTCCGGGCACCATCTTGCGAAAACAGCCTCAAAAAGGATGAATGCTGGAATAAAGATTATGTCCATTCCTAGAGAGCCATATTGAGTGTAAGAAATTACGTTTCTACAAATCACTCCTACAGGACAGAAAATGCAGAAGAAAGGGTAGTGGAACAATGCGGAAGAAACTAGGAATGCTCCTATTAATACAACTCCCAAGAATTGAATTGGGTTTCTTCCGGTTGATGTTGTAGGTTTCCTTGACATGCGTAGGTTCCTAGATAGCTCGAAACCTAGGCTGGCGGGACAAATCCAACCGCAGAATATTCTTCCGACGAGGAGGGCGATCAAGATCGGGATGGCTATTGACCCTACGATGCCGATGAGGATGGCGTTCGCTCCCACGCTACCTTGAAGAAACCCAAGCGGACAAGAGAGTGTAATTCCTCCAACGGTCATTGTGCATATAGATCCATTGGCAAGTCCAAACCACGGTCCAACCGCTATTAGGACTATGATTGAAACTTGAAGAACGCCTCTCGCAACTGGAACTCTCCATCTTCTCATCGTTGCCATCGTCTCAACCACCTACGTTCCGGAAGCAGCGTCAGAGCTTTGGGTTCGGCTGGACACGCATACACACATCGCCCGCATCCAACACAGATCTCTTGGTTGAAGTTCGGTTTCCTATCTTCTGTCAAGATTATGGCGCCAGGAACAGGGCATACTTCATGGCATACCAGACAGTCGCCTTTCGTCCAAGCTATACAGAGAGGTTCATCGAGGGAGGCATGACCGATCTTCAGCTCACGACCTTCCACATACCTTAGGGCGCTTGTAGGACATTGGTTGACGCACCTCAAGTTACCTTCGCAGCGACCCTTTACCGCTTCACATGGACCTCTCAAAGCATCTATCTTCGGAGTGCCAACCTTCATAGTTCCGTCAGCAACATCTGCAAAGACGATTGCTCCAGTAGGGCAGACCTCCACGCATTTGCCACATCTAATGCAAAACGAGTTGAAGTAATCCTCTGATACTGCGCCCGGGGGCCTGACCAAATCTTTCTCTCTGGCAAGACTCGGCAATAGTGCTGAGAGAAGAACTACGAAGACTCCGCCTACAATCGCTTCTATGAAACTTCGCCTCGTAAGCCCCAACTATATCTCCTAAGCTCTGTATCGGTAATCATCAGTCCAGAGTTGCTTCGAAAACTTTGATTTTAGATCGATCCGCGGAACCCACGCCGAGTTCAGCGGCTTTCTGAATGTGAACGACTCCGTCCGCTGCATCCTTTGGCGAACTCGCGCCTTCCAACGCAAAGAGCCTTTCGGCCGCTATCAGGTCAGCAGCAACAGGATCCCTAGAAGCTATAATCGTATTCAACTCAACCATTTTTCCTCCAGTTGGCCCTGTCTCCGTCATAACTCTAGTCGCATCAACTACGACAAGGTTTGGCTTCAATACTGAGTTTAGATCAGCTATGGATTGGTCTATACCTTCTCGATGGAAACGCCCTTTCTCGTCATTTGAAACGACACCAAGCATGTTCTTCAATGAGATCGTAACCGTTGTACTGGTATGTCTCTTCAACTTCGGCACGCCAATGATGAATGTGGATTCTCTAACCGTTCGATACGTACTCGCTTTACGCATTGTAACCCCATTAGGGATATCTAGCGTCTCAACAGAATCTTCGGCCAAATTTCGACACTCAACTCCAAGGTTCTTAATGGCTTCAGCTATTCCCGAGGACTTGAACGCTGTTGTTGTATCATAACCTCTCACAGAACTGTCGCCAACGATCAGAGCTTCTGGATTCATTTCTTTCACTATCTCCGCTATGGAGGCTACTACGTCTGGCTCGGCAGTAGCATCCCGAGCGTAGAAGGCAACATTAGGCTTAACTAGAACTCTTGATCTGGGTGGCAGAATCTTCTGGATCCCTCCGATTGGCTCTAGAGCCTTTTCGATAAGGGCTCGACGGCTTGTTGCTGACGTTCCTTTCACGACCGAAACTAGAAAAGATGGCGGAATAGGAGTACGTGTAGGAGTTGCGGTGGGCGTAGGCGTTGGCGTCGGGGTTGGTGTAGGCATTGTTGGCGGAGGCTTAGTTGCTTCATAGATACCGTAGCCAGCAGCTGCAACCACCGTAACAACGATAACGCCACCAACGTACTTCACATAGCTTCGTCTAGAAACTTTCTCTTCAGTCAAAAGATGTCACCATATTTTGCGAAGTTCGTTTCTTCCACATCACATATTTACCTCTTGCACATACATCACGCTTTCTTAAGATTAAGGAAGTGAAGCGCACAGTTGGTCATTTCCCGAGCACGTTGTCAAGACAATTCTAAGACTTTTATTCCTATCTTTCTCGAAGTTGAATTAGCATAGTGAAAGTGGCTCTGTTGGTTGGTTTGTATGACTTATGAGGAACCACACACATCCGAGGCTGATCTCGTAGTCATCGGAGGAGGCCCTGGAGGATCTGTGGCAGCTATTAGAGCAGCACAACTTGGAGCGAGGGTATATCTAATCGAGAAGGAGAAGCTCGGTGGAGTATACAAATAGAGGCTGCATACCGTCAAAAGCCCTCTTGAGAAACATACAGATGTTCGCGCCTCTTCTAGGCTGTTTTGAAGACCTGCTTTCATTTAACATTGAAGCTGCGATGGAAAGGAAGACTGCTATAGTTGAAACGCTAGTCAAAGGTATAGAGACTCTCCTAAAATGGAATAGAGTCAACGTGATCTACGGCTCAGGGGGAATAATAGCTCCTAACACAGTGACGGTTGAGTCGAACGATGGTCAAAGAACAGATGTGAAAGGACGAAATATCATAATCGAAACAGGATCAACTCCAACAATACCGTCAATTCCAGGCATAGACGACCCAAAAGTAATCACAGCGGATCAAGCACCGGATCTACTCCACGTTCCCGAGAACGTTCTCATAATTGGCGGAGACGCCATAGGTCTCGAGTTTTCATTCATTTTCAAGGAGGGTGGGCTCTAGGCAGATCGTACTAATCGAAATGATGCCTAATATTCTGCCTTCTGAAGATGAAGAAGTTACTTCTCAAATGAAACTGTTCATGCAGAACAAAGGGATGACTGTTTTAACAAATGCAAGGGCCTTACGAATATCAGACGGTACGGATCAGAAGAAGATCGTAGTTGTATCCACAATTGAAGCCGAGAAAGAATTCCATGTAGACACTATTCTTGTAGCTACAGGACGAACGCCGAACTCTTATGGACTCGGCTTAGAGAAGATAGGCGTAGAGACCATACGCAATAGAATTCCTGTCAACACGCGGATGCAAACTAGCGTTCCGGGAGTTTTCGCCGTCGGCGATGTTGCTAGTAGGTTCATGCTCGCTCATGTTGCCGTGGCAGAAGGAGTTGTTGCTGCAGAAAACGCGGTGGGTCTTTCCAACGCAATAGACTACTTGTCTATTCCTAAATGTGTGTATACAGACCCTGAACTTGCTTTCGTTGGCTTGTCCGAAAAAGACGCCAGAGAACAATTCGGAAATGTCAATGTTGGAAGATTCCCATTGTTCGCTAGCGGTAGAGCTGTAATGATAGGGGAGACAACGGGAATAATCAAGATTGTTTCAGATGGCATATCGGGCAGGATTCTTGGAGTTCATATGATGGCGCCATACGCAAGTGAGCTGATTCACGAATGCGCTCTCGCAATCAAGCTAAAGGCAACGATCAATGATCTTGCGAGTACTGTGCATGCTCACCCGACTCTCGCTGAAGCTGTTAGAGAGGCTGCATTAGATACTAAAGGAGAGGCAATACACATCTTAAGGCACAAACACGAGTAATCACGAAGATCTGGATAGGGCCAGGAAAAATGATGCAATTTGAAAGGAAAGCTGGGGAAAGATTAGTACTAGAACTGGTGACACTTTGGAGGCATATCAGCAACATACGCGAATCAGAGATTCAATCATGCCTTCGAAAAGGTCTTAATCTTATTAACAGCATCACTGGCGCTGGACATAATCAAGCCGACATCGCTGGAATAGGTTAACAGTCGCATGCCACGATCCCTCCAAAACAACAGGCTATCCATGTCTCTCACATGGGTTCCAGATGCCACTCCATGCTTCTTGCAAGCGTCAACTACTTTCTGAATCGCCTCATTCAATATTGGACTGTCAAAATCACCGGGAACCCTGAGAGAGATCGAAAGATCATAAGGCCCAATTAAAGCTGCATCAACTCCATCAACAGAAACAAGATCATCGATACTTTCTATCGCTCTCTTCTTCTCAATCTGAATCACAACCATGGTATTCTCATTGAGCTCCTGAATCCATTCCTTAACGCCAGCCTTTCGATAATCAGAGATAATACCTCTCACACCGAAGCCTCTAACCCCCATAGGGGGATATTTAGCCCAACGAACAATCGATTGAACCTGCTGTTTAGACTCAACCCGGGGAACGAGCAGGCCTTCAGCTCCAATATCCAAAGCTCGAGCGATCAAATGATACTCTGCATCAGGAACGCGAACCAGACAAACCAAGCCTACAGCCCTACCTACCCTGATGATGTCCGTCACTGTTTCAAGATCGAATGCTGCATGTTCAGTATCGATAAAAACGAAGTCGAAACCAGAACTAGCAAGAATGCGTGCAATCTCAGGAGTTCTAAACTCTGTGATCATCGTTCCAACAACGGGCTTTCCAGCCTTTAAAGCCGCCTTCATCTTATTCTCCCTCATTTCTATTCCTCCACTTGCTTCAGTTTGCTTGTGACCATATAATAAGTTCACCCTAGATTCTAGCGGCTAAGAAGACGTAGGACCCCATTTTCATATTGAAGTTTGGTCTCAAGGCGCTCACGCATCTTGGCTTTACACTCGTTAAGAAGCCGCTAGATGATTCGGAGCGATCTCCTGAAATTAGCACAATGCTTAAGAAGAACTAGCTCTATGATTTGTTTCGGTTCATAGTGAACAAGTGCTTTAAATATGGCTAGTGAAGTTCCGCCTGTAGGTGCCGAAACCGTTAAGGTTGAGAGTTTGGGTCCGCAGTCGAGACAGATTAATGTCACTGTCAAGGTTGTCTCGAAGAGCCCTGTTAGAGAGACCGTATCTAGATCAGATGGTTCAGCGCATCGTGTCGCCGACGCCTTGGTTGGAGATGAAACTGGAGTCATATATCTAACTCTTTGGGATGACAATATCGACAAGGTCAATGACGGAGACATTATATCGATCAAGAATGGCTACGTATCGTTGTTCAAAGGATCAATGCGCTTAAACATCGGAAGGTTCGGAAGTTTCGAAAAGACTGAAGTCTCTCTTCCAGAGGTCAACACAAAGAACAACCTTTCGGAGAAGACGTATGAACAGGAGAGAAGATACCCGACCTTCCGTCCTGCATATAGAGACGAGGGATATCGTAGAGGAAGACGGTTCGGAGGCTCCAGAAGGAGATACTGAGCCGCCTATCCTTCGACCGATATAAGACTGCTCACATTGCGGGATTCAACCTCCTACAGTGCTCTCTATTCTTTATAAAGCGGCTCACAGCACACGCCTTCTCCTCAAAGTCTCGAAAGCTCCACCCCGGATACGGCCTGTGAGTAGTTGTTAGAACAAGTCGTTCAGATTCAACGTTTAAGATAACATTCTTCACGACCTCCATCAACTCAGCCACAGAAATCTGATCATTGCACAGGAGATCGATCGGTAGGCCAGTGAAGAAGACGGTTCGAGGAAGAATCCGTCTAACCTCTTTGAGCCTCGATGACCATAAGAGGGCTGCACTCAACGTTGATTTCGAACAGATATCCAAAGGGTGCACGCCATCATACGCTCTGCCAATTCGATCAAGATGTGGAACGATGTTTCCGTCAGCATGAAGCACCGCGTATTTGCCCCCGGCTCTGATTGCTTCAGATAACTTCGCTTGTCTGTCAAGAATGATTTTTGTAAATGCCCTCCCATAAATCGGGCCTCTGTAGTCGCAGAAGTCGTCCGCGACTTGAATAGAATCTATTTCGTCACGATTTGCGGCTCTCTTTACGGCTTCTAAGATTATTTCGAAGAATCTCCTGTGAATGCCTTCAGCCTTGCTCAAGTCAATGCGTGCTAGCACTGCGAAATCAAATTGATGCGCTACTTCATCCGCGTATCTTCCAAGCTTAGTCAAACCTGGGCTACAAGCATACTCTGAGTACTCAGTGGGCCCGATGATTTCTGCTTGAAGAAATTTTCCTTTAATGGCCGGCGCAACTTTAGAAACTGCCAAGTCAACTTCACGCAAGATATCATCAATATCAGGCCAATCGTAACATTCTGCATCAAGCTGTTGGCTCCATTCGCGATAGCTCAATCCTCTTCTCTTAAATGGGCCCCCCTCCGTCAGAAATGGTTGAAAGGCTTCAAACCAGCATCTGACTCCAACGATGTCCCCAATAGTCGCTTCTTTAACTGGATCCGCCAACCAAAAATAGAGCGGAATTCTGCTTGCTCTTCCTTCAAACGCCTCGATGACGAGTTCACGGGAGGACAATAGACAGATCAACTCGATTGAATTAGATCAAGTTATCAACTAAAAGATGAAGTAAACGATAAGTGATTAACGTCGTCGCTTCAAGATCCATCTATGTGTGATGATGATAAGACTGGTGACGCCTATGACGGACGCGACAATGGCGCTCACTAGGATTAAGAAGTCTTCAGAGGGGCTTCTACCAATTGAAATGAATACTCCATCTAAGGGTTCTGTTGCTAGCTTGTAGGTGACAACACACGCAACATTCGCAACTTGCTTAATGCAGTTTAAGTCCAGAGTTTCCAGAGTGTCGTCCGGTGTGTGAATGAAGGTTGTGTCCCAGTCCCAGAAACGGACTGCTCTGACACCTTTCATCTCAAATGAGTCGCTATCACTCCCGACAACACCTACTGGACGCTCATAGAAATTTTCGTACCCAAATTTCTTAGCCATATTGCAGACGTATCGTGCTAGACTATCTGAAGCTTCTGATGTGAACATGACCGCTATTGTTTTACCTCTCGCAACGCCGTCTAGGCAGATTACTCCGATTGTAGAATTCAGTATCTCTGTGTTCTTTGTAACCCAGTTCATAGAACCTTGAAGACCGAATTCTTCGGAAGAGAACGCAATGAAGATTACGGTTCGGTTAAGGCTGAACGTGCTGAGAACGTAAGCTACTTCCATGACCGTGGCGACGCCAACAGCATTGTCGTTTGCACCTGGTGCTGATACAACTGGATCAGAAGAGTACGAGTCATAGTGGGCACAGATGATCACAGTCTCGTTTTCTTGGACTACTCCTTTCTTTGATGCCACAACATTCATAGTCGTAAAATTCTCTGAAATCCGTCTTGTAACTCTGAATTGGTCGAAGTGCACGATGTACCCTCCTAAGTTGGAAAAGTAGTCATATAGGAAAGCTGCAGAAGCATTGCATTCAGGCGCGAAGACGTATCGAGTCTTAAAATCCACAAGCCTCTTTGTATTGTCAATAATTCTTCGAATCGAGATCTTGTCCAAAATAAACGAGTAGTCTTCCCCAGATTGGACTATAATGAAACTCTGTAAACTGAGGACTATGATTGAGAGCAGGATGCTCTGAACAAGAATGCCCCTGAACTCAACATATATTGCCCTCAGGCGCTTCCCCTTCAACCATCAACATGTTATCTTGACTCATGAAATTATTTCATATGGATTAATCCAAGTCTCCGCATTCACATAAACTCTCATGAATTATGTCGTACAGCTGTTTCATACCTCTACCAGTCTTAGCCGACACTTTGACGAGCCTCTGCGATTTCGCAAGAGCTTTCGTTGCATCTACATAGCGGACTGCTAGATCGGTTATCGCCCCAGCTCCTTCCTTCTCAATTTGTCGCTTCAAGTATTGGTGATCTTCCAGAAGACGGTCTAAGTCCTTTTTCTTCACTATGTCCGCTTTGTTAAGAACGTTGACCATAGGTATTCCCAGCCTAAGCTGAGATGCCATTGAGAGCGAGAAGACAGCCGCCAAACTGGTAGGCGTCTCGGCTAGATGAGGGTCTATGAGATACACCCCTATTGTAGGTGCGATGGCTCTAAAAGCGCTAACAATCGTTGGACCCGTCGGTCTGAAAATGAATATCTCGCTTTGTCCGGGTGTGTCAATGAGCCTAAAATCAGCTTGTGTAATAGCTATCTCACGTAAGATCACTCGCATCCTTTTCAGTATCAGCTCAGCTCCCCGTATCATAGCTCCATTGGGGCCAAGCTTCTCCTTCTTCATAATCTCTTCAATTGTAAAGTGCTCCCTTATATCGAAACTCGGCTTGTACGGAAGACTAGCGCAACCTGGATCGAGATTTATATAGGATACATTCGAATTCATCTCTCTCCGAATCCATTTGCCGAATGTTGTTGTTAGACTTGTCTTGCCCGATCCCGCTGGTCCCAAAAGCAGTATCTGCATCACAGTCAATTTCACATACCTAGAGAATAAGCGTGAAGCAAAGTCCATAAACACTTTGTCGAAGAGGGTCTCTTCAGCTCTAAAAGCAAAGTTTTCAGAAGCGTTAAGGTTCTTTTATTGTGAGGAATTCGTTTCGAAAGTACTAGTCTGGAGCGTCGATTCAGTGAGAAGTAATTTAATGAAAGTTCATTTGAGCGAAGAGTCGAAGGTAGCTAGGAGGAGTTATGTAAAGTATGCTGCAGGACTTGTTGTAGCCGCGGTAGTCGCCGTTGCTGGCTACGCTTGGACAACATCTAGGGAAGTTCCTTATCAGACGGCAATAACCGGGCAAGCGATTGCGCTTCCGAAACCCAAGACATTCGGTTTCATGTTGATGGAGGAAGCTGTCGCGAAGCGGAGATCGATTAGGGCTTATACTCCAGAGCCTCTTTCGTTGGAAGAGGTATCGCAGCTCCTTTGGGCTGCTCAAGGAGTAACGGATCCAGCATCAGGTAAGAGAGCGGCTCCAAGTGCTGGAATGACTTATCCACTTGAAATCTATCTGGCAATAGGAGAAGAAGGCGTCAAAGACCTGCCCCGAGGCGTCTACAACTACATTCCTCAGAAACATAGCATTATCAAGATTCTGGACGACGACGTCAGGTATCCACTCCAAGAAGCTGCACTCAGACAGACTTGGGTCGGTGAAGCCCCAATCACAATAATCGTCGCAGCTATCTATGAAAGAACGACAGTTCGGTATGGCGATAGAGGTATGAGGTATGTATATATTGAGGTTGGGCATGTGGCGGAAAATGTGTTTCTGCAAGCTGTAGCATTGAATCTTGGAACTGTGCCGATCGGAGCTTTCACCGATGATGATGTACAAAAGGTCTTAGGATTGCCTAAGGAGGTTAAACCAATCTATAT
>Ga0315280_10007774_pt1 | contig 14272 bp, 12 predicted proteins | sample YL17G06_40_MG_FD_203697 | JGI IMG/M metagenome (GOLD analysis project Ga0315280, IMG submission 203697) | Sediment microbial communities from Yellowstone Lake, YNP, Wyoming, USA - YL17G06_40 | ecosystem: Environmental > Aquatic > Freshwater > Lake > Sediment | place: USA: Wyoming | collected...
ACCGAGCCCACCATTCCTCTCCGGGCTGTCTGCGGACATTCTGCGGAGTATTGGCGGAGTCTTGGCGTAGTATTCGTCCGTCCGGATTTCGTTGGTTCAAAACGTGAAATGTCACCTAACCGGGCCCGCCATCACTTTCCGGCTATCGGCTATTTCAAAAAGCGGTGACTGTCCAAGTCAATGACCAGTCAATGCGTCTCGGAGCGTTTCAAGATACTTGAGGCCATCTTCCACGCTGGGTTCGATCTGAGCGTTCTCAGCCCAGTCATTGAAAGTCGGGATGACAAGCATGTTGTTGGATGTGTCCAGATAGTTCAATGCAGTCTGCAACTGCTTGACGAATCTCTGGGGGCTTTTCTGTAGCACCGGTAGCCAGGCACCAGTCACGAAGTCCGGAACAACTCTATGAAATCCCGCCAATGCTGAAGGAACGAATTCTCTTCTGCGAGAATGAGCATACGGCAGCCATCTTGAATCATGCTGTTGAGTCCGGATCTCATTGTAGTACTCCCTGTTGTCGCCCCAGAACATGTTTACCCAGTTGCACGCGGCGTCATAGGGGTCCATAAGGTTGGGTTGCGGATCCTGCAAGGCATCGTGCAGACCTACTAGGTATAGGTCCACTCCGACGGCTTGTTTCACTTGATCTCTCGCTTGCCTGATGGCGCTCACGAGGTCTCCCTTGTAGCTTTGAGTCGCATAAAGGAAGATAGCAGGGCAATTCTGGACTCGAAGGAATCTTGGATTCGACAGATGGTTACGTGCCAGATAAGACATGTCATCCACGAAACGCGAGAGGATATTCGGATCATCAAAGTCGATCCCACCAGCGGGGTCGTTCACGAGATGCCCCGATTCGTAGATGACTGAGAACTGGGTCTCAGAGGCTAGAGGGTTCCCTAGGACGAGTTCTAGATTCACATTGTCGATGAATTTGTGGTCACTATTGTCAACGCCCCACCAATCAAGAATCAAGAAGGCGACGCCATGACCAGTCATCCAGTCTATGTGTTTGGAAATCACTAGTGGGTCGTCTGAGTTGTAGAGACCGATGAGTGGTGTTCCATTAGGCGTTGTTCCATCCTTGCCGGCGGCATCCTCCTTCCAATGGGAAAAGACTCCGCTTCTGCAGGGATTCGTGTACCATGGATAGTAGTATGCTCCAACAAGAACTCGATCTCTCCCGGCGGTGCTTTCGAATTCTCGCACGTAAGGCGTCTCGAACTGAGCTGCGGTCTTGTTGTTTCGTGAATCCTGAGCACTAACGGTGAGTTGATATTCCTTTCCGCCTTTCAAATCCGTAACTTGCCCTGCGTATATGGCTGAGGCGTTTCCGGTCTGTGATTGTGTCAGTTGCAGAGTACACTGGAAAGTGCATGTAGGTTCGAGTTGACTAGTAATGTTCCATGAAGCAGCATGACGTCATAGAATCTGTGTTGAGCCATGCCTGAGATCTTCTTGTCATTCAGAAGAATGGAGTTCGGCTTGTGAAATTCGGCTTCAACGTCAAGACGCTTCAGCCCGCTTGACTGAATCCTAAGGCGTTCTGTGGGGGCTGTCCCTTCTCCATTGCGACTCCAGTCAGTTCTGGAGTCGCCACGCTTTGCTCCGGCCGCGTGATGCGAAGAAGAGAAGGAGACATTGGAAGAATGATGAGAGATGATAAGAGAAAGAAGAAGACCGTTCGCATTCGACGAGACATGAGCAACAATAGTCTGATCGCGGGAATTGACTTGGGCGATACTGCCAGCCTTGCTACACTCCTCACTCCAACAGGAGATGTCGCAGACAGGTTCAGCTTCCAGATGAATGATCATGGGTACACGCTATTCACGGAGAAGGTTCCGAGAGACGCGAGGTTAGCTTTCGAAGCAACCAGCATCGCGTATCCATTCTATAGAATGCTCAAGGGACGAGGATACGATGATGTGACTGTCGCTCACCCGACTGAGCTGGCGTGGATTGTGAGATCGAAGAAGAAGAATGATAGGGCTGATAGCTTGAAGATAGCGAAGCTGCACCTGGCAGGTCTCTTGCCTGAATCACATCTCCTACCGCAAACGGAGCAGATTGAACGGGACCTCCTGATTCAGAGAGTCAAGCTTGGGTCGGAGATAGGCAGGATGAAGAGCAGAATCATAAGTTACCTCAAACGGGAAGGCGTCTACGGCCATCTTCCGAAAAGCAAGGATAACTTCTCTGCGAGGAGAAGGGCTGCAATTGCCTCGCTCAGGTTCAACGATGACAGGGACCTTGTCCTCAAAACGATGGTTGATCGGCTTGAGTTCATGGAGAGGCAATGCGAACCATTAGAACAGCGGATAAGGAAGAACGCCAGGGAGAACAAGTACGTTAAGATCATCATGTCCATTCCAGGCATAGACTACTACCTCGCCTCACTCTACGCCTCTTACATCGGAGACCCGCACCGTTTTCCCTCATTCGATCATGTGGCAAGCGTACTACAACCGGGTCAAGCAAAGAACGAGGCGTGGCAGCTACGCCCACGTGTTAACGATGAAGAAGTTGGCTCGTATGATTCATCACATGATGATTACGGAGCAGAACTACAAGTGGGAGAACGAAGCGTTGACGGAAGAGAAGATCTCGCGGCTCGGCAACGATGCTGACGCTGCTGGAGGTGAATCCTGATCGGCCTAGCGGAGTAATGGGGATGGAGTTGCAGACCGAAACCATTTGGCGGTAACTGAGCCATTGAGCTTTTCCATTTGAGTGTGGGCCCCAGTCTCCGTTGAATCGTCAGAGTCCGCCCAGCTTCACGCTAGAGCGTTTATGGAGTGTATGCGGAAAAGACTGAGGGCAGGTCTGTTCAGCTAGCCCCGCTTCAAACGCTAGACAGACTGATAAGTTGAAACAAGCGAATCGTTGCCATACAAAGAGAGCACAGGCGAAGGGACAGCCCAACGCCTTAGATGAGTGTTACCGCCTTGGCAAAGCGTTCATACACGTCGTGAATGTCAGGTTCGCGATCCGTGTGAGTTTCTTTCAAAATGATGCTGTAGTTCAGGTTTCCAAGGTCATGATATACAGCTCCGCCTCCGGAAGTCCTGCGCAGGACGTTGATCCCCATACGTCTACGTGCCTGAAGGTCAACTTCGTCTCGGACGATGCTGTTGCAGCCCAAGACAACCGATGCGTCGTTTCTCCATACACGCAGCAAGGCAGGCTTCACAGCGGCAGACTACGGATAGACAAGAGCTTTCGTGACGAGAGAATTGTATTAAGCGGCGACATCTTCGCAGGTTCTCAAGGGCATCTCACTATGTCTTGTGCCCATAGGCAGTCGGCACAGGAGGGGACGTTGCCGCGGCAGTCATGGTTCTCCTCAGCAAAGGTGCAGGCTAGGCCGCAGTCCACGCACGAGGTGAAGCGGAAGTTCCGAACTTTGCCCCTAAAACGTACGTACTCCTCCGAGTTCCAGATGTCGGCCAGAGACTGCTTTCCCACCTGGCCCAGAACGTAGCGAGTCACGTTCTTGACTCGCCCGTAGATGTAGTACGGATAGGAGTGCATCAGGGCGTAGCATGGACTCACTCCACCGTCCCAACCGATGACCATCGCATGGTCCTCAATAAACCGGCAGCGTCGCCAAGCCCCCCACTTCATACGAGGGAGGTCCATCCGCCCCCAGACTATAGCTCCCCGATCGCGCACTGGCCAACATAAAGGCAGGCTGACGGGCTGGTCGCAATCGTACAGGATCTCGTTGACCATCTCTGGGGTGTGAGGCAACAAGTTGGAGACCAGCACGAAGCTGGCTCCCAGGTCTCGGGCAATCTCCCGCAAACGGGCAAGTTCACCCCTGTTGGAGCGGGTGGCCACGAATTCCAGACCGAGGTTGAGCGGTGGCCAAGGCCGTCTCTCGGCTAGGTGCACTAAGCGGCGGACATTCCTCAACACAAGCTCCTGCGCACCTTTGCTTGGGCTCAACTGGTGGGCTTGGGCATGGGCGGTATCCAGCGAGACTACCACCTGGTCCACCCCAGCTTTCAGCAGCAAACGCGTCGTCTCCTCGTTCAAGAGCAAGCCGTTCGTGGTTACTGTCAGCCTCACGCCCAGCGTCGCTGCCAGTTCCAGCATCTCTGGGAGGCGTGGGTGAAGAAGAGGTTCGCCGAAGCCGCCGAGGGTGAGGCGTTCCAGCTTGGGGAACTCCCGCAGGCCCTGAATGACTTCCTTGAAGGTGCCCCAGGTCATTTCCCCGGGCTCGTCGCGCCACACCTGCCGCACGCATATGGTGCAGTTGAGGTTGCACCGGGTGGTGACCTCAATATAGGCACGGCGTGCATCGAGGTGGGCTGGGTGCAGGACCAGCTGTCCCTCGTGAGCTGCGATGATCAGCCGTTGTCCTACTTCTAGCCCAAGGCACTTTGCTGCCTCGGCCGGCAGAGTCAGTCGGCGGCCTTCTTCTAAGACAATCTCAGACATGGGGGATCCTCTCAGCCTCGTGCCGTAGCGCACTCACAGGGCAACTGAAATTCTCCGCCTCCGCGATATCTCTTGCTCCTTTGCGTGCTGTGCCAACGAAGAATGGAGCTCGAAGTCCCTGCACTCGACTTTTTGCAGTAGAATGCGACCGCCACTCATCAGCCCATCACAAGGCTAGGCTACGTGCTTCGAGTTGAAACCAGCGGTCGAAAAACTTCGGAAACGAAGCGGCATGGCAAAGCTGAACTTGATCAATGACCACTCTCCTCTGCGTCGATCTTCCTGAAGTACCACTTGTAGAGTAGCTGCATGTCGTCTGGGAAGACTGCCAGTCGGTCGCCTATCTGCACTCGTCGGTTCAGGCCTGAATACTGCCAGTTGAGGAATATGTTGCTTCCCACCTCTTTGAGTGGCACACCTAGGCGGAGGAGTATGTCCAAGATTGTATCGTTGTCCTTCACCGGCACGCGTGCAACCGAGTCCCTGGTCGCATCTTGGTTAGGGGCGAACCGACGTAGCTTCCCGTACAGGTGTACCTCGATCATGTTCCACACTTTCGCCGTAGGAAACGGGTTCTAATCCCCGGTGACCGTGAGCCGGGGACTAGAACTTGTAGACGCTGTCTAGGGCCTCGTCGGTTACGTCGAAGACGGTGTTGTGTGGCGGAAGCTTCTCGTACTTCATGAACTCTGGCAGGCGGTCGTGAGCTTTGGTGAACCCGGCAGCTTCGTTGAATCTTCGCTCCATCCTCAAGACGTCCAGCCCGATCTTGGTCACATCGTCTCCAGTCCAGTTTGTGCCGAGGACGCCGTTGCATTCTTCCACCATTCCTTCGAAACCGGTGGCGATGTCTAGGATAGCGAAGGCTATGAACAAGCAGTGGCCGCTCGTGTCAATGAAGGCTGTGGCTGCCTGGAAGTTGCGGGAAAGCTCTCCCTTCTTCTCGGTTGACAACGGGTCAGCTTTGCCTCCGACGGAAAGCATCTCGGGAGCGATGGTATAGCCGGCAGTGTGATCTGCACCCATGGTAGTGGTGGCGTAGGTCACACCAATTCCCTTGATCGCCCTAGGTTCGTATGCAGGCATGTTCTGCCCTTTGACTGAAGGCACTCGTGCTACTCCAAAGACACGCCCCGTTGTGGTTGCCCCACTTGCCAAGATGCGGCCAAGCGGTGTGCCCTTGCCGATTTCATGCATCAATTCGATGGCTCTCTTTCCGTCGCCGAACTTGGCTACGCCTCCCTCCATAGCTACGGCCAGAGCGCCGCCTGCCTCTATGGTGTCCACCCCGTAGTCATTGCACAACTGAATCAACTCGGCGATAACATCCAAGTCGTCAATGCCGCAATTGGCGCCGAATGCCCAGTCGGACTCGTACTCGACACATGAGGTGTGCTCGGTGCCGTCCGGCTTATGCCAAGTGTTGGAGCACTGGATTATGCAGCCAGGGCTGCATGCGTGATTGTAGAGTTCTTTTCCTAGACGCTTCTTGTTCCCCTCGAATATCGCCTCACCAGCAATCTTCGTTGCACCCTCAAAACTGCCGCTGGAGAAGTTGCGTGTTGGGAGTCCGCCCGCCTCGTTGATGATGTTGACCAACACAGCGGTTCCGTAAGCGTTCAGCGAACCCTTAGGCTTCGTGATAGCGTGCGTCATTAACGCATCCGTTACCTTCTTTTGGCCAACTTCGAACAACTCCTTCTTGGCGATCTCCACTCCCGGAGCGCCGGTGTCGTCCGCAACGATGTACTTCAGGCCTTTAGAGCCGAGAACTGCCCCCATTCCTCCCCGCCCGGAATACCGGCTGGGCCTGCCTTCGATGTCGTTAAAGCATACCCCCGCACTCGCCATCTTCATTTCTCCGGCCACCCCGATAGCCATCAATCCTACCTTGTCGCCGTACTTCTTGTAGAGAAGAGGAACTGTCTCGTACAGGCCCCTTCCCGTCCAATTAGAAGGCGTAGCGACGAGCTTGGATCCGTCCTTGTTCACTTCAAGTGTCCAGAACTTGCCTTCCTCTTTGGGTTTACCCTCGACAATGATGGCCTTGATGCCTAAACACGCGATCTGCTGAGCGAACTTCGTGCCAGCATTCGCCTCCTTGATCGTCCCTGTGAGCGGAGACTTGCCCCCCACCGACACGCGGGCTGAAGTAGGTGCAGCCGTCCCAGTCACAATCCCAGGGGCTACCACCACCTTGTTGTTAGCACCTAAGGGATGACACAAGGCGTCAACTTCATCGCAGACTATGCTCGAGGTAAGCCAGCGGCCGCCCATTAGTCTGTACTTCTCAGGCGTGTCTTCGTACTTGACCGTGCCTTCGGTCATATTGACGCGTAGAATCCTGCTACTCATAACTAACTCACCTCCTCATTTTTTTGGGTACTTGCTATCATGGCCCCTCCTCGGCGCTCCGACAGATGTGGAACGTAGTGAACGCTGAACATGCCGACAGTGAGATCTCAGATAGCCACTGAATTGTGTATTCATGTAGATTTCAGGCTTTCGGCCTAGCTTTGAAGCAGGCTGCAAAGGGGGGTCTTCCCCTGAGAGGAGCAGGATTGGAGGAGTTGAATCAGGAGTTACGCGAGGACTAGTTTTTTGTGTGTGTGTAAAAGTCAATAGTCCTCGTTGGCGTATCGGTCTCTGCGGTTGGTAAGCCCGATGGTCTGCTGACCAGTATCGGTCGGGTGTGTGAATGGGCAGTAACCATCAGCCAACCATTGGGTCAAGATCTACGACAAACTGGAAGATGCAGGCGTCGAAGCGAAATCGACATCAAGCAGGAGCTGAGGGAGCGAGAGAGGCGAACGCAGCCTAATAGAGGCAATCCTTCGACGTAGTTCCCCAAAATGAGACCCCTTCTCATCGATCACGCCTCCTTTGCAGTGCTGCTTGATGTCCCTTCCATAGGCTTATGGTCATACCACAAGCATGGCCATATTCTTTGGAAACAGACCTAGCCGGTCGCCGGAGCGTACAGGCGCGTCGAGATACGACCCGCCATTAGGGATCCGCTCTTTAGCGGATTGATAGCCCAGCCAGAAGTGCATCGAACAGCGAGTGTTGAGCAACTTGCGATTAAGGAAGATCTGACCTACCTCTGTGGGATCAATTCCGGCCTCACGCAACACACTGCTCACAGTGTCATGATCACCAATGCGTAGTTGCACAACTGATTGGCCGGTGGCTGTTGTCTCCATCGCATGGCGGCGCAGGTCGCCGTAAAGATGAAGTTCAATCATTGGACTCGTTTCCGTACCATCATTTGGCTTTCTTTGCTCGTCTGACAAGCGCGACCCCCGGACCTGAGACCGTTCTCCACGACTACCCGCGGTTCTGCGCCTTCTCCAATATCAAGATGCTAGTGGGGGTTTCTGGAATACGCTACATTAGTATGACCACGAAGTGGTCCGCAGGGTCTATCAGGAATGCGTGGTGGCAGCTCTTCCCGTGCTCCCGTCAAGCTAGCTTAATTCTGAGAACGCCTCCGAGAGGGGGTCGAAAAGCTCGTCGAGGAGAAGCTCAAGAAACTACTGGCGGAGGCGGAAATCTGGAAGAAGATTACGGAGCTTGAGTCCTCGACTGCGAAGCTCGGGGATGATATACGTAAACTTTCAATCAGGGAATCCGCAGCCGCTCGGCCTGAGTCCGTCGACGCGGCTCTAGCTACAGAGCTAGCGAAACGGGCTGACCTGCTACAGATTAGAACCACATTCGATAACCAAAAGCATCGGCCGTTTATCGCGGTGGATATGAGGGGCGCATCACGTGCCCTTGCTGACCGTGAGGGTCTTCCCGCAGGCCCTACACCGGAAAACAGGGTTTGATGGATGCAATCCTCCTCACGTAGGGGTTGTTCGTTGGGGGTGACGACGGTATCATCGGTCTAGTGAGAAGGCTGGTTTCAGTTACGCACGCTGAGAAGGCCAAAGACAGAACCGACGCTCCGTCACGGTCAGCAGAGGTAGCCTCTGACGACCTTTCTGAACCTACTTGCCCGTGTTCTGCATGCAAAGCCTCAAATCCCGGCGCAGACACAGTACGAGGTGCTTTCTGAGATTTCTCTATCTGCCTGTTTTGCGTTCGCGGCTTTCGCTGGCTGTCGGAGCGCCAAGGACGGGGCGCAATGATACAAATTCCAAAGAACGGGAGGTGAAGAGAGCATATGGTATTAACTGTCGGTGCGGCGCTCACCGCGATGGCTCTGTTCTTCTTTGGCTTGGCCTTTATCGCGCTCGGCATGATGGGTCTTGGCAAAGGCAAGGCCGACGGCGCTGGTACTGTCTTCTATCTCGTTGGCATAGTCGACGGCATCCTGGGTTTCGCGCTGCTGGGATTGTCTCTAAATGGGTTCATCGTTGGCGCATTGCATGAGGGCGATGCGGCCGGCAACATAGCAACAGCCTTCCTGGTCATGATATTCGCCTTTACGTGGCTGGCGGCTGGCATCATCAATATGCGAGGATACGATCTCATGCCGCTGGGCAACGCTTGTATCCTAATGGGTCTGTTCATGTTCGTGTACGCCGCAATCTTCGCTCAGTCTAGGGCCTGGTGGCTCCTCATTGATGCTTTATCTTGGGTTTGGGCATTCTGGTCCGTGACGCTTGCATCCCACGGGAAGATAGGCCTCAAGATTGTCGGCTGGACATTTCTTATTCAAGCATTCTACACGCTATGGATACCATCCGCCATACTGTTGCTCGGTATGCCACTACCATAGATTCCCCTTTTCTTTTTTCCTTTTTCCGGAAAATCTTTGCTTCAGCCTCCACCCACTGGAGGAAAGAAGCTTATGCTATCTTCATCCGATATTCTCGTGTCCAACCCATCTAGGAAGCTTATGTCCCGACGATTTACGAGTATTTTGTAGGATCTCCTTACGTCACGCGTCGTCGGGTCTATCATGATCTCCTTGAACTGGGGATTGTACTGTGCTGACATGAAATCTATCAACTCTTTTACCGTACTGGCGCGGGTGGACAACTCAATGTGCTTAGACTTGAAGAGTTCCCCAAGAGTTGCGTAGACGTGAACACTGACGTTGGCCATCAGAACCACTCACAAAAGGCCAAAAGATCCTTTCCGGAGCTCTATAAATCTCTCGTCGATAGCCCTTGCATCTGCTCAAGCCTCGGTCTCGGATTCCTCACTGCAGACTGGGCAATCAGGCTTCTTGTCGACTTCGATCTCGTGGAAGCTCATGTCTGCTCCGTCCCAGAAGAGCAGCCTGCCCGAATAGGGCGTTCCCATCCCGAGAATGAGCTTCAGAGCTTCGGTCACTTGGAGGCAAGCGATCATTCCTGCGGCGGGCCCGGCTACGGGAAATTTCTCGATCTCTGGCGGTACCTCGCCGTAGATGCACATTAGGCACGGCGATTTGCGGGGCAATATCGTTGTCATGCATCCCTCCAGGCCATAAACCGAACCGTGTATGAATGGGACCTCCTTGCTGACGCATGCCCTATTGAGGACGAAGCGTGTCTCAAAATTGTCCATCCCATCGAGAACCACGTCGAACCCTTGAATCAGTTCCCTTGCGTTCTGAGTTCTTATCCTCGCCTTGACAACTTCAATTGCCACATCCGAGTTGAGGCGTCGCAATTTCTCGTTTGTAGACTCTGCTTTGTAGCGTCCCACGTCACTCTCCCAGTACAGGATCTGTCTGTTCAGGTTGTTCAATTCAACTCGCTCCTTGTCTATGACGCGAATCCTACCTACGCCAGCCGCGGCGAGGTAGATTGCCGCGGGACAGCCCAAGCCACCCGCACCTGCCACGAGGACCGCTGCCGACTTCAGCTTCACTTGTCCCTCGTAACCCCAGCCTCTGATTCTCATCTGCCTATCGTATCGCTCGAATTCTCTTCTGTTCAATGAACCCAAACCAGTCAAATATGCGACCTCGATCGAGACCTCACATACCTTTTCGGGTTGGCTCTCAGCGAGAGCCTTGTCACGTTTGCTAATAAGAGTGAGTTCGGTCGAACCGTGTGATAGACAATGGTGGCTTCGCGACTGGAATTATTCGTGGAAACCCCAATGGTTTCTATCGCAGGGGACGTTCGGTCAAGAGCATTGAGGGCCTTCGACCTGCAGAACCTTCAACTTACGCTCCGATACGCACACAATGCTCAGACCTGTCGGCGTGGATTTTTTTCTCCTCTGGTACCGGAGATTACGATCATGGACTTGTCCTCTGCATAGGTTATCATTGATTTCTTGCCTATTCCATCATGAACAATTCTGTCAATTGATCAAGCGAGCTTATGTTCCATCTCTTTGGCCATTCTGGCATGTTCCTCTCTACAAGGTTCAGCCAAAGCTTCACAAAAGAAAAGATTGCTTAGCCACCAATCGTATGCATTGGTCGAACATGCTCAAGCGGCTTGAGCTTCTTGAGAAGAGTCTCGACGCCTGGTGCCTTGTGCAGGAACGACTCTCTTATGAAACTTGATAGCATCTGGTCGGACGCGTCGCCTCGAATCAGCGGTTTTAAGTCGTAACCAGTTGTGTCAAAGAGACAAGGGACTATCTTGCCGTCTGCTGATAAACGGATTCTATCGCAATCTGAGCAGAACGGTTCGGTTATGGAGGTGATCAAGCCAATCTCGCCTTCGCCTTTGGTGAATCGGTAGCTCTTAGCTGTACTCCCAGGTTCACGTGGGAGCGTGATCAGCTCATAGCGCTTGCGAATTTGTTCTATGATTTCCCTTCCGCTCACCAACCTCTCCGTGCCCCAGAACTGTTGACCGTCAAAGGGCATGTACTCAATGAACCGCAGAGTAAGATCTCCAGCTCTGGCGAGGGAAGCCAAGTCCATTATTTCGTCTTCGTTGTAGCCGCGAATGATGACAGCATTGAGCTTGAGCGGTCTGAATCCGTTTTGCTTTGCCGCTTCTATTCCCGCCAGTACGTTTTCGAGCAGTCCGCCGCCAGTAGTCCGACTGAATCGCTCTGGCTTCAAGCTGTGAAGGCTTACATTCACACTGCTCAGTCCTGCGCTCTTGAGCGCAGCCGCCTTTTCTGCAAGCAGGAAACCGTTCGTCGTCATGCTAATGGAGCGTATTCGGGGAACGCCCGCCAGCATCTTGACGAGTTTCTCGATGTTTCGGCGAACCAGGGGTTCGCCGCCGGTCAACCTGATTTTCTCTATGCCCATATTGGCCAAGAGTGATACGACTCGGCGTATTTCTTCGAATGTGAGCATCTGCTCACGCGGCAGCCAAACCGGTGTGTGCGGCATACAGAACTGACAATGGAAGTTACATCGATCCGTGACTGATATTCTAAGCCTGCGCGCAAATCGCCCAAATGAGTCCTGTAACAAGTTCAGCAGACCTGAAGCGGCCTCAATACCAGGTAACGTCCTTGAGGAATTTACTTTTTCGGAGGCTCCTATTGCTGCGAAGATGTGTGAAGATGAAGCGCATAGCCTCCCGTTTCTCCAGGCCCACTCCGTGCTCGCCAGTTATCGTTCCCCCGATCTCAGCTACGGCCCTGAGGATCTCAATCGCGGCGTTTTCCAAAGGTGAGCACTGTCCTCCCTGCTGGTTCGTTCTGCACTCGATGATGTGAACAAACTATACTAAACTGTCTCATGGTTTGATTCATCCTCACTCACCTCCTTTCAGATTGGTACTCTCCAACCGTGAACGTCCCTTTCCCCACATGCGCCACCGCCACCCCAGAAGCATCCTCGTAAGCCAGATCAGAAACGCTAAAGAGAGACAGTGACCTTCTGGGCCGGCAACGGGGATTCAAAGGACTGTTGTATCGTTCACGCAACAGGGAGTCCAAGCGTACCTTCTTGCAGCCCAAACGTGACGAACATCTGCTGCAGACCCACCACGTAGCCGCAGTGGGTTCCTTCGGCCCCACCACGTATCCTCGGTGTGCCGCGGCAAACTCAACTTCCAAGACGAGCCTTCATGGCTCAGTAGGGGTCGCCTAGCAGTGGTTCCGGGCGGCGAGGAGCAGGTTGGGGCGGAGCAGGGGAAGCGTTGTCCCAGCGTCAACTCCACCTTCCTACAGGGATCTAAGTACGGGTATTTGCTTGATGGCCTCAGCTCTGGAACATAGTCTAAGGTTCTAATGACGGTTTTGGCAACCCTAGCCGTTTGGCCCGTGGTGTTCAACTCGCTGGATGCGGCTCTTGTCTTCTTGCCGCTCGCGGCCGTGTTCAACGTGATTGCGGCAATAATCAGCATCTTGGGCGGGCACTTGGCCTACGCGGTGCTCCTATGCTTCTACGCTGGGATGGATGCGGGTGGAACCGCAACAACGGAATGCCCACCCAAGAGAGGATCAGAGTGGAAGCATGAATCTCCCCACTTCAGTCGAGGAGAGAATCAACATCCGGGTATATTCTGCTGCAAGGTCACGGTACTCCGCCTGAAGCATCGCTCGAGTTCGCCACCTAACTGATATCCCAGAGAGGTTCACGCTTAAAAAGAGCGAGCGGAAAATCGCACACCATTTACGGGTGGGATGAAAGCGAGCGAGAGGCAGGTTCGAATTGCGAGTATTCTCAGGCGCTTGACGGTTACTTCATTCGTTTCATGAAACGTACGCTAGGCTTCAGAGGAGGGCTGGAGCAGATCACAGTCACCTGGTGCCCTCGCCTCCAAAGATGCTTGGACAGGTTGAGGACGTATGTTTCGGCGCCGCCTCGCCAAGGCGGGAAGAAACTGTTGATCATGGTGATTCTCATGTTCCGACCCGCCCCCGTACGCTTCCGTCCACGTTATCGGATTGCCAAACAGGGACTTATGTCTAGGTGCCGATGAATCATGCGTGCTTCGACCACGCGGCAGTCCGTGCCAAAGCCCAGCTAATTGAGCCGATCTGGTATTGATTGGTTGTACTCGAAGAGGATATTGAGGATGCGCCTCAAGGCAGGGTGCTCCGACGGTTGATACCTCTCTATCCTTGGATACATGCTGGCCAATATTTCGGTCTCGCCGCTTTTCCTACCGCTTTGGATCGCAAGCCGCTGTGAATAGGTGTCCCTGAAATTGAACAAATTCCACAGGATGGATCTTGCTATTGCGAGAGCTTTCTCTGGTTCCAGTATGCCGAAGCCAATAGCCGCGATCAAGCTGAACAGGAAGTAGTTGCGAAGAGCCCAAGTGAGCGAAGATCCACAGTTCTTCAGAATCGCCCGCAGTAGATTCCGGTGGCAGTAGTACAGCTTCCGAACATCCACCGATTTGATGCCTGTCGAACCTGAGAAGAAGTGGGCAATCTTAGCGTCTGGGGTGAATGCGATTCGATAGCCTAGGAGCCTGAATCTCCACGAGAGATCGACATCTTCCGAATACATGAAGAACTTTTCGTCAAAACCACCGGTTTGCTCAAAGACTGCTCGCTTGATCAGGGCGGCTCCGCCACAGAACGAAAAAGGCTCAAAACCTGTCGCATCGTATTGTCCCTCATCACGCTCTTCTCGTCCGATGTCCAAGAAACCTCGCCAGAAAGGGATGCCCATCCCTCCGACCGAATCCAGAAGGTCGGGGTGCTCCATCGAGACCGTCTTGCAGGCGATTGCCGCAACTCTGGCGTCCGTAGCCGCAATCTTGACCAAGGACCTAATCCAATTTGGATCCATGACCTCTGTATCGTTGTTCAAAAGCACGAAGTATTCGGCTTTAATGCTCTGCAACGCACGGTTGTAGCCAGCGGCGAAACCAAGGTTCGTCGAGTGAACGATAATCTTCACGTTGGGGAAATGCTCGCGAACGTAACGCACAGATCCATCCGTACTTGCGTTGTCCACAACATACACGTCCAAGTTCCGATAGTCTGTTCGGGTCACACTCGACAG
>Ga0315280_10007775_pt1 | contig 14270 bp, 14 predicted proteins | sample YL17G06_40_MG_FD_203697 | JGI IMG/M metagenome (GOLD analysis project Ga0315280, IMG submission 203697) | Sediment microbial communities from Yellowstone Lake, YNP, Wyoming, USA - YL17G06_40 | ecosystem: Environmental > Aquatic > Freshwater > Lake > Sediment | place: USA: Wyoming | collected...
CAACGGGAACGGCCAGGGGAACGGCGATCACCCGACCGAGGGCGAGCTCCTCGAGGAACTCCTCGACGCCGAAGCCGGCCCGCTCATGGACGACTCCCGACAGCAGATGAGTCCCGGCGAGATCAACCGGCGCATCTTCGCCGTGACCAGTCGGGTCGCCGACACGGTCGTGGCGAACGAGCTGCAGACCAAGGTCAAGCCCGCGCTGCAAGGCTACCGCCCGCTCAGCCGCGACCCGCTCGACGTGGCCACCGGCCTGGGCACGATCGGCTTCGCGCACTTTCTCTCCATCCCCTACTACGCGGCCTTCAGCAACCAGACGCGCGATCGCGAGCTCCTCCACCGTCTCTCCGAGGAACTGCTCGGGCACGCCGGCGAGCACCGGCGCGTAGCGCTCTTCTGCGAAGCGCCACTCAGCGAAGGCGTGCCGATGCGCCTGAGACGCCTGCGCGCGGCCGCCGAGCGCGAGGGCGCCGCAGCGACGATCGTGTGCTGCAGCGAGGGCCCGGCCGACCGGACCGGTCAGATCGACGGGTTCGACGAACGCGACGCGCTCGACGGATCCGACGGCGTCGCCGTCTTTCGCGCCGTCGACACGACCGCTACTCCACTCTTCCCCGGCCGCGCCGTGGTCGTGCCGCCGCTCCTTGAGATCCTCGACCACCTCGACGCCGCCGAGACCACGGCTCTGCACGCCGACGCGCCCGGCCCGATGGGCCTCGCCGCGCTCGCCTGCGCCCGCCTGCTGCACGTGCCGATCTCGGCGCGCTGGCCCTCCGGCATCGTCGGCCCCAGCCGTCTCACACGCCGCTACCTGAGCTGGTTCTATCGCCACGTCGACGAGGTGATGGCCCCGACCGACGCGGCTCACGACTGGCTTCTTGGGCTCGGCGTGCCGGCGCACAACGTGCGCCCGACGCCGAGCTGGATGCGCGCCCCCGTGCGTCGTCCGGGCTCGACTCTGCGGCACAGCGGCTCCGTACTGCGGCTCGACCGGCCTTCCTGACGACTCAAGCGCGCCTCGACGCGCGTCCCGAATCGTCGGCCCGACCGCGACGGCCCATGCGTAGGCGCCTTTCCCCGCCTCTTGGTCTTCACCCCTCCGTCATCTGCCCCGCCGCCGTCCATCCTGCTATCATCGTCATGCCGGCTTTCGCGCGAGCCGGCGGCGTGCCTCCAGCACGCCGCCGACGACGGCTCGCAGCGAAGTCACTCGGGTGACTCGCCGCCCGTCGCACGTTGTCTGCCACCGGCGGCGCACGAGCGCCCGACGCCGGGCGCATGATCGGCAAACGCCAGAGGGGGAGCAGGTCGTGAAGCGCAACCCGCACGCCGGCCGCCAGCGCAGCGGCGGCCTCAGCCTCAACGTCTTCACTCAAGACGAGCTCCACGACATCCATCTCGGCACCCTCGAGGTGCTCGAGCGCACGGGGGTCTGGATCGAAGACGACGAGCCGCTCGACATCTACGCCGACGGCGGCTGCTCGGTCGACCGCTCGACGCACATCGTCAAGATCCCGCCGCACATCGTCGAAGACGCGATCCGCTCGGCGCCGGCGAAGGTGATCCACCACGGGCGCGATCCCAAGAACGACCTCGTGCTCGAGGCCGGTCGCGTGTCGTTCTGCAACTTCGACGAGGGCATCATGGTGATCGACCCCGACAGCGGCGAGCACCGCAAGCCCACGCTCAAAGACGTCGCCGACATCGCCCGCCTGGTCGACGCCCTGAGCGACATCGACACCTACGAGTCGGCCGTCGGCGCCGCCGATGTGCCCGGCGAGACGCAGTGCCTGCACAACACCCTCGCAGCGCTGCAGAACACGACCAAGCACTGCGGCAGCGAGGCCGTCTCGGCTTATCACGCGCGCAAGCTCATCGAGATGGGGGCCGTAGTAGCCGGCAGCGAGGAGGCCTTCCACGAGCGCCCGATGATCAGCATGGGCGTCTGCCCGGTGAGCCCGCTCAAGCTCACGCGCGACTGCACCGAGGTGATCATCGAGACGGCGCGCCACCGGCTCAACGACACGATCCTCTCGATGGCCCTGTCGGGCGCCTCGGCGCCGGTCACGCTCGGGGGCACGCTGGTCGTACACAACGCCGAGGTGCTCGCCGGCCTCACCCTGGCGCAGCTCACCGAGCGCGGCGCGCCGGTGATCTACGGCTCCTCGACGGCGGCGATGGACCTGCGCTTCGCCACGGCCGCCGTCGGCTCACCGGAGCTGGCCTTGATCAGCGCCGGCGCGACACAACTCGCGCGACAGTACCGGCTGCCCAGCTACATCGCCGGTGCGTAGGGCGACTCCAAGCTCGGTGACGCGCAAGCCGGTCACGAGAAAACCCTCACGGGCCTTCTGGTCGCGTTGGCAGGCGCCAACCAGATCTACGGCTCCGGGATGATCGAGTCGGGCGTCACCTTCGATTTCGCGCAACTCGTCATGGACAACGAGTTCGCGCGCATGATCAAGTACTGCGTCGCCGGCATCCAGGTCGACGACGGCACGCTGATGATCGACGACATCGCCCGCGTGGGCTCGTTCGGCGACTTCTTGAGCCTCGACAGCACCTACGCCTTCATGCGCACCCAGTCGCAGCCGAGCCTGCTCGACCGGCGCGTGCGCGACGACTGGAAGGCAAGCGGCGGGAGCGACCTGTACACGCGCGCGAGCGAGAAGGCGCGTGAGATCGTCGCCGATCACAAGCCCGAGCCGCTCGACCCGCACGTGCTCAAGCGCCTGCAGGCCATCGTCGAGGCCGCCGACCGCGAGATGGGCGTGGCGTGACACCGACCGCGGGCGGCGGCCGCGAACCCGTCGACCAGGCTTGGCTCGAGGCGGTCTGCCGCAAGACCGACGAGATCCTGTGGCGGAGCCACGCGTTCGCGCTCGCGGCCGACCGCCCGACCGACGATCCGGCTGCGTCGGCGCACGAGTGGCCGAGCGTCATGTTCCCCGTCAAGGGGAAGGAGCGCCGCATCGGCGAGCACGAAGCGCGGCTGGCCTTCGTCGCCGCGCTTCTCCGCGACCCGGCGTCGCAAGAGTGGGCTCTTGCCGCAGAGGCTCCGACCAAGCTGTCGTACCGGTTCGCCTCCAGGGGCGCCGGGACGAAGTCCCAGCGCGCCCTGAACGACCTGGCGCTCTATCGGCGCATCGCCGAACCTCAGACGGATGGAGAGGCGCACCCCGATGCCGGGGTGCAGCGCGTCGTTGAGCCGTATGGCGCTGCCGACGCGCGTCGCGATACCGAGGTCCCCACTCTGACCGTCGCGTTCAAGGCCGGCGGCCGGTCGGGCAAGTCAGAGAGCGATGAGAGCCTCAAGAAGGCCGCTGCCACACTCATCGCCGAGCAGCCCGCTGCCCTGTGGTTCCACGTCGTACACAACGCCAACGGCGCCACCCTGCAGGGACTGCTGCGCGCGCTCGGCGCCGCGTTCGCGACCCTCAGTAACCCCTTCCGACTGGCGCACTACGTTGCCGCGGGCAAGACTCCCCAACCGGTGACGAAGCGCATCGCCTTCCACATCTGCGTGCTGAACCCCGATGTGAGGCTGTCGATCCATCGGGTGCTCGCGTTCAAGCCGGGCAAGCTCGAGAAGGACTTCTTCGCGATCGACACCCAGGAGACACCCGCGACTGCAGCGAGGCCCGCGCCCCTCACCGTCGCCCGCGACCAGGGCTGGAGCGTCCACTCCTGACCGCTCAGGCGGGCGGCTCGCTCAGCGAGCCGCCCGCCTCGCACGGCTCACGGTGTGTACTTGACCAGCAGCGCGGCCATGTTGTGGCCCTTGATCGTCCCATACCCGGCCACGTAGACAGCCCGCTCGCCGTGGGTGGCGACCGCCCTAGCCGCGTCGTTGTCGTCGTTCTTCGATCTGTAGGAGCGCGCCCAGATGAGCTTGCCGGCGGGACTGAACTTGGCCGTCGGCAACCCGGTGCCCGACCGACCGGTCACCACGACGTTGCCGTGCGCATCACGCGTTAGCGCTTTCATCGCGTCTGAGCGGCCCAGGTCGGCGGTGCCCGCCCACACGACCTTGCCGGTGGGTGAGAACTTGACGGCCATCCCGTTGCGATCGGTCGCGCTCGCCTTGTAGGAGCCGGTCACGTAGGCGTTCCCGGCGCCATCGACCACCATGTCGCTGAACACGTCGGCGCCCTTCGGGCTCTTCCAGCCCTTGGCCCACTTCTCGACGCCATCGGCCACCGCGTATTTGGCCACGAAGCCGTCTTGCCACGGCGTCTTGTCCAAGAGCCCGAAGCCGGCAACGTATACCGAGCCGCTGCGCACCGCGATCGCTCGCGCGGTCGTCTGGGCGCTACCCGTCACGGCATACTCGGTCAGCCACTGCTGCCGGCCGGCCGTCACGCCGCCGCCCGAGTACTTGATCGTCACCGCCTCCTGGGCTACGTCGGCACCGGGAGCGTCGCCCGTCACGTAGGCGTTGCCGGCGGCGTCGACCGCGATCGCCGCCGGCGCACCGCCGGGGCTCGCCGGCGCGTAGACGGCCACCCACTTCTCGTTGCCGTCGGCGTCGTACTTGACGGTCGCCCAGCCCGACGCGTCGGCACTCGTAGCGATCGCCCCGGTCACGTAGCAGTCGCCCTCGCGATCGACGGTCAGGGCCACCGCGCCGTTGCCGCCGTTTTCGAGGTACGCGTAGCTCTTCGCCCACAGGCGCTTGCCGTCGCCGCTGTACTTCACGGTGATGAAGGTCGAGGTACCGGTACCCAGGCTCGTGCCCGTCGCATACACGTTACCCTGAGCATCGAGGGCCGCGTCGCTGAAGGTGTCCCAACCCGAGCCTCCGTACAGCCTGACCCAGAGCTTGTGACCGCCCGGCCCGTACTTGGCGACGGCGGCTTGCGACTTGTACGACGCGCTCCCGTACAGGTGCCCCACCCCGTACACCTGGCCGGCCGCGTTCGTCACCACGTCGAGGAAGGCGTCGTCGTCGCGCCCGAAACCGCCTAGATGGAGCACCCACTGCAGCGACCCTGCGCCGGCGGCACGCGCCGGAACCACGCGGACCGTGGCGGCCACAGCCAGCGCCGTGGCTACCAGCATGACGAGGACGCCGACGAGAAATGCGCTGCGCGACGCGCGCCGAGTGCGCGCCCCGACGGGCGCGCTGCGCGCGCGTCGCGCGCCCGCCGTGCGGGTCTTGCTGGACATCGTACCCCCTTGCATCGGTTGCGTACGTGCGAGTATACGTGCGTAGCAGGGAAACGGTGATGCCCGGCGCCAGACGGCGTTGTCGGAACGGATTACGCGGTACGCGGCTCGCCGCGCTCACCGACGATGCCCTCGGCAACGGCCACGCCGCGACCGCAAAGGACGCTACGCCACGCCGTGCGATCGACCCGCTACGCCGCGTGTTGTCGACCCGCTACACGGTGCGATCGATCGCCACGATGGTGAGCTCGAGGTCGCCCGCAGGGCGTCGCCAGTGCGCCTTCTCGCCCACGCGCGCCCCCTCGAGCGCCCTCGCGAGGGGCGATACGTAGCTGATCCTGCTCGCCGACACGTCGGCCTCATCTTCGCCAACGATAGTGAAACGCTGGGGCTCGCCGCGAGGATCCTCAACCGACACAGTCATCCCGAAACCCACATGATCGGCAGGCTGCTCGGCGGGGTCGATCAGGATGGCCCCATCGACGCGTGCGGCGTAGTAGCGCAGGTCGCGGTCGAGCAAGGCGATCTCTTCGGCGAGCGCGGGGTCGTCGGCGCTCGCGGCTGCTTGCCGAGCTTCGGCAAGCAGCCGCGAGCGCCGCTCCTGTAGCTCTCTCACCCTCTCATGCAGTTGCCGCAGGCCCGCGCGCGTCACGTAGTTGGGATGCTCGCTGATCGGCCTGTCGGGCAGACCCTCGGATGGCCCGCTGCCGTCGGGCTCTTTCACGAAAGCGCGACTCATGGGTTCAGCTTACCAGGCTACGTCGACATGACCACGCTCGGCCTGAAGGCGCCCCGCTTGACGCGGCCCGCTTAACCGCCCCCGGTTGGACAAGCCTCGGCTTGACCGCCCCGCGCTCGCTCGTCAGCGCCGCGTCACACCGAGGCGGTCTCGCCCACGACCGTCGTCACCTCGAACGCCGGCGGCTGATGCAGGTGTTTCTTCACCGCGCACAGATTGACCGCGTTCACGACGGCGGCGCGGTACTTCTCGGGAAACCCTGCCGGCAGGTGCACCGTGATGTCGATCTTGTCCACGAGCCCGGTTTGGCGATCAACGTGCTTGCTCAGCAACAGTCTGGCGCCCTCCGTCGGGATCCCGCGCTGCTGCATGAATCCCAGTACGTAGATACCCGCGCACGTGCCGATCGAGGCCATGAACAGGTCGAACGGCGCCGGAGCGGAGTTGTCGCCGCCGCCGATCACCGGCTGGTCGCTCTCGATCGTAAAGCCCTTGTAGTCGGCGTACACCCGCTTGCCGCCCGGGAAGTAGATCTCCATGTCCATGAGGTGGATCCCTCCGTTCGCGTCTTCGTGGCCGCGCTTGTCGATTGTGAATCCTGTCGCGAGTAGTATATACCCTGCCGGGTATACATTGTACCCCCCTCACCTCACGTTGCGTTCCCTGCACCGCGAACTCTTCCGCCATTGCGTGAGTCTCGACCCTACGAAGACCGTCACTGCTCCGGCATGCCGATTGTTCCGCGCATCACGCGCCTACCGAGACCCGCAGGTCGCCCTCGGCAACGGCTTGCCCCAGCGCCTCCGACGTCTGGCGATCAGGGCGCGAAAGCGTTGCTGACGAGATTGCGAAGCCGTGACGACGTTGCGAAGCCCCGGTGACGACGTTGCGAAGCCCCGGTGACGACGTTGACCTTCCCGGGTAACGAGCGTAGTCTGCCAGCGTACACATCGTACTGAGATGACAGTAATATTGTCCCAGCTTGCGTGTTCTTTCACGTAGGGGCTCTGTAAGGACCCTGCAAAGAGGGGGGTCCGCTGGGGAGCGGTGACCCTGAACCCGACGTCACCCGCGGAAAATCGCGACACGGGAGGCGACCATGAGACCGACCGAGACGTTACGCAAGGAGCACAACCTCGCACTCCAGGTGACGAGGGCAGCGGAGCGCGAGGTCAGGCTCATCCACGACACCAGCGAGTTCCGTGAAGAGATCATCGACATGATCGTCGACTTCTTCCACTTCTTCACGAGCGCTTGCCACGAGCCCAAAGAGGAAAAGCTGCTCTTCGCACGCATGGCCGCGCGCGGACTCAGCACAGACACGGGACTGCTCGGCGAGATCGAGCGCGAGCACAACGAGTTCCGGGCGCGCATCAAGGAGATAACCGAGTGGCGTCGCCGCCGGCGCGCCGGCGCGGCCGCCGACGTCGAGGAACTGGCCGGCATGCTCAACGGCTACCTCAAGCTCATGCGCGCTCACGTGACCAAAGAGAACGACCTCCTCTTCCCCGTGGCCAACCAGTTGCTGACCGATCGGGACCAGGTCGAGCTCGAGACCGCCTTCTCCTCGATCGAGTGCGAGGAGATCCTCGTCGGCGTGCACGACAAGTACAGCGGCCTGGCCCATCGGCTCGCCAGCCGATCCACGGAGATACTCGAGAAGGAGCACAAGGTCGTGCTGCTCGTGACGGCCGCCGCCGAGCGCGAGGTCCAGGCCATGCGCGAGAATGGGCAGGTACGAGCACCCGTGCTCGACAAGCTGATCGATTTCTACGAGTACTTCGCCGACGCCTGCCACGACCCCAAGGAAGAGAGGCTGCTTTTCGCGCGCCTCAGCGAGCGCGGCATGAGCGCCGACAGCGGCATCCTTGCGGAGGTCTGGCAGGAGCACCGCGAATTCCGCCCACGGCTCGAGGCGATCAGGACGGCTCTCGAGCGCGCGCGTTCAGGCAACGGCCAGGCCGTCACGGCCCTGGCCGACGAACTGTCCGCCTACCTCGAGCTCATGCGTTCGCACACGGTGCGCGAGAACGAGATCCTCTTCCCCATGGTCGGCCACCTGCTCACGGACGCCGACCAGGAGGAACTCACGCGAGAGTACGAGTCGGTCGAGGCCGAGGAGATCCTCAAAGGCGTGCACGACAAGTACTTCAAGCTGGCGCACGCGCTGACACTGAGTTAGGGCCGGCAGGTCGTACCGGTCCGACCTGCCCCTTGCTCGCAGCACGCGAGGCGCGGGGAGCGCCTGCGGCGCTCCCCGCGCCTCGCGCATTGCGCTGCACCTCACCAGTCGAGCGTGAGCTTCTCGCCCTCGAGCGCCTGGATGTCGGTGATGTCTTCGACGGTCTCGAGCATGCCGCGGTACACGCCTTCGGCATCGCGCACGGCGATGTAGCGATAGAGAAGCAGGCGCCCATCCTCGCGTTTCCAGAACGTGGCGCCGTCTTCGACGCCCGCGCGGAACGCCGCGTCCATGCGGTCGATCGTCGGCCGCGACGAGGGCGCGTGGCAGTCGTTCACGTGGCGGCCGATCCATGTGTCGAGGCAGTCGGCGAAGACCTCGCCGTGCCAGAAGACGAGCCTGCCGTTCTCGTCGGCGAGCGACGTGTTGATGGGCAGGTGGCGGATGAGCAGGTCCATCTGCTCGGTCGTGAGCGCACCCGCGTGCGGCGCTCCGGCGAGTGTGTCGTGCGTGAGCTGCAGCGTCATGCGTCCCCCTCGCTCGTGTCGGTCCCGCCGCCGGTACCGCCGGCGCCGGGCGTCGGTCGGCCGGTCACCTGCCAGTCGATCAGCCGGCGCTGCCCTTCGAGCTCGCGGATGCGCGTCGCGTCCTGCACCATCTCGAGCGTCCCGCGATAGGTGCCGTCGTCGTCGCGCAGCGCGAAGTAGCGGATGTGGATGAACCTGCCCTCAAGCTGGATCCAGAACTCAGCGACGCTCTTCTCGCCCGCCCGGAAGGCAGCGACGATCTCTTGCACTTTGTGCACGCTCGCCGGCGGGTGGCAGTTCTGCACCTTGCGGCCGATGACGCCGGGGCTGCGGGGGAAGATCCGCTCGCCCTCGGAGTAGTAGCGCACCTCGTCGTTCTCGTCAACGTAGGTGACGTCGACCGGCAGGCCGCGCAGCATCAGGTTGATCTGCTCGTGCGTGAGGGCACCGGTGTCGAGCGGCAGAGCCGCCGCGCCGCCGACGCGGGCGCCGCCCGCAGCCGCGCCGCTTGCGGTCGCACCGGCCGCAGTCAGACCGCCCTGCTGCTCGCCCATCTGGATGTTGGGCCAGCCGGACGGCTCGCCGATGAGCGCGTAGCCGATCTCGGGCTCGCCGCGGCGGATCTCGGCCCACTCCTCGTCGGAGAGCGAGTCCATGGCCATCGGGAAGAGGATCTTCTCCTCCTTGTAGATCATGTCGTCGGCCATGGTGAGCAGCTCGTCGGTGTGCTGCACGACCTCGTCCGCGTCTTGGCGCTCGAGCGCGCCGCGCAGCTCGCGCATGACGGCGCGGATGTCGTCGTGCAGCGCCCACATCACCTTGGACGGCCCCGCAACGCCGTGACGCTCGAGGAACGGGAAGAGCTGGTTCTCCTTGCGCAGGTAGTGCTTCTCGACCTCGCGCACGCGCTCGAAGGCCGAGCGGAACGCCGGCGCCAGACGCTCCCACTCCTCGCGGCGCGGTGGCTTGCCCACGCGCTCGCGCACCTTGCGCAAGCTCTGCAGCACCTGGCGCAGGGCCTGGTTCTCACGCTCGAACGTGTCGATCGGGTGACCGGCGGGCGCGCTCACCGACTCGTGCTCGTCGAGGGAATCGGCGAAGACCTGCACATGCACGCCGCAGAGGCGCTTGACCTCTTGCTCGGACATGCCTTCCTCGATCAGGCGCTGCTCCATCGCGGCGATCTCGGTCGCCTCGACGTCTTCGATCAGGGTCGCGAAGCGCGTCTTGAGCTCGTCCATGTCGTGGCCGGCGTGCAGGTCGCGGATGATGCCCTTGAGGATCTCCTGCCGCTCGGCAGGGTCGACGGCCTGATCGTGCGCGCCCTCGGCAGCGGCGCGCGCTCTCTCTGCGCCGCTCGGTTCGGGCGCCTCGCCGGTCACCCGGCGCACCTCGGCCGCGATGTCGCGGAGCAGCCTGTCGACCGGCACCTCGCCCAGGACGGCCACTCGCTCCATGGTCGTCACACGGGCCATGGTGCGCCGCAGCAGCGGATTGGCGAGCTTCTTGAACTCGGGGTGGTAGTCGGCAAGGTAGTCGGTGAGGAACGGGTATTCTTTCAAGAGGGAATGCAGCGTGGTGTGCGGTGTGATCGTCATGGCTCTCCCGGAGCGTAGGTTGCGACTCTGGGCGCGCGGCGCCCTCATGGCCTATGGTACAGCGAACGACCCCGCCAGCGGCAGTGCCGAGGTGATGCGATGATCGTCGACCTGAGCCATCCGATCGAGAACGGGATGACCTACTTCCCCGGCGACCCCGAACCGCGTGTCGGACCGGCGACCGCCGAGCCACCCTGGCGTGTGAGCGACCTCCACCTCGGTACACACACCGGCACGCACATCGACGCGGCGACGCACTTCATCCCCGGCGGTACTGCGATCGACGCCTATCCACTCGAGCGCTTCATCCTCTCCGGCGTCGTCGTGCCGCTGCCCGGGTTGGGCGGCAACGAGGCGATCCCCTGGCGGTCGATCGCGCCTCGCCTGGAGGGCCTTCCCCCCGGCCGGGCAGTCGTGCTCAACACGGGCTGGGAGCGCTACTGGGGCCACGACCGCTACCTCGAGCATCCCTATCTCGCCGGGGCAGCCGCGCGTGAACTCGTGAACGCCGGAGTAGGACTCGTCGCCACCGACGCCCTGAACCTCGATTCGACGCCTCGCGGCGCATCGCTCGTCCATGAGATCCTGCTCGGAGCCGACGTGCTGATCGTGGAGAACCTGCGCGGGCTGGGTCAGCTCGAGCGCGACCGGGCGTACAGGTTCTCGTTCCTGCCGTTGAGACTCAAAGGTCTTGACGGGTCTCCTGTCCGCGCCGTCGCCTGGCCGGAAGGCCCGGCGCGCTGAGCGGCCGGCCGGCCGCTCAGCGCTTCGTACCGTCGCCGCCCGCGGCGGCCCGTTGGGGGCGCCGGCGCCGGCGTGAGCCGGGCGGCGGCCCGCCGTGCTCGGGCCGCCGCACGGCGCCCAGCAGCACGGCCTCATCGCCGCCGGGATTCATGTAGGTGTGCTCCGCATGCGGCGGCAAGAAGAGCGTGTCGCCGACCTTCATGGCCCGCTCGCCGCCCATGACCATCATCGTCGGCGTGCCGCTCACGCAGTGCACGAACTCCTCCGTCGCGTGCGCGAGTGAGTCGAGAGACGAGCCTGGGCGCAGCCGCACAAGAAAAGGCTGCATCGTCCACGAGGGGCTCGACAGATAGATGACCTCGACGTCGTCGATCCCGCAGGGGATGTGGTGTGCCTCGTCCGCCGGCACGAACTCGATGGCCGGCTCGTGCACGTTGTCCATGAGGTCGGCCACGACGACACCGTACACGTCGGCCAGGCGGATGAGGCGCGAGACGGCGATCTCGGCGGCGCCGCGCTCGACCATGCTGACGAACGAGGGTGACAGGCCGGCCGCAGAGGCCGCTTCGCGCAGGCTCATGCCGCGCTCCGACCGGAAACGCTTGAGGCGCTCGCCGATGGCCCTCATGGCCGCGATGCCCGTCTCTTCGCCCATGCAGATATCCCCCGGTTCGGATGTCCTTGCGCGCGCCGCGAGCGGCGCGCGCCGCGTGACGGTTAGTGTACTCTATGCAACGGCAACTTCAATATATTTGACACTCTTCCCTGCCCGATGCTACGGTGCCTCACACCGTTCACACGCGCTTGCAGGCCATCGCGAAGTATCAGCCGCTGCTCTCGCTCCATGGGCACATTCACGAATCGCGCGGCGAGACGAAGATCGGTCGCACGGTGGCCGTCAACCCCGGCAGCGAGTACGGCGAGGGCGTCCTGCGCGGCGCCATCATCACGGTCACGGGCGACACGGTCGAGAGCGTACAGATGACGTCGGGGTGAAGGCCGGGGACGTCAGGGTGATGCTCGGAGCAAGCACGAAGCGGCAACGTCTGACCGGAGCGCGGCGCGCGTACGGAGCGGAAAAGCGGGGTTCTTCACCTGCGCAAGGAGGTATCATGCTGCACCATTTCCAGGGAAAAGACTTCTTGAAGCTGGCCGACTTCACGCCTGAAGAAGTCCTTTACCTTATCGACACCGCCATCGACCTGAAGCGCAAACGCGCCACCGGCGAGGTGTTCGAGCCGCTGCGCGGCAGGACGGTGGCCCTCCTCTTCGAGAAGCCCTCGACGCGCACGCGCGTCTCCTTCCAGGCGGCCATCGCTCAGTTGGGCGCGCACGGCTTCTTTCTGCGGCCCGACGAGCTGCAGACCAGCCGCGGCGAGCCCATCCGCGACACGGCACACGTCATCGACCGCTACTGCGACGCGCTGGTCGTCCGCACCTTCGGGCAGGAGATCGCCGAGGAGTTCGCCCAGTACATGCGCAACCCGGTGATCAACGCCCTCACCAACGAGACACACCCCTGCCAGGGCCTCTGCGACCTCATGACGATCAAGGAGAAGAAGGGCGGCTTCGAGGGGCTCAAGGTCTGTTACCTGGGCGACATCTGGAACGTGGCGCACTCGCTGATGATGGGCTGCGCCATGATGGGCGCCGACTTCTTCGCCGGACGGCCCAAGGGCTACGACCCCGACCCCGATCAGCTGGCCGTCGCGCAGAAGCGGGCCGGCGTGAGCGGCTCGAAGATCGTCTTCACCGAGAGCCTCGAAGAGGCCGCCGCCGGGGCGGATGTGATCTACGGCAATACCTGGCACTCGATGGCCACCGAGAACCTCGAGCAGCGACTCAAGGACTGGGCCCCCTACCAGGTCAACATGAACGTCGTCAAGATGGCCAAGCCCGACGTGATCTACATGCACTGCCTGCCGGGCTACCGCGGCGAGGACATGGTCGACGAGGTCATCGAGAGCTCCTACTGCGTCTTCTGGGACCAGGGCGAGAACCGCATGCACACCGAGAAGGCAGTGCTGGCCCTGGCGATGGCGTGATGGCTGTCTTCTTGCCGGACTGGATGAGCGTTGACGACGCGGGCCTCCCGGCCCGCCATCGGCCACAGAACGTGCGGGAGGAGTGACGAGAATGCAGTACGTACCGAACTCGACAGGGAAGCTGCGCAAGGTCCTGCTCTGCCCGCCCACCTACTTCAGCTTCCAGCCCATCAACGAGATCACCAAGGCCGTGCTGGCGCACGGCGAGCAGGCCGACCTGGCCGCCTTTCAGCGCGAGCACGGCGAGCTGGTCGACGCCTACCGCGCGGCCGGCGTCGCGGTCGAGCTCACAGACGCCGTCGAGGGGCTGCCCTACATGGTCTACGCGCGCGACTTCGGCGCCTGCCTGGCCGAAGGCGCCCTCATCGGCTCCTTCAGGGAGTCGGTGCGCCAGGGCGAGGAGCTTCACTACGAGAAGAAGCTGCGCGAGCTGGGCGTGCCCATCATCGGCAAGGTCACCCGCGGCGCCTTCGAGGGCGGCGACTTCTGGTTCCTCGATGAGGCCACCGTGGTGCACGGCGTCGTCGCGCGCACCAACTGGGAGGGCCTGCGCAACGCCGCCCAGATCCTGGAGCCGCTGGGCTACACGGTGCGCGGCGTGCAGCTTGCCTCCAAGAACCTCCACCTCGACATGGCCTTCAACATCGTCGCCCCCGGCGTGGCCGTCTGCGCCACCGAGCAGATGCCCGACTTCTTCCTGCGCCTGCTCAAGAAGCGCCGCTTCGAGCTCATCGACGTGCCCAGCGAGAGCGTCTTCAAGCACCACTGCAACATCCAGTGCCTGGGCGAGGGCAAGGTCCTCACCTTCGCCGGCAACACCGCCGTGAACGAGAAGCTCAAGGCCTTGGGGCTCGAGGTCATCGCGCCCGAGATCACGCAGATCCTCAAGGGCGGCGGTGGCCCGCACTGCCTGACCTTCCCGCTGCTACGCGATGCCTGAAGCGGTAACGCCAAGCGGGCTCGTGCGCGTATACTGCATACTTCCTAGTCGTCCAGAGCGAGTACCCGCGGAGCCGGCAGCGTCGTGCAAGCGCTCGGGCAGACGGTGAGGCGTAGCTGAACGTTGCGCTGCCGTAAGACGTTGAGACATGGTGAGACGTTGAAGAGTGGTAGGAGCGAGATGAGCAGTGCAGCCAAGACCGTCGTCGTCGCCCTGGGCGGCAACGCCATCCTGCAGCCCGGCCAGGCCGGCACCTTCGAGGAGCAGCTGGTCAACGTCGACGGCTCGGCGCGGCGCATCGCGCGCCTGGTGAGCGCCGGCTA
>Ga0315280_10007778_pt1 | contig 14268 bp, 12 predicted proteins | sample YL17G06_40_MG_FD_203697 | JGI IMG/M metagenome (GOLD analysis project Ga0315280, IMG submission 203697) | Sediment microbial communities from Yellowstone Lake, YNP, Wyoming, USA - YL17G06_40 | ecosystem: Environmental > Aquatic > Freshwater > Lake > Sediment | place: USA: Wyoming | collected...
CCATACCCATACCCATCACAACATATGCCCACAATTTCCTTAACGTCATGTTCAACCATCAAAGCGGCGATATGCGCGTAGTGGTGCTGAACTTGAACTAGTTGCCAATTGTTTTCCTCTGCCAAATCATGTGCAAGCTTTGTTGTTGTGAATTTGGGATGCAAATCGCATGCAACTGCTTCTACTTTGCTGTTTGTTAAGCGGATTAGGTGTTTTGTTGCGTCTTTCAGAAAATCTCTTGTTTCAACGTTTTCTACATCGCCTATGTGCTGGGAAATGAATGCCTTATTTCCAAGTAAAATACATGCAGTATTGTTTAATTCTCCGCCTAAGCCTACCACGCAACGCTTCGCTTTTCCTCTAAGCATTATTGGGGCTGGTGCGTAACCTCGTGAGCGTCTTATGAATACCAAATCTTTGTTGTGCACACGAACTACTGAGTCGTCGCATCTGTGGGCTACTTGGCGATTATGAAACAGGAAGTAGTCAACAGTGTCGCCCAGCTTCTGCAAGGCTTCCTCGTTATCCTTTATTATTGGCTGGTTTGGTGGATTGGCACTTGTCATCACAAACGCTGGCTCATCCGCTTCGTCAAACAGCATGTAATGCAAACCAGTGTAGGGCAACATAACACCAACATTGTGCAAACTTGGAGCAATCAAATCTGAAAGACAATATTCAGCGCTTTTGTTCAGCAAAACTATTGGGCGACTGTAAGAAGTTAGAAGCTCTGCTTCTTTCTCGCTTAATTCTGCAAAAGTTTTTATGGCTTCCAAGCTTCGAGCCATAATGGCGAAGGGCTTCTGGCTTCTATGCTTGACCTTTCTAAGCCTAACTAATGGCTCATCTTTCGTTGTTGACGTGGCAACGTGAAAACCACCATAACCTTTTATGGCAAGTATAAAGCCTTCTGAAAGGAGTTTGCCAGCCTCCCGAATAGGGTCTTTGTCTTCAATTAATTCGCCATTTCTGGTTGTTAAATATGCTTTTGGTCCGCATTTTGGACAAGCCACTGTTTGGGCGTGAAAGCGCCTGTTTAATGGGTCTGTGTATTCGCTTTGGCAGAAGTTGCACATGGGAAAATCTCGCATAGTCGTGTTTTCGCGGTCGTACGGAAGTTTTTCGATAATTGTGAATCTTGGACCACAGTCCGTGCAAGTAATAAAGAAGTACTCGTATCTAGGGTCCTTTGGGTCTCGGAGCTCTCTTAGGCATTCGTTGCATATAGCTATGTCTGGAGGGATAACTGAACCAGAAAGTTCTGCTTCCTCCGAGCTCTTATAAATTGTGAATTTTTCGTATTCGCTTTTGCCTTTTAGTTTTGTTGTGATAACCTCGTGGATTTGTGCAAGAGGGGGCTTCTTTTGCTTCAAACCTCGCATGAAATTTTGGATGTTCTTTTCTTCACCTTCGAGAAGAATTTCTACTCCAGCATCGCCCCTGTTCCTAACATATCCTTTTAAATCATTTTTGACTGCTGTTCGATAGATGAAGGGACGAAAGCCTACACCCTGAACTATGCCTGCGACTTTGACCTTTACACGCACTACAGTCATCTCTTCAAGTTGAAGCAGTTATTGAAAAAGCACCGACCTTCCAGATAACCTTTTTTTCCAAATGTCTATTCAAATTTTTGAAAGCTAATTGAAAGAATCTTTTTATAATTTCTTTCATCACTCTTACTAACATGCAGATATTACAATTGTCGACGGCTGTGCCAAAAAACGAGTATTCAACAGAGGAGCTGATTGATGTTTTTCCATGCAAACTTCCCGAAGGCGTCAAACAGAATGTGCTTAACTTGGGAGTTTCAAAACGTTACCTCATTAACAATGCTGATCCACCTTTAAAATCAGAGACTATTCTGAGCGAGGCTGACCTCGTTGACCTCTGCCTAGAAGCCAGCAAAAAAGCCATTGAAAAGGCAGGCTTATCCGTTAGGGATATAGGTTATCTTGTTGCTGCTTATGATGTGAACCCTTTTTTGTGTCCTGGCCTCAGTCAACTTTTGGTTCGAAAACTTGGTTTTGGTGTGTATACTAAGCATGTGAATGTTCAAGGAATGGCATGTGCAGCCTTTTCAAAAGCCCTGGAACTTGCAGACAATCACCTTGCCGCGCATCCCGAGGATTTTGTTTTGCTTTGCACTTCTGGAGTAAACTCATATTGGTTCTATAATCAGGTGCGAGGCTTCAAAGATGTTATGGAAATCAGCCAGATTGGCTTGATAAAGGATAAAGACAGAAGACAGATGGAGCTGAGGAAATGGATCGCAGTTATGGAGTTTTTCCTTTTCGCAGATGGAGTAGCCAGCGTTATCGTAACAAAAGATGGAGATGGATTGTCCGTTAACAAAATCGTTGAAGTTACAAACCTTGGAAAGAAGGATTACTTAGCTGGCTATGCTAGGCTTACAGCCTATAACGAACCGTTCAAGTTTGGCATTTACTCGCATCTGGACAAAAAGATTCCAAAACTTGGGGTCAAATACAGTTCAGTAGCCATTAAAAAATTGCTTGGAAAAAATGCTGAAAACACCGTGAAGGCTGCAAAGAAGTGGGCAATTCACACAGGTAGCGAAAAAATACTAAACATTATAGCTGAACACCATCAAATTCAACGTGAAAAACTTGTGGAGTCGCATGAAGTGCTTAGGGAGTATGGCAATTTGGCAGGAGCAAGTTTACCGTTCATCCTCGAAAAAATAGTTTCTAGGAATAAATTTTCGAAAGGTGACATCATTTTGATGCTTGGTTATGGATGGGGATTTTCAGCTTCCGCCTGCCTGCTAGAGTACAAGAAACAACATGGACAAACAATTCTCCACTAATATTATGGTCTTGAAAGTGGAACTTTCTTCTAGGAATTCTATACGCAAGTAATATAAATCAAAAAAGTAAAAATGGTTAGCTCCATTTGGAGGAGAAAAAATGAGAAAAACAACAGCAATAATATTAATGCTTCTCATTGCTTCCTTTCTGTTTGCGCATCAGCGCATAGCCAATGCAAATCCAGGAGCTGACTTAATCGTTGAAAACATAACGTTGTATCCATCTGCTCCAGTTGACGGAGATTCAGTTACGGTATATGTCACAGTTAAAAATCAAGGAGACGCAAATGTAACAACAGATTTCTGGGTTCCAATATGGATAGATGAAGCATATGTAACATCGGTTAAAGTAACAGAAGACTTGACACCCAATGAGACAACAGCCCAAGGAGTCATAACTGCAACGTGGACAGCATCTCCTGGAGACCACGATTTCAAGGCCGAGTCCGACGGTGGTCGTTGGGATAGCTTTTATGGATGGCGAGACGTCAACTTAGTAGCCGAAGATGACGAGCTCAACAATGAGAAAACTGTCAGCATTTACGTCGGATATCCCGACCTGATAGTGGACGACTTGTTCCTCGAACCAGCGCTGGCAAACGACGGGGAAATCGTGCAAATTCGCGCAATAATCAAGAACATCGGCACGACTGAAACAAAAAGGGACTTCTACGTTCCCTTCTTCATTGATGACGCTTACCTCGAATCTTCAGAAGTGACCCAAAACTTGGCACCAAACGAAACGACATCGTACCCGACGTGCCCGACGGTATCGTGGACCTTGACACCGGGGCAACACGAATACAAGGTCAAGGCTGATGGTGGTCGTTGGGATAGCTTTTATGGATGGCGAGATGTCAACGTTGTGCAAGAAAGCAATGAAACGAACAACATGCTCACCAAAGCTTTCTATGTTTCTCAATGTGACTACATAATATCCGACATCAGTTGGAGTCCAATAAATCCTGCAGTTGGTCAGTCTGTTACGATTTATGGAAAGGTGAAAAATGTTGGTCCAGGCAGCTCTGTTAGAGACTTCTATGTGACTTTCTTTGTAAATGGCAGCTATGTGGGAGCCACGAAAATCACAGAGGACTTGGCACAAGGCGAAGTGTACACGGTATCGTGCACATGGACCTTTACGGCGGGAATCCATTTAATTAAGGTGCAAGCGGATGGCGGTCGCTGGGACAGCTTTTATGGATGGCGAGATGTCAACGTTATAGTGGAAAGCTCTGAAGATAACAACATAAGAATCGAGAACATGTCAGACTGTGACGCATCAATAGTACTTTCTCACTCAGACGGCTACGCAGGCATGCAGATTATAATAAACGGCACGGGTTTCAAGCCAAATAGTCTCGTGACAATCTTGTGGGATGCGTTAAACTCGTCAATCACTACTTTCTCAAATGAGGATGGGGAAATCTTGACGCAATTCACCATACCCAACACGTACTTGGTAATACATGACATTTCTGCAACCGATGGCGAGGATACGGCACCAGGTGTCAACTTTGAACTGCGACGAGCAAGGGTTTCAACACCAGTTCTCTATGACCCAGGCGACGTAGATACCGATGGTGCGTTTATTGTTGACTGCAGTGATGCCACCTCAGAGCTCGGCGAAGTAACTAAGTATGAGTTTCAACGTTCTCTAAATCCAGTCTTTACCTCGCCGACGACAAATTCACGAAGCGAAAGTAGGCTTCAATTGTCGAATTTGGGAAATGGTACATATTATTTCCGCGTGAGGGCATGGGATGAGGATCATGGGCTGTACAGTTTTTGGAGTAATACTGAGAGCATAACAGTGTTAGTCTTCAGTCAAGTCGTTCTTACAGTTCGAGTCAGCGACAACGGAGTTCCCATTCCAAACGCAAACGTTACAGTAAGGCTTGAGGATGGCACATTTGTTGCAAGCAAGTTAACAAACCAAAGCGGATACACAACCTTCACCCTCACCCCTGGAATCTACAACATTGCATCTCAAACAGCAGGCTACTCAATCAACCAAACCATCACCTCAGATACACTCATAGTCTTCGACCCCTTAGCAAAAGTACCAGAATTCCAAACGGCAATATCAATGCTCATAGTTGCAATCGTTTCAGCGGCGTTCACGGTTCTTTCAACAAAAAAACGAAGGAAAAACTTCTAAAACCTTTTTTCTATTTTTCTTCTACATGCCTTTTAGAGAGATAGACAAACGCTATTGTGCAGAAAAAACTCTAGGCTTAGTCTAAATTAACAAAAGAAAAAGTGAAAATTTTATGGTTGTTTCTGAAGATAGTTAACTATTGTTAGTTTCTGAATTTCTGTTGTTCCTTCGTAGATTTCGGTTATTTTTGCGCATCTGTGGAAGCGTTCCACGTGATAGTCTGCCAAGTAGCCGTATCCTCCGAAAATTTGTATGGCATCGTCTGTGACTTCCATGGCGACTCTGCTTGTGTAAGCCTTAGCCATTGACGTTGCCACTGCGTTAGGTTTTTCTTTGTCGTAGAGCCAAGCCGCCTTATACATCATTAATCGTGCGGATTCTATTTTAATTGCCATTTCAGCCAGTTTGAAGGATACTCCTTGAAAGTTGATTATTGGTTGTCCGAATTGTTTTCTTGTTTTGGCGTAGTTTAGTGCTTTTTCGAAGGCGCCTTGTGCCATGCCAACTGCTTGTGCGGCAACTGTGATTCTGGTTCCGTCGAAAAGTTCAAGCGTATAGTAGAAACCTTTGTTTAGTTCGCCTACGATGTTGGTTTCTGGCAATTTTAGGTCGCTCATAGAAAGTGAGCCAGTGACGCATGGTTTTATTCCCATTTTGCCATGTAGTTTTGTTGCTTCTAAGCCTTGCGTGCCTTTTTCTGCGAGGAATATGCTTTGTCCTCTGTGCGATGGCTGTGCGTTTGGGTCTGATTGGCAGAGGATTATGAAGTAGTCTGCTATTGGAGCGTTTGTTGTGAACTCTTTAGCTCCGTTGATAACCCATTCGCTTCCGCTTTTTATGGCTGTTGAGTCCATTCGGGTTATGTCGCTTCCATGTTCTGGTTCTGTGAAGGCTGCTGCAGATATTTTGTCGCCTTTGGCGAGTGGTGGAATGTATTTCTTTTTTTGTTCTTCTGTGCCGTGTTTTAGCAGCACGTCTGGAATCATTAGGTTGCCGAGGGATATGGCTACGCCTAGTCCTGGGTCGACGCGGCACATTTCTTCTACGACTATGCAGTCTTCTAAAACGCCGTAGCCTTGTCCGCCGTATTGTTGTGGTATTCGCATGCTTGTGAAGCCGAGTTGTGCTGCTTTTTTGTAGAGGCTTAGTGGGAATTCTTCTTTTTGGTCGTATTCTAGGGCGAGTTCTGGTGTGAGTTCTTTTTCGGCGAATTCGCGTACTGCCCGTTTTATTTCTTGTTGTTCTTCGTTTAGTTTAAATTCCATTTTGCTTTTTCTCTCCCAAGTTTAGAGTTATGCTTTCTGCGTTTTTAGTTCATATACTTTGTTTTTTAAAGAAGGTACAATTTTGAATAAATCTTCGATTATGCCGTAGTTTGCGAAGCTGAAGATTGGGGCTTTTGGATCTTTGTTTATGGCGATTATGAGGTCGCTGCTTTTCATTCCTAAAACGTGTTGGAAGGCGCCGCTTATTCCCACGGCAATGTAAAGTTTTGGTTTTACGGTTTTTCCTGAACTGCCTACTTGTCTGTCGTTTGGTAGCCAGCCTTTGTCTACGATTGGGCGTGAGCAGGCGAGGACTGCGCCTATGGTTTTTGCTAGTTCTTCCATTATGGGCATGTTGGCTACGTCTTTTATGCCTCTGCCTATGCCTACGAGTTTTTCTGCTGCTGTTATGTCTACTCCGCCGGGCGGTGGCAAAACGTATTGTATGAATCGTTTTTCGGCTATTTCTTCCGTGAGTGGCGAGGGCGTTTCTGTGATTTGTCCGTTTGCTGGCGTTGTGGGTTTTTGTGCGGTGAATGTTGCTTGGCGGATTGTTGCCATGTAGGTTTCGGCTTTGCGTGCAATTGCTTTGACGTTTACTTTGCCTCCGTACATTTGTCGTGTTACGGTGAATGTGTCGTCTTCGAAGCCTAGGTCTATGCAGTCTGTTGCGAGTGGAGTGTTTAGGGCTGCGGCTAAGCGTGGGGCTAGTTCTATGCCGTAGCTGGTGTGTCCCATCATGACGAGTGATGGCTTGTGTTCGGTGGCGAGTTTTGTTAGGATTTTTTTGTAGGCTTCGGAGTTGAAGTTTTCCAGTTTCGGGTCTTCGATTGTTATCACATTTTTTGCGTATTCTGCTAATGCTTTTGCGTGTTCTTTGACATCTTTGCCTAGTATGATTGCGGTTAGTTCGTTGTTTGTTTTTTCTGCTATTTCTCTGGCTTTTGTGAGCATTTCGTAGGTTATGTCGCGGATTATGCCTTGTCTGTGTTCTGCTAGGACGAAGATTTCGGGCATTTTAGATTAGCCCCCTTGATTTGAGGATGGCGGTTATTTTTGCTGCGATTTCGTCTGGTGTGCCTTTGAGGAATTCTGCTTGTTTTTCGACTGGCGGCACGTATAATTTGTCTATGCTTATCCATGAGCCTGCTGTGCCTACGTCGTTTTCTGTCAAGCCCGTGTCTGCTAGGCTTAGGACTTTGATTTCTTTTTGCATGGCTTTGCGTATGCCCATTATGGAAACGTAGCGGGGTTCGTTTATGCCTGTTTGAACCGAGATGAGTGCGGGTAAGCGTATTTCGATTTGTTCTTCTAAGCCTCCTTCGAGTTCGCGGTTTACTTTAGCCGTGCCCGTTGCTAGTTCGATTTTTTTGACCATGGTTGCGTGTGGAATAGCCAGCATTTCGGCTAGGATTGGGCCTACGGCTGCGTTTCCGTCGTCGCCTGCTTGCATTCCTGTTAGGATTAGGTCGTAGTGTAGGGTTTTGATTACGCTAGAAAGGATTTTGGCTGTGGCGTATGCGTCTGAGTTCTCGAATTTCGGGTCTGTTAGGCGTATGGCTGTGTCTGCTCCTCGTGCTAGGCATTTGCGTAGTGTTGATTCGCTGTCTTGTGGGCCTATGGTTATGGCTGTGACTGTTCCGCCCTGTTTTTCTTTTATGCGTACTGCTTCTTCTAGTGCGTAGTCGTCCCATTCGTTTATGTCGTAGACTAAGCCAGTTTTTTCTATGCCTTTGCCTGTGCTGTCTATTTTTAGTTCTGCTTCTGCTGTTTCTGGAACATGCTTAACACAAACAACAACATCCAAGTCACTATACTCTCCAAATACTTGTTGAGTCTTGTTTGCACTCACTTTTCATATACTTTTTGCTTGCAAAACGTGTTCTCAAACATTTCAACCTCGTAACCAAGCGTGTCAGAAGCTTTAAGCTTTCATTAAATTTTAATCCAACAACAACAACAACAACCACTAACCCTTTTTCTTTTTTGCACTAAAATTTAATCCAACAACAACAACCTGACGGTTGACCACTGACTGTGGAACACACTCGGCAGAGTGTCAGGATACTGACCGTAGGTGTTACTGCATATTTCAGGTACAGGCAGGAAAATAAGGCAGGGAAACTCGATAGGCATGAGTTTTTCAGGAAGGAACAACCCGTGGCGAAAACCCAAGTTCAAAGTTAAAGCCCACGGAAGACACGAGGGTATTCCTCTACTCACAGTGGCTTGATGAGTAAAATCACATAGTCAGAATGAACCTCAGAAACGACAATCTCCACACCACGCCATTCGTACGTGGCTCCTACCGTAGCCGTCAAACTAGGGTACAATTGTGTTTCTCCATTTGATAGGTCTATTGCACCTGAATACCTAAAACAATATCGGTTTGACCCAAAATCGATTTCTGCCCATGAGTCTCGAGTCACAGTCAGCTTCGTATATGACGATAGTGACATTGGCAAGACTCTCATAAAAACTATTGAGAAAACCGACCCAACTGCTATTCCTATCAAGACTCCAATGACGAATGATTTGCCATCCATCTTCATCGTTTATCACTTTATTTTCTCTTGCTGTGCAGATTTAAAATTTCTGTACCGCGCGCGCTACATACATTGTTGAAGAAATTGGGGATATGTGAGTTCACACACTACGAGAGTTGTTCAGGAAGGGGCTACCGCAGTGAAAGTAAAGAAAAAAGCATTACCTTAAGGTATGCTATGAATCAAAAGAAAAGAAAGAATGTGTGAGAAAGAGAAAAGATATTGGTTAAATAAGTGAAGCAACCTTCTAATTCTAGGGATACAATGCCTTGTCTTATCTTGCACAACTGGAGTTATTTGGACAACGAGCATCGCATATGCAAGAAGTGTGGAGAATGCCAAGAACGATATATGAACGATCGTGGCTATGCTTGGCGTACAATGACAAGTAAAGACCCTCTTGGGGGACTTCTTGAAGGGAAAAGGGCGTATGACGAAGGGCGCAGAGGTGACGAAGATTGGTTTGGAAAAAAGGAAAGGATGGCAAACACTGAGCGTGCGAAGGAATTTGCGCGTGCATTGCATGCTCCTTCAAACTCAACCCACTCAACGTTCAAGAAGTATTGTCAATTCTGTGGAGCTGAGAACAATAACCTCGCAATTTTCTGCGAAAAATGTGGTAAAAAGATAGGTTAAGTGCCCAAGAATCCACCAATGCGCGGTAGAGCTGGAAAAATAAGCTCTACAATTCTAGGTTCCCATGTCTGTCTTTCATGCCTCAGATGCATGGCTAAGAGTGAAGCCTCTTCATTAATCAGGGTCTCGATTTCCTGTCTTTCACCCATTCTAACCCTCGGAATCTCAACCTTGGTGTGGAAGCATTGATTCAAGCCTTCACTGAGATAGTGTGTTTGAGAATCGTTGAGATATTCTCTCTTCCCTTTTCGGTGCGTTAACTTCTCATTTCTAATAATGAAGTCTTGGGTTCGAAGACTGCGACAGTATTGAATGACAGAATCGTCCACGAGATAGCGGTACAGTTCTTGGAAGTCACATAGCGCGCGCGGCTACTTTTTTGGTTGGTTGGTTGGGGTAAAGTTTTATCCAACAACAACAACAACCAACTTAGGTACTGGATAGTAGTATGCTTTTGTCATGTCCGAATCTAGGACTCATAAACTTGGCAATGTCAATACCGCTCTATCAATAGAAGAAGCTAGGTCAGCTAGAGAAGGAATTAAACTCATTGAAAGAAAGAATAGGCGTGGTGTGACGCTGGAGTTTCTTGAGGCATAGGAAGAAGATGAAAGCCGAATTTACGAATTGTAACAAACACAAGCAGCGCTCGCAAGAAAGGTTTTTATGGACTGTAGCAGCTTGTGTGTCAAGTGAAAGGAAGTTAGTAGTATGGGCTTCAATTATCACTTTCCATCCCGTGAGGAAGGAGAGAGGCTGGAACATGAACTCGCTCGTCGGCTCAGCGGTCTTGACGCGATATATGCAAGTGACAGCGAGGCTGAGTATAAAGCCGCAGAGCTCGAGCGATACCTGAAAAAGCAGCCCGACGATGCGGACGCCCATGTTTTACTAGCGGGCGCATACCTCAGTATAGGTTTCTACGATAAAGCTACAGCCGAATGCATGAGAACTCTGGAATTAGAGAAGGGCCACGTCCCGTCATCCAACCACGGGCGCGTTAACTATGCGTTGGCTTGTTTCTGTCTCTCAGTATGCATCTACTTTACTAACACTATGGACCCAGGGAATGACAGCGAATATCTCCATATCAAACATAATGTGGAACGTTTGCATAAGGCGAAAAAATTGTTGCAGAAGGCTCGCGATTTGGGTCTTCCAGAGCGTCCTAATGTTGAGGAGTTCGCCAGCAAGTTAAGGGCGATGACCGCAATTGAAGAAGACAATCTTTCACGTGGATATGACCCACTTTATCATGCAGCGGTAAGCATGGTAAGAGAAAAGGAAAAGGCGAGGCAAGCAGAAGAAGTGAATCGATGGATAAGAAGATATGAAGGATTTCCAGCCTAGGATGCGTGGCGCTCGCTATTTTAAACAAAACGTTACCATAGCGCGCGCGTAGGTGTAAGCCCTTAGACCTACATTGTTTACCAACACAACACCGTGAATTTGTTGTTGTTGTTGGATTAAATTTTAATCCAACCAACCTCACTCAAACACTCTCGCTCACTCAATCTCAATCCTACTCTACCTACCTATACAAAACACGCTCACACTGAGTGTGTGCGTATTGCATGGGCTGGTCAACAGACCACTGAGCCAAATTGTTTAAGTCTGAACAAGGTAATACTCCAAACATGGAAAAATGTTTCATTCCTGAACCGTTACTTGACGACATAAAGAATGGGGAATGTGTCCTATTCCTGGGTGCAGGGGCTTCGACAGAAGGCTTCACATATTTCGGCAAAAGTCTTGTGGATTTATTAGCAGAAAAGTGCAAATACCCCGCATCTTCCGCCAAGAATCTGCCTAAAGTAGCTCAATATTTCTGTGATGTCATGGACGGTGGATTCAAAGGGAGACTCCTGAGAGAAATTCGTGAATACCTAGACCAGTATATGGAAATTGCAGAAGCCTATAGTTCTGCTACCCTGGTGCATGAGCTTGTGGCGAAAATTGGATTCTTCCAAATCATTATAACGACTAATTGGGATGTGTTCATGGAGAGGGAACTCGACGTTTTACCCCTCGTGCGGGATGCCGACCTGGTCTATTGGAACAGTGACAAACGACAAGTTATAAAGTTGCATGGATGTATAAGCCAACCCGAAACGATAGTCGTAACAGAAGATGATTACAGGGATTTCCAGGAAAAACGAGTAGACTGTCCTATAAGTAATAAACTGAAGGACTTGATGGCTACAAAGACTCTTCTATTTGTCGGTTATAGCCTTAAAGATGAAAGCTTCCAAATTCTGCAAGAAAATGTTCTGAGTCGAATGGGAAAACTCGCAAGAACTTCTTATGCAGTCCTGCCCCAGCCAACCAATGACCTTATCCAGAGATGGAAAGAGAAAGGAATAAGAATGATTCCCGGAAATGCCTTGGCATTTCTTCGAAATCTTCATAGTTTCTTTGTCAAACAGGGGATTTATCTTGACGATGAATTCTTACTCACGCTCTCTGAACTTGATAGCCAGCTCATAAAGATTCATTTTTCAACAAGTGCGTGTACGCTAAACCAAGAAGATTCCATAGGATTGTTGTCAGCAATGTATCAAGATGGTTTAAAGCATGAACTTGATGAAGTCTATTACGGAATCAAGAGAGGGAAACCCAGATCATTCTTTGAAAAGCGATTGGATTACTTCTTAGCAAAAGTCTATTACTGGGATAGAAAAAATGAGCCAATCGAGATTTCATACAGCAAAGGTAGAGCCGAGTTTCTGTCTTGGGCCCTACACTTAAGACATAAGGTTGAAAAACCAAAATTCTATATAAACAATAGCTTCGAACCAATTGATGAGGTTGAATTTCAAAAGATACGAAATGCCCAAAAAGTCGCCGGCCAAAAGCCAAAATAGCATTAACGAATAGAAAGACGAGCGCGCTTGCTATTAATTAGCGCATGCTGATGCTGCAGGCACAATGCTGCCTGTTCTAGGAATCAACGCTTGCTTCTCGTTTCTCAGGTATTTGGCCAACAGCAAAGCCTCTTCATTAATCAAAATCTTCGCATATATCTTTAAATTTGTTATCAGCTCATTTTATTTCCATGTCATCTACTAAATCAAAAGAAGCTATAGTGGACAAGGCTTTGTATTATTTTAATGTTGATGGTTGGAACTGCGCCGAATCCGTCTACATGGCAATATTCAAAGAATACTACAAAATAGACGTAACACCAAAAACCGTAACAGCCTACGGCGGCGGCATAGCCAGAACAGGCAGCATCTGCGGAGCCGTAAACGTCGCCATAATGGGCTTAAGCCACACGTACGGAAGAACAAACCCACGAACCCCCTTCGTAAAAACCCAACGCCCAATCCTCCAATTCCTAAACCAAATCGTCGACCAATACGGCTCTATACACTGCAGTCGCCTAACAGAATGCCAACTCACCAGCCTCGAAGGAATAAGAAAATTCCGAGAAGAAAACATAAAAGAAAACCTATGCACGCCTCTCATACGAAAAGTAATGGAAACATTCCTTCAAATGGTCGAAAACAACAAACCAACTTAACAGTTTATATTGCTAGCAAATAAAGCCAGCCACGCAACATACAGAAGGTATTAAATACCCCTTCCATCAAACCATGTCCCTATTTATAAGGAATCAAAAAGGATGCGAAAAAACATTGAACAAACAAATGGTTCAGATCTTAGGAGTCGTACTAATCATCATCGCCCTAATACTCGGCCTAATCCAACACTTTAACATGTACAACTTCTATGGTGACGTAGCCAACAAATGGTACTTCTACGGTCTAGTCGGAGTCATCGGCTTAATCGGCATTATAGCAATAGCATGGACCTACATTAAGAAAACCCCATCGCATGCGCCTAATTGACAAACAGATAAGAATCCACATCGAGATTAAATCACCCTCACTTTTTTCTTAGCCAACCCCGCTCATCAGAACTGACTAGCATCCCGCAAAATTCTGATTTTTACCCGCGCAACATACAGCATTCCAACCGCCAAAACTACACCCAATAAGACTGCTCCAATAATTGAAAGATCAAAACCAAGCTGAGGTTCTCCACCCCTATAGATGAAATACAAACCTAGAACAAACAAAGCAAACCCGACAAAGAAAATAACCAACACAAACCAATACCTAAGCCTCACTCTTCTCACATCCACTTAACCAGAAATTCAACCTATATACAAGGGGGGTCTAGACAACACAGACTACCAAACCTGCAACTTCTGCCTAATCGCATCACGCTTCTCATCCGCTAACGGACCAAACTTTTTAATCCTATCCGTAAACATCGTAAACAATTCAGCAGCCTTCTTATACACAGGCAAAGGCACATAACTATACCGCACTCGCATGCTCTCAACTCCATACTGCGCCAACTCCCGTCCCATGTCAATCATCCGCTTCTTCGTAAACTTTTCATCAATCTCCTGCGAACCCTCAATCACCAACACGCCATCAGCACCAAAAGCAAACGCACTCAACAAATGTTTAACGCCTAAAATAGCCGTAGACGGAACAGACACAATCCTAATGTTCTCAGGATAATTCGTCCGGTCCAAACCCAAAAAGTCCATACCAGTATAACCCACATTCTTATCAACAAAAGCCACAACCCTAACCTCGTCAGGCGCCTTGTCAGCAAGCACCCCTCTCAGGTTGGAAATTATCTGCTTCATCGTCGAATTCTTAAAATCAATAGCCTCTTTCGGACAGACAGGTATGCATGCGCCACAGCCAATACACTGGAACGGATCAATCTTGGCCTTTCCCTCAAGCATAGTTATAGCGTTTACTGGACAAATCGGAACACAAGCGCCACAGCCATTACACAAATCCGCAA
>Ga0315280_10007779_pt1 | contig 14268 bp, 9 predicted proteins | sample YL17G06_40_MG_FD_203697 | JGI IMG/M metagenome (GOLD analysis project Ga0315280, IMG submission 203697) | Sediment microbial communities from Yellowstone Lake, YNP, Wyoming, USA - YL17G06_40 | ecosystem: Environmental > Aquatic > Freshwater > Lake > Sediment | place: USA: Wyoming | collected...
TGGGAGAGAGGAGTTGGCCAAGAAAAGCCGGGTGAGCCAGTCGACATCAAGAAAATATTGCAGATGTTAAAAATAAGCGCTTTTAGCAAGAGCTACCCGCGCATTCTAAAGGTGGTAGACACTGAGGAAAAGAAGATAGAGGATCTGGCGTTTGAGGAGAAAGAGATTGAGACTGACTATGGCTCGAAAAATTTTTTGTATGTCAAAGGGGACCCATATCTTTTAATTCTGCATGGGAACGAGGGGGAATCTAATACAATAAAAATTTTCAGTGCTGAGTTCGCCAAGTGGACTCAAAGGGGCGGTGGGCTGATAATTCCGAGGTTCACCACCGATTACGCTGTGTTACAGGAGGATGCGTCTTTGGCTGACCTTGCGGGCCAGACGCTTCTTGGGAGAAGGATAGCCAGAGTCGAATCCATTGTTAGAGCGGTTGCGGGTGATAAAAAAGTTGTTGCATTTGCTCATTCTTCTGGGAGCATAGTTGGTCTGATCTGGGCGATGCTGTCAGATCGCGTTAAGGCTCTTGCTGTTGACTATAACTACGGCGGGCTATCCGGCGCTTGCGAGCTGGGATTTGGCCCCTCGTTTTATATCCTGCGTCTGAAGCAAACGCTGCCGATGGACTTTAAATCGTTCTTTGAATCAAAAAAGGTCGATTTCATGGATCAGCCTTATAGCTATGTCGATAGAAATGGGCTGAATAAATGGCTGGACGAGGAGTTTTTGAAAGCTAAACGGGCCAAATAAAAAAGTTGTTCAGCTAATTAGAACGCGTGCCCGATCGTTACATAGAACTCGCCTGCGGTTTCGTAGTAGCGTCGATCGAGCTTGAAACCCGTGACTACGCTGAGCGGGCCAACGGGCGTCAGGTAGGACAGCCCAAACCCTGCCGTATCGCGCACATCACCAAAATTGAAATCTTGATAGCTTTTCGTGACCGCTCCGGAGTCCCAGAACAGGACGGTTCCGAGCCCCCATTTCAAGGGGATTCTGAGCTCGACGTTTGTCTGATACAAAAAATCACCGCCGATTTGGTCGCCCTCTTTTAGCGGTGAAATTTCAGACTCGCCGAATCCCCTCACAGTTGTTCGGCCGCCGAGGAAGTAGCGCTTCTGGATCGGCAGGTCAGTATCGGGCCATAGCGGCCAGGCAAATCCGAGCCTGACGTTTAATGCAAACACGACGTCGTCAAGCGGCTTTATGAAATCGCCGAGCCTCTGATACATGGCGTGCTGAGCTATCAGCTTGATGTAATTGGAATCTGAAGCCAAAACTTTATTTGAGAATTCGGTGGAGAGCGAGGAGAAAGCGCCGTGCATCGGATTAAATGGGTCGTCTCGCGCGTCGCGTATTATCGAGGGCGATATGCTGGCCAGTCTGAGCATTCCTTTATCTTGCTTTGCCCCCTTTTCGACGTCATACACGAAATCTTCCTCAATCTGATAAGCGAGCGCAACCGAGTAGAATTTAAAAAGGCCGCCCAACCCTTTGTTTTCGCGCGTGGATTTGATCCTCCTTAAAAGCTTTTCTACATCCGTTTTGAGTCCCAGAGATGTTCCCGTGGCTCTTACTGTGAAGCTTGGGTCGCGGGTTATCGTGTCGAATAGGTCGACCACTCCATCCATTGGGAGTTGAGTGACCCATGGCCATACGAAGTGCACCTTCATCGCGTGATCTGACAAGTTCATGTTCGGGTCAGCTATGCCTGCTTCGGCGTAGAACGAGAGCGTCCTGCCGTAGCCGCCAAGATTGTTGTGGCCGAGTTCCAGCGCCCCTTTGAACTTCTCGTATGAATCGTAGCCGAGCCCGACGCTGGCGTACCCGCAGTCGCGTTCGCGCATCTCAAAGGCGAGGTCTATCTCGGGCTCGTCCTCGTCCAGCGTCATTCGCTCCACTTGCACTCCTCTGAAATACGGAGTGAGCAGCAGCGCCTGCTCGGCTGAAAGTATCTTGTCCTGTCTGAACGGCTCCCCCTTTCTCAGCTCAAAGAGTTCACGCTCGACCACCTCGCGCTTGGTGAGCCTGAGCCCTCGAATATATATATCTCCGTAGCGATAACGTTTTCCCTCATCGATCTTGACTATCACGGGCACAATGCAGTCGCCTTCGGCCTTTTCACACTTGTCCTGCATCTCCCAGTTGACTTGCACCCTGAGATACCCATCTTCTAAGTATTTCGCGGCGATTTTTTGGGTGAGGTCGTCAAGCAGAAATGGATTCAACGGCGCGCCCTCTTCCATCTCGACGAGGCTCTTTAATTTTTTCGGTTCATATTTGGTTGAGCCTTCTATAGCCAGTTTGTCGAGGATTATTCGCGGCCCTTCGGTCACTTCGACCGTTATCGTGAGTTTGCGCTTCTTTATATCGGTTCGAACCGATAAAATATCCGCTGCCGCAAAAAAGAAGCCGCGCTCGTTGTATAGTCGAACGATTCTCGTGAGGATGGTTTTGAAGTCGGTCCGTTCAAATTTTTTTGGCGGAGCCAACACTTTTAGAAGCTCGTTCCTAGAGATGAAGCGATTCCCCTCAAATTTAACTTTTGAAATCTCATATTTTTCACCTAAAACTACTGCGAAGCTGGCGGTTTTTTGCTTCTCATCCTCGTTGTAGTAGAGATCGACCTCGGCGTCGTAATACCCTTTTCGCTTGAAGAATGCTTCGATTTTGTCCTTCATGTCGGAGGCGCTCCATCGGTTGATCCTGCGGATGCTCTTCAATCCGAGCTCCTTCGGAACTGATTCGCGCCCCTGCCACGGTGTGAACTCACTTCCAAATGTTATTGTTACCCGCTTGCCCGCGTCGATTCGCATCGTCGCGTTCACGTGCTTTGTCGTGCGGTCTACATCAATTTTCGGCTTTGCTATGCTGACCTCGATGTATCCCTGTTTGCGGTAATACGATTCCAGCTTCGTCAGCTTCGAATCGAGCTTCTCCTGCTTGAATTTTCTGCCCGTCGACCAGCCGAGCTTTTTCGCAATCTTTTTATGTGATATCTTTGGCTTCCCTTTTATGGTTAGCTCTCCCATTCGATAGCGCGGACCTTCGGTGATTGTAAATGTTATGTCGACCTCGTTGCTTTGTTTGACCTGCTCGGCTTTAATTTTTATCTCAACCTCGAAGAAGCCCTCCTTTTCATAAGCCTCTTTTACGCGCTCTTTTAGCTCATCTGAGAGTTCAGGCCAGAATTCGTCTCCGCGCGCAACGCCCGCTATATCTTTTAGCTCGTCTGTGTTGAATTTAAAATTCCCCCAGAATATAAGCTCGCGTATGGTCTCGAGCGGGACGATTTCGATCTTAACCAAAAGCCCATCATCGAGGCGCTGTGCCCATATTTTTACGTCTTTAATCCGCCCATCGAGATATAGCTTTTGCAGCGTTTTTGATATGCGGTCGTTCGTCAGAGGTGCACCCTGTTTGATGGCCGACAACCTGCTTATTCGAGCTTTTGAGAAATTGAGCGGCGCTACGATCTCTATCTTTTTAACCTCCAGTCCGATCAGCTCCTCGGGGATTGATTGAGCGCGGACATGCGTAGCGAGAAATCCAAGCATCGCAATGACCAAGACAGAATTTATCGCTGCCTTCTTAAGGCTCATTGAAATTCCAGTTTGAACTCTAGTCCGGCTCCCACTGCGCCGAGCTCCTGTGTGATTCCTGGCTCAACTCGCCAGTCCCCGAGAATGGATATGAGTGGGAAGAAGCTGTATTCCAGTTGCGCCTCGACGCCCGTTCCCGAAATCTCCCTGTAAAAACTGAACGCTAAATCGTTGCTCAAGTCGGTAGAGAGTTTCAATCTTGCTGGTATCTGTGAGGTATCTATGTCGATGTTCATGTTTGTGTATTTCCCGAAGAACCTGTTCACGCTGGAGCCTAATAGCTGAGCTGCCGCTCGATATGCGACCTCTTCCGACGCCGTCTGCGCCATTCCCGACTGCTTGAAGGTGTCGTAATCGACGCCGAGAGATAGAAGCGCGACGATGTCCTGCTCGGAGCGCGGCGGCTCGCTTGAGAATGTTATCTGCCAGCTATCTGGTGTGCCGCTTATGTTCGCGCGGATTGAGATGTCTTGGACATTTGTCTCCGCGTTTATATCGAACATCGGGAATATCCTATTTGGATCGTAGAATTGGATTACTGCGCTAGAGAGCGTAAATCGGTTCTTGAGAACGTCTGCCCAACCTTCGAGCGAGTTTATGGTTCCTAGAAGCCCGAGCTTTTGATTTGTTCCCGTGACGATGAGGTTTGATGCCAGCTCGACCTCGGCGAGGTTGCTCCGGAAAAACAGACCCTTGTCCGCTTTCACCGCCACGTTGAAGCTAATCCATTCCGCTTGCGGCCTGAACGTCTTCACGCTTACCGCTTTTTTGCGCAACGAAACTAGAAGCGTTTGCAAATCGATATCTTGGGTTATCGTCGCCTCGGCTAGCGACACGTCGCCTGCGACATACAGCTTTTCGAGCGAGCCGATAGCAAACAGGTCTGCGTTATCTATAGTAAGTTCCAGCGTCGGTTCATAGCCCGTCTCAATTGAGTTCGCAGCAAGCGAGAGTAAGAAGCGAACCTCTGGGCTATATGTCACTTCACCTTCGATTTTCGCCTCGCCGCCGCCCGTCTTTGCGACGAAATTTAGAATCTTCACCTGGCTCGAGTCGAACCACAGGTCGGCCGTAACCGAGTCAATTGGCTGCGGAAGATAGGGCATATCGACAAATCCGCGCTTTAATTCAATCGTCCCTTCCCATTTTGGCTCAGTCGCGCGACCTGCCAGTTGAGCGTCGACTTCTACAGTGCCTCTCAGCTCGCCAGGAAGCTTTAGAAATTCGCCGATGCTTTTCGCATCCGCTTTCGCTGAGATCAGCCATGCGGTCTCAGCGCCCATAATGTTGAGATCGAGCAAATCGCCCGTTATCCTGAGGTCTGCATTCGCAAAGCTCCCCTTTGTAATCTCAAGATAGCCTTCCTGGGCGAGCTTCAAGCTCTGCTCTTGCCAATTGACCTCGAGCTCTTTAAACGTAATTTTGGCGTTCGTCTCAAGTGGATTGTTCATAGGTATATAGCCGTTCACATGCAGGCTTGCCACTCCGTCCGCACCCTTCAGCCCTGCCAGATTGAGCCACGCCGCAAGCGGGTGTTTTTCCAGGTCTGCCACCAGCCCGACCGCTTTGGTTTCAAGGTTTACATTCGCGCTCGCTTTAAGACCCGTGTCGGGGAGCGACAGATTCAAGCTCGCCTGTTTTGGGAGTTCGATTGGCTCGGCTTTTATTATTAGACTGCCAAGACTTTGGGCCATGACTTCGAGCGAGCTCACGTCGATTTCCGCTCGACCAGATAGCGTTGAGACAGGCCCTGTGAATTCAAACGTTCCCTGCGATACGCCTCTTAGCTCGAGCTTTTGTGAGAACGCCAATTGTTCGAGGTCGAGCGAGTCTATCTTGCCAGAGGCGACGAGCTCTTTATTTTTCAAATCAAAAGTTCCAACAGCCGATATGGAGCCTTCTCCCTTCTGTATCACAGCGCGTTCGACGTCGACCTTCATGTTTTCGAACTTGGCAAGGACGGTTGCGGAATCGACGCTCTCGCCAAACGCAGAGATGTTATAAATTTTGCATTCGAGGTCTGCGACTGGGTTGGTCAGCTTCCCAGACGCTTTTGCCGTTATATCGCCAGACCCAGAAATCTCGACGTTCACGAGACTCTTAAGCTCTGAAAGGGCGATATCGCTTGCTTTGACGTCAGCTTCAAGCGCTTGGCTCTTAAGGTCGACCGCGCCAGAGATTTCGAGATTTCCTCCGATTGCTTTGGACGTGAGCTGCTCTATATTGAACTTCATGCCCGCGCCTTTAATGCTAGCCGCTAAAGAATTTATGGGCAGGCCATAAATCTCCAGCTTGTCTGATTCGATGTCGATTTTATGGGAAGCCGATGTCGGCGGACCGTTCGCCTCACCCTTTATCTTTATGTCGCCTGCTATTTTATATGGCGTTATCAGGGATGGATTCGCTATGACGTCATAGCTCAAAAACAGGGCGAGCGGTTTGAAATTCACGTCGCCGCGTGCGTTAAGAGCGAGCCCGTCGTTCGTAAGCGACAGATCGACATTCTTCAGCGCAGAATCTTTGAAATCGCCGGACGCTTTTATTGCTGCGCTTTTAACGGTCAGCGCCGACGATAAATTGAGTCCGTCGGCGTTAAGTTGCGCGTTGAAATTGGCTGCGAATTGCGGCTTCAGTGAGAATTCAAAGTCGACATCCCCTGACACGATCGCTTGATTAAGCGGGGCTTTTATTCCGAGCGCTTTCAGAATTTTTGGGATATCGAGATTTTCGAGTTTTACATTGCCCGTGCTTTTTTCGCAGTAGTTGAAGTTTGTGCGCGTCGTGATTGTGCCTGCCTGCGTTTTGAGTCGAATCGGATAGACGTCGATTTTGCAGGGCTTTACGGCGACATGCCCCTTTGTCTCCTTGAGCTCGAGCGAGTGATATTTAAGCGAATCGGACCATATCTCAGCGACGGCCGCGTAATCTGGCAGGTCTGCTTTAAACGTGAGGTCTTTAAGAGAAATCGTGCCCGATACATCTTGGTCAAACATATCTTTTGCGACCGAAGCGTCTGCATTTAAGAAAGGTGCTTTGAACTGCATCGATGCCTTGTGCCACTTCAGCCCCTTCAAAGAGTATGTCGCCTGTGTTTCGAGCCTGTCGGTTTTCAGGTCTATCTTGTCCACGAGCACTGAAAAATCGGCGAAATTGAACTCGCTTTTTATTCCCAGCGATTTGATGTTCTCCTTGAGCTTTTCGTATTGAACGTTGGCTTGCGATATTTGCAGCTCTGCGGTCGCCTTCTGGGCGTCGTACATGTCGCACGACAGCTTGCCGTCGATTTTGTTTACGACGACTGAAAGATGCGGCTTCTCAAGCTCCAGCTCGAATTGTGTATCTTTAACGGTTACCGAATCGACGATCAGCGGAAACTTGATCGGCTTGAGCGGTTCAGTTTTTTCTGGCTCTGGCTTCTTCTCTTCTTTAGGCGGCGGAGCGGGGAGATTTTCGAGCCCTTTGCTCGTTATCCGCAAATAATTTTTTGCACCAACGATCTTCACATCCTTTATATGAATCAGCCCACCAATAAGCTCCAACGGGTTTATTCTCACTTCGATCAAGTCGGCCTTTGCAAACGGTTTTGTCTGGCTCGGGTCAGATTTTGTGTATAGGCAATCCTTAATCAGAAGGTGCCCCGTGAAGAGATTGTAGGAGAAATAGCCGACCTCAATTCTGGCGTGCAAAAAATTTCCGACGCGAGGCAGTACGGTTTTAAGGATCGGGCCGTTAAAAGGTGGAACCAAAAGGATGATGGCGACGACGAGTATTATGAAGGCTACAAAGCCAAAGAGCCCGTACACGACCCAGCGAATAAACCGTCGCCACAGCGGATATTTTTTCCTCGGTTTGTCCGTCATTGTTGGTTCTCTTTTTTCCCCTCTGAATCTTTGGGCTCTTTAGGCGGCGGCTCATTGCCAGCTACTTTGTAGCGTTCATCTAGCCAATCGCTTAAGTCGGCTAGCTTACATCGTTCCGAACAGAACGGACGGAGCGGGTTGTCTTCCCACTTCATCAACTTGCCGCAGCGCAGACATTTGACTTCCATTTCAACAAATGATTTTTCACGATTTTTGAGAAGTTTGCAAGGAGACAGTGATTCTTAGCGATATTCTGATTGTTCTTGACAGGTATTTTGTTCGGTTATATAAAGTCGACTGAAGAGTCAATCAGTTAATCTGCCTTAGGCGGATTGAAAGGAGGTGTTCTAATGCCGACAGCTGCTGAAGTGTTTAACGAGATTAAGCAGAGACTGACAACAGATCCAAGCAAGGTTGCAGGGATTAAGGCGGTCTATCAGTTTAACCTGACGGGAGAGACGGGTGGGTCGTGGTATGTCGACCTGACGGGCGCGGCTCCTGTTGTGGGGAGCGGCGATCATGCGAGCCCGAACTGCACAATAATCACCGACGCCGACACCTTCGTGGGGGTTGCGTCGGGAACCATCAACGGGCAAATGGCGTTCATGACGGGCAAGCTCAAGATTAAGGGCGACATGGGGCTAGCGCTGAAGCTTCAGAAGATTTTGGGTAGCTGATTCAGAAAACTAGTTAGCCAATTTCAGATTGGATAGGGGGGTTAATTCCCCCCGTCTGTTTTTTTAACGATAAAAGTGAAGGCATATAGCGCGACAGTAATTGTTATCGCTCTATTGCCCTGTCGCTATGCAGCGCCGTAGCTCGCTAAGACATTACTCGCTCAGCGGAATACCTGCCATGGCCTGAAGCAGCTGTATCCTCTTTTTGATCGGCGGGTGAGTGCTTAATAGATCGGCGAAAAGCCCCTCTTTAGCACTTAAAGCGCGCCCTTTCGGGTCTGAGATAAATAGATGCGCGGTCCCATCGGTCGCTTTGTCGACGACCTTGTCGTAGTGATTGGCAATCTTCGCAAGCGCTGCTGCGAGGGCTTTTGGGTTTCTTGTAAACTCCGTTGAGCCGGCATCGGCCATGTATTCTCTGGAGCGCGATATAGCGAGCGCCATAAGCTGCGCGATTATCGGTGCGAGGATCGCAAGCAGAAAAACTATCAGAAGAATGACTCCGTTCGCTGAGCTTCTCCTCCTGTCACTGCTGCTTCGCCTTCCGCCTCCATAGTAAAAGATTCTTCTGGCCCAGTCGGCGATCAAAACTATTGCGCCGACGAGCGCCGAAACAATGGTCATCGTCAGTATGTCTCTGTTTCTTATGTGCGCCATTTCGTGTGCGATGACCCCTTGCAACTCCTCGCGGTTCATCGTATCGAGAAGCCCTGTCGTGACGCAGACGGACGCGTGCTTTTCGTCCCTGCCTGTCGCAAAGGCGTTCGGCGATGTTTCATCCATGATCCAGACCTTCGGCATCGGGATTCCCGCGGCGATCGAAATTTCCTGCACGACGTTTTTTAGCTGCTGAATTTTTAAGTCATTCCCTTCCGCAGGCCTTGCTCCGAGCGAAAAGAGTATCAGCGAGTCGCCTTTGTAATAGGAGAATACGCTGTTTAATGACGCGATCGCCACGGCGAATATCGTTGCGTATGGAATCGGATCGCCGATGTAGGCTATGTCGACCAGATAGCCGATGGCGGCGAGCACGAATACGAAGATAACGATTATTAGAATGGTCTTTCTGCCGTTATATCGCTGCTGCTCGAAGAAATCGATTTTGGTCATGATATGGACAAATCTACCTTTGGCGCGGCCTTTTCAGCCTCGGGCGCTTCAAAGAAGTCGTTTGGCATAAACGCGAACATTGAGGCGATTACGTTGCTCGGGAAAACCTGCATCTTCGTGTTGTATCTCATTACGGAATCGTTGTAGTGCTGGCGCGCGAACGCGATCTGGTTCTCGGTCGTCGTGAGTTCCTCTTGCAGGGATAATACATTCTGGTTTGCCTTCAGCTCTGGATAGTTTTCAACCAGCGCAAAAAGCTTCGATAATAGTCCAGACAATTCCCCCTCGGCCTTCGCTTTATCTAAAACGCTCGTAGCTGAAACCGCCTTCGCCCTCGCCTCCATGACTTTCGTCAGCGTGTCTTGCTCGTATTTCATATACCCCTTGACCGCGTTGACCAGATTCGGAATCAAATCGTGTCGCCTCTTTAGCTGGACGTCGATTTGAGCCCACGCATTTTTGACCTGAACCCGTAACCGCACAAGCGCGTTGTAGATTGCTATAACGAATATGACCAGGACTGCAAGGACGATTATGACAATCGCGACTGGACTCATCTAAGCCCCTCCTTTTTTATATAAGATTTTAGGGATAGATATCTCGGTTGTCAAAGTTAAAAGTCCGCGTGATATGAGAAACCTTCAAAGAAATATAAAAGGAGGGGGTTCACCCCTCCTTGGCGATCCGCTCATGCGGACGTCGATACCTTTTGTTCACTACTTTTTACTTCTTCTCCTTTGCTTCCGGCGCGACCTTGACCTGAATCGTCTTCGGCTTCGCCTCCTCGCGCTTGGGCAAAGTGACCGTGAGCACGCCCTTTTTCAGCGACGCTTCGGTCTTTGATGCGTCAACGTTTGTTGGCAGTGTGAACGCTCTCATGAACGAGCCGTAGCAGCGCTCGACGCGGTGGTAGTTTTCCTTCTTCTCTTCATTCTCCAGCTTGCGCTGGCCCTTGACATAGAGCGTGTCGTCTTCGACCTTCACTTCGACGTCTTTCTCTTCGAGCCCCGGAACATCCACATTGACAACAAAATGGCCGTCCTCCTCATAGATGTCGACATCGGGTGCCCAGTCGATTCTGGCGAGCTCAGTCTCTTCTGCCTCGCGACGAGCAGGTCTTCCGAAGACCGACTCGACCAGGTCTGTCCATCTCGCGGCGGAAGGTATCCAGCTCGCTCAGCGGAGTCCATCTCCTTATAAGTGCCATGTTTATCACCTCCCTTTACTTTTTTCTGTATTTGAACCTGAACTTCTGATGCTTTTTGCTTTCCATATTTAAAATTAATCATGGGCTACCAGCTTGTCAAGGGGGAGGGAAATACTGAGGGCTGGTTTGATAAAGCGTAGGCAGATGTATGATTAGGGTGGGGTGTTTTTAGTAATGGTGTCCTTGCCTTTCTTTAAGTTATTAAACAATATGTGTTAGAAACTCAAAAGTGTTTGCTTGAGTAACATAACCAACAAACAAATATCTATCCCCTTGCTGTGAATCCTTAAAATTTGTAATCCATGATTTAAGCTCATGAACTCTATTCAATACCTCTCAATACCTCGTCTTTCGTTTTTTGTTGGAAAATCATAATACGATGATGAGCACGTGCCAAAATCAATTTTTGAAAATCGTCTTCTATATTAGTAGAGCGATAGTCCCATTCGCATTCCATTACTAGCGGAACGGAAGTCAAGTAGCCGTTTTTATCGGAGAGCAACCAGACTAAATCAAAAAGCCACTCTCCCCAATCTTTGTCATTATAATTTGATGCACAAACCTTATAACCAAGCTTATGTCCCAACTCGCAGAGTCTCTCTTTTATTTCTTTTGTCCATCTTGGGGTTTCCCACTCTTTAGTGCATGCCTCACTTGGGATAGGAGATAATATATCTCTAATAGCACTTTCTATATCGTCAAACATATTCACACTCCCTACTTCCATTCTCAGTTTTAAGTTGTGTTAATTAAATTCCTTCTCTCCCCTATCAACACTCTAAACGACTTGTTTCTCCCTTCGCCATCTTCGCTGCTTTTCTCAGTCTCTCAATGACTCGCTCGCGTGGGACGAGCGCGAGCGTCTCGAAGATTGGCGGGCTGACGCTTGAGCCTGTCAAAGCGACCCTTGTCGGCTGAGCAAGCTCTTTCATCTTGAGGTTGTGCGATGTCAATATCGCTTGAAATGTTTTCGAGATATTGTCGAGGTCGTATGGCTCAAGTTTTTCCAATTTATCTGCGAGCTCTTCTAATAGTTCAGCAACCTGCGGCTTCAGGAATTTTTCGACGTCCGCTGGATTGTATTCGGGCTCTTTGAACGCGAACGATACGCCCTCGACCATCTCAGAAAGCGTCTTTGCTCGCTCTTTGAGCGCGACGAGCATCGTTGGAATCCATTGATTATTTGGCGGGACGAATCCGCGCCTCTTCAAAAAAGGCGACAATAATTCAGCTAGCTCTGAGTCCGATTTGGCCTTCATGTGCTGGAGGTTGAGCCATAATAGCTTGTCGAAGTTGAATATTGCGGCCGATTTGCCAACCTCTTCGAGCGAAAAGTATTTTACAAGCTCGCCCTTCGTGAAGAACTCTTGGTCGCCGTGCGACCAGCCGAGCCGCGCCAAAAAGTTTATCATCGCCTCGGATAGAACGCCCATGTCCCGATACGCTTCGATGCTTGTAGCGCCGTGCCGCTTCGATAGGCGTGCCCTGTCCTGCCCGAGAATCATCGGCAGATGAGCGAACTTTGGCAGAGGTAGACCGAGCGCTTCGTATAAGAGTATCTGCTTTGGCGTGTTGTTGAGATGGTCATCGCCGCGAATGACGTGCGTTATCTTCATCTCTGAATCGTCGACGACGACCGCGAAGTTGTATGTCGGCCAGCCGTCTGAGCGGGTGAGCACGAAGTCGTCTAGCTCTGAGTTGTCGATTGCGACATCCCCTTTTATCAGGTCGTGCACGACTGTCGTGCCGAGCTCAGGCGTGCGAAACCTCATAACACAGGGTTTTTCTCTAGGTATCTCCGTCCTTTCTCGGCACGTCCCGTCGTATTTGGGTTTCCTCTTTGTGGCGAGCGCCAGCTTGCGTTTTTGGTCGAGCTCTTCGGGCGTGCACGTGCAGCGATAAATTTTGCCAGCCTCCAATAACTTTTTGATTGCCTCTTGATACAGCTCAAATCGTTCGGATTGAAAGAACGGCCCCTCGTCCCAGTCGAGACCTAACCAGTGCATCCCCTCGACTATCGCCCGCGCGCTCTGTTCGGTCGAACGCGTTCGGTCGGTATCTTCGATCCTCAGGATAAAGGTCGCGTCATGGTGCCTTGAGAAGAGCCAGCTATACAGAGCGGTCCTTGCGCTGCCGAGGTGTAAAAAACCCGTCGGGCTCGGCGCGAATCGCGTCCTTATATTGACATCTGACATAGCTATCTCCCGTTAACAGTTTTAATATTGTATCATACGCGAAGAACGGAGGTTCACCTATGAAGATAGCAGTTATTGGCGGCGGCAGCACTTATACTCCTGAGCTTATGGATGGGCTGATCGACCGATGGCAGGCGCTCGATATAGAAGAAATTGCCTTAGCTGATATAAATCCTGAGCGTCAGAGGATAGTTGCCGATTTTTCTAGGCGCATGGCGAAGCATAGGGGCGCGGGAGTTAAGATCGTCGACACCGCGTCGGTTGAGGATGCGGTAGGCGACGCGACTTTCGTCCTGACGCAGATCAGAGTCGGCGGGCAGCAGGCGCGCCACAAGGATATAACCTTGGGACTCAAATACGATCTCGTCGGGCAAGAGACGGTCGGCGTCGGCGGATTTGCGAAGGCGCTCCGAACCATCCCGGAGATTCTGAAGGTATGCGAAATTGTCGAAAAATTTTCTCCGAACGCGTATCTGATCAACTTTACAAATCCGTCTGGCATAATAACCGAGACGATACTCAACCACTCCAAGCTGAAATGCGTTGGGCTTTGCAATATCCCGATAGATTTGCAGATTATGATTGCACGCTTCATCGACGCCGAGCCTGACGATGTTGAGCTCGACTATTTTGGGCTCAATCATTTGGGGTGGGTCAGGCGCGTCAGGGTGCGCGGACAGGATATAACGAGTAAACTGTTTGAGCTATTTCTGAGCGGAGACATGCCGAAAAATATCCCCGATTTCGACTACGACCCGTGGCTGGTCGAGGCGCAAGGCATGTTCCCCAACTTTTATCTGCGTTATTACTATTACCCGAAGAGAATTGTTGGGGAGCTGAAAGCGAAACCCAAAACCAGGGCGCAAGAGGTTATGGAGATAGAGGAGAAATTGTTAAAAATATACGGCGATGCGAGCAGGCATGAGAAGCCCGTTGAGCTTTCGGAGCGGGGCGGAGCGTTTTATTCGCTGATCGCTGTCTTGGTGCTTGAGTCGATTTATAAGGATTTGGGGAAAACGCTCGTGGTGAATGCGGCGAATAACGGTGCGATACCCGATCTGCCGGACAATTGTTCGGTCGAGGTTCCTAGTCGAGTGGACGCCGCCGGCGCGCACACGCTATATTGCGGGCCTCTGCCCGAGAAGGTGAAGGGGCTTGTCCAATCAGTGAAGGCTTATGAGCGATTGACGATCCAGGCGGGAGTTTTTTGCGATTACGATGCTGCGCTGTGTGCGCTCATAACCAATCCTATTGGCCCGACCGCGGAAGTCGCCAAGACGCTTTTGGACGAGCTTCTGGAGATAAATGGATTGCAGCACAAATTTAAGAAACGGTGATAACATTTAGCTAAATGGGTTCGATCAGGTGTCCTAAATGTAAGACGGTGACATTGGCTGAGAGGGGGAAATGCCCTCGCTGCAATTACGATTTTTCAAAGCTTGTAATCAGGACTGAGCCTGTCACTTTTAACCAAGCCGCTAAAGAGACGGTCGCTTACGTTGGTGAGCAGGTCACCGTTTTTCTTGGAACGCTTGCTTGGGTGTTCGAAAGAATTGGAGTGGCCGTCAGAAACACAGTCGTGTTTGTCGCGGCCTTTGTTGGCAAGGCGATAGAAGTCGC
>Ga0315280_10007780_pt1 | contig 14267 bp, 9 predicted proteins | sample YL17G06_40_MG_FD_203697 | JGI IMG/M metagenome (GOLD analysis project Ga0315280, IMG submission 203697) | Sediment microbial communities from Yellowstone Lake, YNP, Wyoming, USA - YL17G06_40 | ecosystem: Environmental > Aquatic > Freshwater > Lake > Sediment | place: USA: Wyoming | collected...
GAGTCTGCGAGGCCGGATGATCCTGCTCACCTTCAAGGATAGCCCCAACGCGATCTACGACCTTTCTCACGCAGAGGGAGATGGCTTCAAGGAGTTCAGCCACCTAGGCCTGAAATACGCTTTGGGCTCGACGAAAGCGGGATCAGGTGGAACAACAGGCAGGATTTTCATCGTGCCATTCTACGATGCTGACGTCTGGCAGTGGAAAGACATGATTGAGAAGACTTGTTCGAGGATAACCAAGAACCTCATAGAATCTGGAAGTGTAGGGCTGGAGGGCTTCGAGTTGTCTGATGTTCGAAATCAAGCCCCAATTATCGAATCACTGTTAAAATCAGCCCTCTTCTGGACGAAGACGCCTTACAGCTATCGTAGTAACGCGTGCTTTGAGATCGGTAAAGTCAGCCTCGACTCGTATCTCAAGTCCATCACTCTAGGTCGTGGACTGAACGGGTACGAGATCGGCTTCTTATCGATTGCGTGCAGCCACGCCTATCGCCTCACCCAGAACGAAAGTTACTTGAAATGGGAGAAGCAGCTTGCCGACAGAATCGTTGCCCAACAAATCTTAAACACTGCTGACGTTCGATACGGCGGATATACCGATAGCCAACATGTGCCATCCTGCCACTTGGATGTCGTCGCTGTATTTCTGATCGCTTTAAAACAAGCTTACGGCGATCTGAGTAACCAAACCTATTTTGAGAGCGCTGAGAAATGTATAGCGCATTGGATACATGTCGACGACGAACGAGGCGCTTGGGGCTACCAAGATAGTTCCCTCGCGATGGACGGAGGAGGCCAAACCAACAAGCAAGGAATCATAATAGAAGCCCTTGCAGCTTGGGGTCACATAGACATGGCTAAAGATGTCGCCGAATTCTTCTTCAAACACTCGATTCCGCCATACGGCTTAGCGCCGGTCGCCCCGACATTCAGCGACCCTTGGGGAGCCTCCTGGGACATAAACTCCGAGACCTTAGCATGGTCGTTGAGCGGGTTAATTAGCTTGATGGGGCAATAAACGCTAACTGTCCACTGTCATGTTTTCTGGAAAACTCTGAAGACCACGATGTTTGTTCCGGGAACAAGCTCTACAAAGATCAGGTTGAACCTCTGTTTAAACGCAAAGTCAGATGCGTGTAGTGCCTGCATAGTCGCATCCAAGACTGCGAATATGAGATAGTCCTTGAGAACGTAATCAAGCATGGACGAGATACCCCTTGATACGTGTATTCTGTGGATCGAGGTTTTTTTAAGAGCCCTTCTGGCAATAGCACATGATGTGCTCCTCCCTCATGCCACGTTAATCGTGTTCTCTGGAGTGCTGTCTATGAACAAAAACGCCATGAGCTTGTCATCGACTACCTGAATCTGCTTTTCAAAAGCAACCACAAGGAAATGTATCCGTCTTTCCAGCCTATCTTTGCCTTCCCCGACTTACGGTACTCGTAGGTTATCGGGACCTCAATTATTCTATAGTGTTCTCTGAGCATCTTTGCTGTGACCTCTGGTTCAAACTCGAATCGTTTAGCCTCCAACTCAACATTGTCTAACGCTTCTCTTAGAAAGGCCTTGTGGCCGGTCATGACATCGGTTATTCCCACTCTGTACAGGATACGAGTGGCTAACGAAAGGATCTTATTTCCAATAATGTGGCTTGCGCTCATACCTTTATGTGACCCTAAGAAGCGTGAACCGTAAACCACGTCGGCTTTTTTCTCAAATAAGGGTTTGATGAGCTTGGGGATTTCTTCTGGGAGATACTCTAAGTCAGCGTCTTGGATGACTGCTATGTCTCCTGTTGCCAGCTTGACGCCTGTTTTGACGGCTGCGCCTTTCCCCATGTTTTTGTTGTGTCTAACAAGCCTAACGCCCTTAATCTTCTCAACGATGCTGGCAGAATTGTCTGTGGAACCGTCGTCAACGACCAGAATCTCCTTTTCGCAGTCAATGTTGACGTCCTTGAGTTTCTCAATGGTGGTAGCTATCGTTTCCTCTTCATTGTAGCATGGGACGATGATACTAGTCTTCATCGATCAATTTCCCCAGCCCGTCTGGCTGTTAACTATGTTCATCCGGGGTATTCCATCTGAACCTTGTACTAGACGCCAAGTTAGTGTAGGCTTATGGAGTTTTACCTAGTACACTACCTGAAGAATATACACCTCTGTCTCGTTCGGATGATAGATCAGCCTATAATGGATTGAGTTTAAGAGTAGAAATGGATCCAGTCTCGCTCGATCAAAAATGGCTTTCTGACCAATGTACACATAATCAACTCCGTATTTACTTAGCAAGCTAATTAAAGAGGCGTTGTCTGGGTCTTCGTGCATGAGGCCAGCAGAGAATCCCTTTTCGAAAAGAAACTCTTCTGTATAGAACTTCTCGCTCTGATGTACGAAGGGCGGATAGACTGTTCTTTGAGCAATGGTTGGTATCCACTGTCCGGCGTCTGCGTCGGTAACGTAGAAGGTCGCGTTGGCCGGTATGTTCTCCTTTATCCAGATGAAGGCCTCGTAGTCCTCCTTCGTTACTGCTGATAGTCCTCTAAGTTGGTACGCGTAGGCAATGTTGTCTCCAGCCTGCATGCTTAGAACTAGAAGAACAATAGTTGCTCCAGCGATTTTCAGAGCGTTGCTTTTAAGTGGCTGCGTTAAGCCCTTTTTGAGCCGCCATTTGGTTTTGAATAAGCCGTTTAAGCCAAATCCAGCAAGGCAAGAAAGAGGAGCATACATCATGAGAAAGAAGCGATCTGGCAGCAGATTATACCACATGGGGAAACTGACAAAATAGAGACCGTATGGGCCGTTCTCACAAACTGCGAACAGCAGAAGAAGCCAACCAAAAAGGTAGATCCTTCCATCAGCTTTCTTCTTCTTTGTCAGTAGCAGTAGAAGGGATCCGAAGAGCGAAATCAGGACGAAGCCAAACTCGCTGCTAAAGGCGCCCCAGAAAGCGTTGACGAAGCCTGGAGAAAGAATTCGACCGGCTCCCAGAGTCTGCTTATCTCGCCACCACCAGTTAGCCAATTCCTCCAAAACTCGAATTTTTTCAGTCGTACTGTTTACTATGATAGGGGTGACAAGCATTGGTAGAGAGACTATGAGTGGGAGACCGAAAAGCGTGAGCGTGGAGAATAATGTTCTTAATCGTCTCTGAGTTATGATTTTGTAAAGAAAGTAGGGAACAATGCAACATAGAGCGTAGCAAACGCTAAGATAGTGAGTATAGAACATTCCAGTAATCAAAAAAGAGCAGAATCCTAAGTAGACGAGAGAGTCCTCGGCTTTCGACAACATCTCATAGTATAGGCCGAGCGAAGTAAGCAATAGATAATTGGCGGCCAACTCGGCGTTGCCTCCCCATCCGAAGAAGTTCAGCGGCTGCTGGGATATGAAGCCAACGACTATTGCTGCTAGGAGCCCAGCGTATCTATTTTTGAAGACGGTTTTAGCTAAATAGAATATGGACAAGGTGATGAGGCCGTTGTAGATATTAGTCACGAGCAGGACGCATTGCTCAATTGGCAAAGCAGTCACAAAGTGGAAGAAAGCGCAAATCGAATGAAAACCCATCATGTAGCATACTGGTGAACCGAGATACAGTTTAGGTACATAGCGCTCCCATGTCGACGGATAGCCATGGTTTTCTACAATCATCAAAGCGTAAACCGCGTGCATCTTCGCGTCATCACCCGGGGAAACATACAACCCGACTGTAAGACAAAGACGAAGGAACAAAGCTAAGAAAATAATTAAGCACAAAACAGTGTCAAATGATCTGAGACGCTGTAACATCGATCTGTGCTTGACAGCTCCTTCAGTCGGTGGTACATCAAGGAGACTTTTTCCTCTAACTTCATAAATCCTCCAAGTTCCCAAAAGAAGGAGTAGACCATAAACCGAGTATTGATTCAGCCATCTTCCAGTCCACGTTGAAAACAGCGTGAAGAGGGGAATGAATGCCGTAGCCATGGCGATGTCTAGGTTCAAGACCTCAATGATAGAATCAGTGCGAGGAGTCCTCCTCAATATCTTGCACAGTGACAAACGAATGACGTCGCCGATCAAGATGAGCGTGGCAAAGAAAGCGAAGGTAAACCCCGCGATTGACAAGCCATCCAAGGGGTCCGTCATTCGTGACTCTCCGAGGATAGTAATGACGTAACTGACCTTCTTAAACACTCAACGTTATTCAATAATAACCGCTTTGATCCGAACAATGCTTTAGTTAATAGCGCGGGATTTGTCGCACACACGCTACTTCACATTTTGGCAAGAAGGAAGGAACAAACAAAAACTTCTTCCAAGTATGAGGATTACACTGTCAAGAGTAAACGATTTCGAAGATGTAGACCTGCGTTCCTTCCTCATGATATAGTAGGTTGTAATGTGTCGAATTTAGAAAAAGAGTGGCGTTTAACCGAGGACGCCCAAAAATACTCTTAGCTCCAATGAACACATAGTTCACATCATATTTTCTGAGAAGATTCACAGCAAGTACATCGGTTGGATCTATCGTCATGATATTTGCCAACGTTTTGATATCTGAAAGGAACTCTTCGGTGACGAACCCCTCTGTGTATGGATTTACGATGGGTGGCAAAACTCTCCGCCTTGCTATAGCTGGAATCCATTGTCCCGAATCAGCATCGGTAACGAAAAAAGTTGCGTTTTCAGGTGTATTCCCCTTGATCCACATGAAAGTCCGATAGTCTTGATCTGTGACTGCCGCACGATCCCGATATTCAAGCATTGTTGAAAAATTAATACAAGTCTGGTTGATCAAGATTATGCCTATGGGTACAATCCATAGCAATTGATAGAAGATTCTTTTTTTCCTTGCGAGTCCTCTTAAGGAGGATGCTATTCCTTGTGTGATTGCATGAATTTTTGACAAGCAATAGCCAGCCAAGCAAGACAATGGTGTGCTCATAGCTAGAAAGAAACGATTTGGAAACAATATGTACCAAAGCGGTATTCTTATGAAAAAGAATCCGTAAGGGCCGTTTTCATGAACTGCTAGGAGGAAAACTAACCAGCCAATCAATGCGACTAGTCGATTTTTGTTTTTGTAGCCCTCAACTAATACGAATACTGTTCCTATGAAAGAGAAAATTACAAGTTGTAATCCAAACCAATTTTCTAGAATATGCCATACACGATTAGGCCAATCATTATATAAGAGGTACTCAGGACCTAAGTACCGCCACTCTCTTAACATTGCGTACAAGGGATCGCTCAACACCTCGACATTCGCCGAATTTGAACCCAGTGTTATGGCACGAGCTACTAACAAGAAATCCAAAACAAACGCTGTAAGCATGATTAGAATTGTGTGAAGAACAGGCTTAGATGACCGGCGTGACAGAGAAGAATAAGCCACATACGGTAAGATGAAACACAATCCGTAAAAGACGCTAAATTCATGGATGTATAGCATACCGGTAAACAGAAGAACGCACTTGAGTAAATCAACCGAATACCTATCCTCCGTCATCACCCCAATGTATAGTCCTAGAAACGTTAGGAGCAGATAGTTTCCAACCAGCTCAGCGTTTCCACCCCAGCCAAAGAAGAAAAGGGGCTGTTGGGATACAAGGCCAAAAAAAACAGCTGAAAAAAGGCCCGCCAACTCACTTTTGAAGAGTTTGTTCGTGAAAAAGAACATTGACAACGCTAGCAGGCCACTATAGATCTGTGTTATGAGTAACACGCAAGCTTCAACTGGAACTAAGGTGAGGAGGTGGAAAAAAGCGCCTATAGCATGAAATCCAAGCGGATAATTGACTCCGAGCTGAGACTGGCCTGCGTTAGAAACGTATTTTCCAAAGGACCAAGGATAGCCATTGTTGTCTACAATGAGGCTGACAAGAAACGTATGCATTTTGGCGTCATCGGCAGGATAAACGTAAAGTCCCATAGCCGGATAAAGCCGAATAAGTAATACAGCAAAAAGAACAATGCCTAAAGAAATCGTAAGCGGTTGGGTATTCCAAAGAGAAAGAAGTTTCCTCATCTGATGCTTTATTTCTTCAGCGTTTATTGTAAGGCTAGAAAGCTTCTTTCTCGATGTGTATATACAAAATAATGAGGCAGTCAGAGTAAAAACAATAACTGAGTATCTATTCAGCAAACCGCCAATTAGAGTCAAAATCATAACAAATAAAGGAAGAATAGCTGTCGCTAATGCCAAATCCATGTTCAAGTTCGCAATGATGGAATGATTTCTAGAAACGTCCTCTCTTGAAATCAGATTGAGTATACGGCGAACGAATTCGCCAACGATCAATAATGTGGCAAGAAAAATTGGTGTGAATAGACATATAGTGACGCCATCAATAGGAACAGTCAATTTGAAACACGCCCTCTAGGTTCCGATATGGTTGTAAATTCTCATATCTACTATGGCAGTCACTTTGTTTTCCTCATGTTCAATCCTAAGAGAACCATGCTCAATCGATCTATAAATCTCCTTTCTTGCTCCTCCCTTAACAATAACCCTGCATCCGTCTCATACTATCGCACGCGATGACCGGTTGTCTATACCTTTTTCTCAATAAACGTTCCTCTATACAACTTTATTCCTGACGTTCAGAGAAGAAGCTGCAACTATGCCACTTTCCTCGCTCCTTGTAAGCGTCTGCCAAAACGGTGTTCCAGCGATCTGCTAGCCGACTTCTCTCTTTACACTAGGCCTAATGATGTGTAGTTTGCATCGTGCCCTTCAGTAGACTCCTCAAGAATTTCAACTTGGGCCGAGCAAAATAGTAGTGTGCGCTGCGCTGGCCTTCAATTTCACTAGTTCTTGAAAAATATGTTTATCGCGCGCGCGAACTAACCATGGTGAAAAGGAAACTGAAGATACTCTATTTGCCGCGCGCGAGTGATATGATTCCAAGTTAATATTGGACAAAGAGCATTCGAAGAATTATTGGTTTAGCACAGGTGATAGTTATTGCGCGCGGTGTCAAATCGACTTCAGTCGATCTTAACGTGGCTCTGGTCGATCGTTTGAAAGACTATTGAATCTTTGATCGGCTGGTCGCCGTCTTATTAGGGGAACGTATATGTTTTTCCGTAGACGCCATATCAGAAAAAGCAATATCGATATATGAATCAGCCCCGAAATGGTCACAATCGCTGGATTATAAAAGGTAGGGTAAGCTCTCCACATCAGATCCATAATACCCGAGGCCACCCCAATTAACATAATAAACTCTAAACTTTCACTTATGAAGGGCAGGGTCAGCATATAATACCTGCTTTCTAAAATTTTGACGAAAAAAATGTAAAGCGTGTTGATGAACGCATTAAACAATAATAGCTCTTTTTGATTTTTCACTTTGATGAAAATAAACGATGCCAGCAAAAAAAATGTAGAAAGTGGTAATAGGAAATTGAAAGTAGTATAAAGATTGGGGAGTTCGATGGGCTCAACAAACGCAATGCTAGGCACTCCCCAGACATCCGATCCAGAGATAATGCCCCAAATCGTCATACTTGGTTCTCGTGTAAACTGCCATATATAGCCACTAATGAAAACAGGAAAATTACTAATCATGAAAGGCATGCATATTATTAGTCCGGTTAGAAAGAATACTAACAGTGGTTTCCAAGCTTTTTCAAGTTTCTGCGCTTTTAAGATTGTTAACAAAATGGGCATACACATCAATGTAGTGAGGGAGCCTAGAGCCACCGAAAGGCTTGACCAAATCAGTTTCTTATCAACAATAAGATAAATTGAAAGAGCCATCAAGAACCAAGCTAATTGATGGTGAATGAAACCAGTTCCGTACCAGTCCCAGACACACATCAAAATTAAGGTTGTGATCAAATAGTTTTTGTTTCCGATTTTTTTCAGCGTATGATAGATCAGAATATTTCTTCCAACCCAAAAAACATCCAAGAGAAAATAGTATATCATGAGATATAAGGTAAAACTACCATTTGCTAGAGAAATGACAATATACATCAAAACATTCATCAAATGAGGATAGCAAGTTGAAACGTTTAGTAATCCGCGAGCCTGCCACAAAGGCTGAACATCGTTCCACCAAAAAGTCATGTGATATTCCGTATTTGGATACCAAGATTGCGTCACAGCTAGAAGATTCCAATACCATATCTCAAAAAAGAAGAATATTACAGTGAATGCATAGAAATTCCTGTCATCCGTTGACATGTCAAACACGAGTTGTCTAATCAATAGTAAACGTGAGAAACACCCGCATTTAACTTTAGGCTATCTCGCGCGCACGATGATGAAGCGTATTCTGTTCTCTCCAATTTTGAGAAATTCTGCAAAGTCGATTTACAATTAGACAATTTAACAGTTAATCGCGCGTTGCAAACTCACTAGGATCTTGCTTAACTGACTCCAAGCACCTTCTGATCTGTCCTAAATGGCCTTTAACGCGCGCGCAATTTCGGTTTCGCCAGAATTTAGGTTGGAAATAGATATTCTTCCGAAAGCGCCAAGTCAAAAAAATAATGACGGCAAAGTTTGTTATACCCGATAAATAGACGGTAGTGGGGCAGTAGTAAATTCGATATACTATATCTGAAAGCCCACCAGCCAAAGCGATGAAAAATGTCCCTTCTAAAGTTGGAAAAACATAGGGTAGTTGCAAAATGTAGTATCTGGCTAGATAACCTATTTTGACAAAGAAAATATAAACTGACCAAACAAATCCATTATAGAGCATTAAGTCTTTCACATTTTCTATTTTGATAAAAATAAGAGAAGCAACTAGTATTAGCAGGGATAAAGGAAATAGCCAATTGTGGCTGGAATTAAAGATTGTCTCAACGGACATCGAAGTCATCTGTGGATTGATTATTTCGCTAAATACATCTGTTCCAGTAAGCTGTCCCCAAATAGACATCACAGGGCGCCGTGTGAACTGCCATATGTAATTTGTTAAGAGAGCCGGGGCATCAACAACTAAAAATGGAAAATTGAATGAGAAGGCAACAATCAAAAACATAGAAATTGGTTTCCAACCTTTGCGTAAAGGTTGAGCTTTAAGGATGGTAAATATAAGAGGGACGTCCATGAATGTGGACATTGTTCCTATAGCGCCAGCAAAACTCGCAGAGAGAAGTCTTTTTTTGACAATTAGATAAACAGATAATGACGCAAAAAATGTAGCAAAAATATGATGGAGCCATCCCCAACTGTAGAAATCAAAGATTATACAATAGGCAAGCGTTATGATAAGATAATGTTTCGTCAACCTTTTCAAAGTTGCATAAACTAGAACTGCTCTCCCAACCCAAAAAGAAATCATTGCAACATAATATAGTATGATGTAGAGCCCGAAGTCTCCGTTTGAAAAGCTGACAATAGCCAGCATCAAAAGACTTTCAGCAGGAGCATAACCAGTAACCGTATGAAAAAAGCCTTTTTCTTTCCAAATAGGTGCAACGTTGTACCACCAAAAATCTATCTGACTAGCAGTATTGAAATACAATCTGACGGACGGAAGCCAAGCATATATCGCCCAAATGACTGCTTCAAAATAAGTAATTAGTCCTAACAAAAGAATGAAAGGTCTATTCTCTAATATTGCTTGCCTGAGTTTAGAACTAACAGACAGCCTCCTCGTTTGGACTGTTGACAACCACTTTCACCTTTAAGTCATTTGTTTAAATTATCCGATCATGATTTAGAGTTATTTGCTTACTAATCGAAAACCAATATTCATCGAAGCCAATCACATTTTTAAGGACAAAAGCTAGATCGTGGACTATTGTCAGGATTAATATGTAAGATCGTGGGGAAAAAACGCCTGTCATGTTTGTATACTATAGTCAAGAGTAAAGCCGCCATCTTTATTTCTGGTTTAACTAAGGAGCTAAGGAATGCGCACTTTTTCCCAATTTTCTCCTTCTTTCTGGCAATTTATCTCTACATAACAATTTGTTTGTGTAAATTGCCGAACACCTACAGTTATAACGGTAAATACATGTCTGTTCCTAATGCTTTACCAGCAGTAGGATTCCCATTTGCAATTTCATTAAAACAATTCTCAATTCTAATCTCAATTCAATTCTTAGTGAGTTGTATCATTTGTAAAAATGAAAAAAAGAACGTCAACATTCTCCTCATTTTGTTTAATGCGCTTCTGCGTTTTCTGTTCTCCATGCATTTGCCTCCTTCTTTAACAGATATTTATAGAAATGAAGTATATGGAGAGCTTTCACTACGCGGGTATAACCCCTATGTAACCTATCTTGACCCAACGATACCGTTTTTGAAAGAATACGAAGCAAGCGGCCTACCAGCATTATGGTCTAATTTTCCCTATGTCTATCCAACCTTTGCGCTAGGTTTTTTTTCATTTTTTTGTTTACTTTTCCCCGGATATGGCTACTGTCAAGAAACCTTTCTCTTGTTTGCTCTAAGCATCTTTGACATTTTTGCCGCTGTCCTGATAAGCAAAATCCACATTGATGCTACCTACAAGTACGCTGTCATGTACGTTTACTTTTCACCTGCTCTATTGATGGCATTGGAAGGACAATTTGAGTCCTTGGCAAACTTTCTACTGGTTTTGTCATACTTTTTCTTAACTCAAAGAATGGAAGTTAGATCAGCGATAACATTAGCTCTGAGTGTTCAAACCAAGTTTTTTCCTATAGCATTACTTCCAAAAGTTGTTCAAGACACTAGACACAGAAAAAAATATTTATCGGTTTTTTTGCTATTTACATCTTCTATGGCAATTCCATATTTTATTTCTCCTGAATATTTCTGGTACTTCAGAACTATGATCTTTGGTAATGTTTCATCATATTTCCCATGGCTATCGATGTTGGCTTGGGCGTTCGTTGCTATCGGCATACTTGCGACCATTACAAAGAAAAATCTTTTGTACTTTTCGATTTCGATTATATTTGGAGTCTTATGTTTATCCGGGTGGGTTATGCCGTGGCATAGTTTATGGCTTATGCCAACAATCTTTTTCCTTATAAGAAATGACGAAGATTTTTCGATGACTCTAATCTTCTATTTGTTTGTTACATTTCTTTATGTTTACTTGCAGATAGCCTAAAGTTAAATGCGGGTGTTTCTCACGTTTACTATTGATTAGACAACTCGTGTTTGACATGTCAATCGCGCGCACGAGTAAAATAAGACAATCCTTATTCTTCGAAATCGAATCTTTCAGAAACTTGGCGCTCGAATAGTTTTCCAGAGCCGTTACCCACCCACATTTAATCGCATCAAGAATTTCAAGAGCACTTCAAGGATATCGATCGACGAAAACTCGTCTATAGCAACGGATTCAAGCAGTTCAGCTTTTAAAGCGGGACGCTCAAAAGATTAATTCCCAGCTTCATCTTGGGCGATTGAGAGCTTGGGAAGTTGAATGTATGGAATCACGGGCGCAATTTTTCAATAGCCTCTAGACGGTGGAGATCACTACGAAGATTTGTATGGTCACTGGATGTTTCATTCCGTCTAAAGGCGGAATTGAGAAGAGTGTAAGTAGGCTTATAGACCAGCTCTTGAAGCACGATGATAGAATCTGCGTAATTACATCTAGTCGTGGATTGCCTCCAAGCTTCTATCATGAGAATATGAATGGTGTTGATGTAATTCGTTATCCCGAAAAACGCTTTCTTTTTGATTGCCCAGTAAACCCGAGAATTGCTTTACATCTGCTAAAAACTGAGTATGACATTCTCCACGTTCATGGGGTAACTCCGACAATAAGCGACTTGGCCATAATTTTCGGGAAGATAAAAAGAAAGCCTATAATTTTCACATATCATTCGAGCCCAATACCTGACTTCGGAGGAAGATGTGGAAGAACCCTGAGCAAGTTGCACAATGTCGTTTTTCAGCTTTTAATCAAGCTAGTGGATAGAGTAACCGTTGCAACATGGTCCTACGCAAAGAGGAACCCAAATCTCAAACATGTTCTGGATAAAGTTACGGTAATACCCTGGGGGGTGGATGTTCCAAAACCCCAAAATCCGTTTGATGATCAAACAAATAAGAAGATCACAAACATACTCTTTGTTGGTCAACTCAAAAGGTACAAGGGAGTGAGATATCTTATAAAGTCAATCAAACTACTTTCGGAAAAAAATGGAAGGCAATTGTATTTAACAATTGTCGGAGAAGGGCCGGAAAGGGGGCCTCTAGAGGCTTACGCGAAAAGAATCGGCGTAAGAGCAACATTCACAGGAATTGTTTCTGATGAACTTCTCTCAAAGTATTACTCCGAAGCGGACATCTTTGTTCTGCCCTCCATTACGAGGGAATCATTTGGTTTAGTGATACTGGAAGCTATGTCTTATGGAAAGCCGGTCATAGCTACTGACATCCCGGGACCAAACGAGATAGTGAAAGACGGCTTTAACGGAATTCTCGTACCGCCGAAGAAGGCTTACGCTCTGACCAAAGCGGTGGAGATGCTCATCACAGATTCTAAGCTCTTCAAGAGTCTTAGCATCAATGCTAAGAAGACCGCTGAGAATTATAGCTGGAGCAAGGTAGGAGATAGGTACGAGGAGGTTTATCGGCAAGCCGTTGAGAAACCGACTTTCTAGCTGGCTGGGAGAAGCGTAGAACTTGAAAAGGCGGATGGAGGCTTGAAAAGCGTCTGCGTCTTCAGCCATAAGTCCTTCATTCCTCCTACATCTGGGCACAATATAACCCTGTACAACCGGTTCGTAGAACTGGTTGAAGAAGGCTACACCTTAGACTTCTACATATTCGGCCAAGAAAATGCGTCCTTCAACTACGACGGAATCGACGTGCATACATGTCCCTTATCAAAGCTTGTCAGACTTCTACTGTTCAACAAGTTTTTTGTGTCAACTATGAGACGCGCGAGGAGCGTTGAAGCGCACCTCGTTTTGTCGTCTCTCGACCCTAAGCTAGCCTCCAGCGCGCGCGAGAAGATAAAGGCGTGCGATCTGGTGTTAGTCGAACACATATGGTCCAGTCCATTCCCTATACTGTATGCTAGGCTTTTCAAAAAACCGCTCGTGCTGATTGATCACAACGCTGAAACAGTCCTGTCGCGGCGCTTTTTGAGAGAAGCCCACCAGGTGACGAAGTTTGTTCTGTTCCTCAGGTTTGCCTACACGTTTTTGCTGGAGAAGCTATCTTGCATGATGGCTAGCTTGGTGATCGTTTCCTCGGAAAACGATAAGGCTTTGCTTAATGGCAGCCTCAGAGTCCCTGTGGAAAAGACCAAGGTTATACCGCCAAGCATCGACACATCAATAATGAAGAATGATCAGACACTGGGGCTTAGACTCAGAGATAAGTTGGGTATATCTGAGGAGGCTTTAGTCGTATGTTTCTTAGGAGATTTAACCACAGTTCCAAACTACATGTCGGCCGAGTACATAGCGAAAGAGATGGCGCCAAGGGTTCTGGGCCGACTCGCCGAGGCCTATTTTCTTATTATCGGTAAGCACGATGAGCCTCTGGCGCTTCCGGAAGACAATAGGGTAATCTTTACCGGTGAGGTATCTGATCTAATCCCTTTTTTGAGCGCGGCCGACATATGCATTGTACCTTTAACCCTCGGTTCGGGTGTGAAATTGAAGCTCTTAACCTATTTGGCCTTTGGAAAACCCGTTATTTCCACCACTATAGGTATGGAGGGTATCAACGCAGGAAAAGAGGTAATCGTCTGTGAACTATACGACTTCGAGAGGGAGATCTGGAAATTAGCTTCGGATCGAGACTTGAGGTTGAAGCTCGGAAGCATGGGGCGCAGATTAGCCGAAGAAGTGTATGATAAACGCTCGGTTGCAAAAAGGCTGGCTTCTATTCTAAATGAGGTTGCAAGTTGAGGATTCTTCAAGTCTGTCCGATTTTCCATTCGAAGATGATTAGCGGCGTCGGCGTCCATGTCCTAAACCTTTCGAAAGAACTAGTGAATATAGGGCATGAAGTAAAGGTCCTCTCTTCAAATCTGCTTAAGGAAGGGTCGGAGAAGACAGTGCCTGACTATGAGGAAGTTGAAGGGATAGAAACGCGACGTTTCAGCGTTTTCAAGCTGCCAGGCGTAGCCTCCGGATACATACCTTATCCCAAGCTTCTGGGGACGATCTTGAGGTCGGACGCCGACGTCATTCATGCGCATTCATTCGCATATTTTCCGACATATGTTTCTGCTCTCTCGAGAACCTTGAAGAGAAAAGTTTTCGTGTTGACTTCCCACCAGCCACCCACAGAGTCCGCTTTTAGGAACCGTTTTCTCATGCGGATGTACAACCGAGGAATTGGAA
>Ga0315280_10007781_pt1 | contig 14267 bp, 10 predicted proteins | sample YL17G06_40_MG_FD_203697 | JGI IMG/M metagenome (GOLD analysis project Ga0315280, IMG submission 203697) | Sediment microbial communities from Yellowstone Lake, YNP, Wyoming, USA - YL17G06_40 | ecosystem: Environmental > Aquatic > Freshwater > Lake > Sediment | place: USA: Wyoming | collected...
TCACACAATCAGGCACAAGACGATCTTCTCCCCAATCACCGCCGCCTATCACGTTTCCAGCTCTTCCCGTAGCGACTGCCACTCTTCGAGAGTTGCTTTCAGAATCAAAAAATGAAGCTCCATATGCAGAAACTACAAGTTCTGCACATCCCTTGCTTGAACTGTAAGGATCGTTTCCGCCTAGGGGATCAGTCTCTCTACAACCATGCATCAATTCCTTATTCTCATAGCATTTATCGCTCGTAATTACAACAACTACCCTAGCACATTTTGTTTTCCTTACTGCCTCCAATAAATTGACTGTTCCCATCACATTAGTTTCATAGGTCAAGCGTGGTTCCTTGTATGAGCGCCTGACAATTGGCTGCGCCGCTAGATGAAAAACAACTTCTGGTTGATATGCCTCAAAAGTAGAAAGCAGATGTCCTTCGTCTCTGACATCACCGACGATATTTACGTTTCTGTTTCCCAGATCTATTGCCTCAAACATGTTCGGTTCGGTTGGGGGACTAAGAGAATAACCCACGACCTTGGCGCCTAGTTCAGCCAACCATACCGAGAGCCAACTCCCCTTAAAACCGGTGTTACCTGTGACCAGAACCTTCTTACCTTTGTAGATGTCTAACATGTTTCTTGCCATTTTTGCCTACCCTTTTTGAAACTATCTCAGGAGAGCTTTATAAAGCATCTACGTTCTCCATTCTGCCATAGGAGACAGACCCAGTGACTCAGTCACGTATTTTTTCTTCCTCTTCTTTGGTTAGTTTTGGGTCTAGTTTGTCGAGGGGTTGGTCGTATTCAAGCTTAGGATAGATGTGCGTAGAATAATCAAAATCTATCTGAAGCAATATCGGTGACTTTGTATCTTCGTGAAGCAACTTCGATATTGTTTTCTTCCAGTTGGGTGTCATTCGGTCAATTCTGAGGGCCTTGATCCCGTAAGCCCTTGCTATCTTGACAAAATTAGGAGAATAGTAACCGCTATTCTCATCGGTGTCGCAATAACGAGAACCAAAATAGAGATCCTGAAATTGTTTTAGCATGCCTAAACTCTTGTTATTGAATACAAAGATCACTATAGGCAAGCACAGTTTTCCCACTGTGTTGAGTTCATGTATGTTGAGCTGCATGCCCCCATCGCCTGCTATTATGACCACTCTCCTGCTGTTCTCAATGGCTATCGAGATACCTGCGGGAAGCGCATAGCCCATCGGGGCCATGCCACCGCTTGTTATGAAGCGCTGTCGACTTTTGATCTCAAGAACCTGAGCTGCGAGCATCTGATTCTGACCAATGTCGACGCAGACAATATCTTCTGAACTCAAATTTCTAGAAATCTCTGCCATGACATCGTAATGGAATGTCCTGATTTTGGCTCTTTGGGGTTCGCTTGAAGGTGGAAAGAGTTGCTTTAAACTTTTTAGGTAAACCACCCAGTCAGCTCTTGTCGCGTCTGATCGCTTGGTGTCGACGAAGCCAGCAAATTGCTCAATGAAGTTCCTAACGTCAGAAACTACATATTTTCTATTTGGAAACCTTCGGTCAGTCTCATCCGGTTCCAAATCTACTTGAAATATCCTCTTTTCACAAAAAGGAGTAAGCACGTTACCGGTCTGCCTCGAATCTAACCTAGACCCGAGAACAAGCAGCAGATCGCTTTTCGACATAGCTATGTTCCCATAACGATTCCCGTATGCCCCTATGAATCCGACAAATAGTCTGTGATCGTTAGGGAAGGAATCTTTCCCCAAGAGCGAGACAACCACAGGAATCGAAAGCTTTTCAGCCAAAGACACAAGCGATTCTTTTGCTTTCGAGACCCTGCAGCCTCCTCCTACTAGGATAAGCGGTCTTTTTGAGCTTTCTATGATCTCATGGAGTTCTTCCAGATCTTCACTTCTGATTCTTATGCGTTTCTCATCATCAGTGCTCACTAGTCTAATACCCTTTGGGAGAACATCCCCCCTCTGAACATCCATGGGGATATCTACAAGTACTGGTCCGGGTCTCCCAGAAAGCGCGATTCTAACGGCCTTCGTCATCTCTTCTTCTACTTGATCGATCCTGTCTAGCAAGATACTGTACTTTGTAATAGGTCTGACAATGCTTGCGATGTCCGTTTCCTGAAAACCGCATTGACGTATCGGCCTCTGGTACTTGAAATCATAAGTATTAACTTGACCTGTGAGGAAAAGGACAGGTGAGGAGTCAAAATAAGCATCTGCAATACCTGTGATCAGATTTGTGGCGCCTGGGCCGCTTGTCGCGAGTGCCACTTTAAGCGCACCACTATACTTTGCTGAAGCAGACGCACTGAACGCCGCGGCCTGCTCATCATAACAATGGATGAACCTCAAGCCTTCCCTGAAAATGGAGTCAACCAAATGCGCAGCAGCCCCGCCAATGCATCCATAAACATAATGAACCCCGCAGCTCTTGAGAAATTTGGCGACAAAATCAGACGTTTTCACTTTCAAGACCTCTCACAGCACATTCAATTCAAATAGTAATCTTTAAACCATGCTACTGTCTTCTTTATCCCTTCTGACAAAGGCGTTCTTGCTTCCCAACCGAGGACTTTTATGATTTTTGTTGCGTCCGCCTCCCATATGGTTGCCTTGTCGCCGGGCCGCATTTCAGACTTGCTATTGTCCACTATTGCATTTTTCTCATAGCCAGTATTTCCCTTGACTATGTCGAATATTTCTTTAACACTATGTTGCTTGCCGCTACCTACATTGAAGATCTCCCCAGAGGCTACCTTGTCTGCGCTGTCAACTGCATCAAAATATGCTTTTACCACGTCCTCAACGAAAACGAAGTCTCGAACGCTTTTTGGATTATACAAGACAACAGGCTCATCGTTTAGACAAGTTCTGATAAGATATGGTACTAGCCTATCAGGGTCTTCAAAATAGCCGTAGGGCGAGAACAATCTCAAAGTCAGTATATTCAAATCATGATTTTTGGCAATCGATTGACAGTATAATGTCGCTGCTGCTTTGGAAACCCCATAATCATCTACGGGCTCAAGTACATCCGTTTCCTTCACAGGTTCAAGCTTTATTCCGTATTCCGATGAACTACCTGTGTTGATAAAGCATTCGAACCCCGACTCAACACAAGCATTCATCAGATTAACGGTGCCCATGAAGTTCGCATTCAATATCTTCACCTTCTCCTTATCCGAAGGAGTCGCACCATATGCTGCAAGATGGAAGATAAGTTGAGGCCTAATTTCAAGAACCGTCTGCTTCACTCTTTCTTGATCAGTTAGATCGCAGTAATGCACTTCTACTTGGTCAATAACCTCACTAATGCGCCAGATATCAGAGTCTTTTCTAATCGTAACATGGGTCTCAAAGTTGTTGGAAACAAGTGCCCGCAACAAATTAGAACCAACAAATCCTGTAACACCTGTAATAAGCGCCCTCAGGCTCTCCACACACCCCATGGAGCACGACCTGAGTTCCAGATAGCAGTCAGTTCCTCCTTGTCACGCAACGTGTCAACACATTGCCAGAAACCGTGATGCTTGTAAGCAGCAAGTTCCCCTTCCATGGCAAGTCTCTCAAGAGGCTCTCTCTCCCAAGACATTCTGTCCCCCTCTATGTAATCAAAAACCTCGGGTTCTAGAACAAAAAAGCCTCCATTTACCCAAGTATTGCTGTCCTCAGGTTTCTCCGTAAATTTCTTTACTGACATGTTACGTTCGTTCAAGACCAAAGCACCGAACTTGCTAGGAGGCTTAACCGCCGTGACGGTTGCATACTTGTCTTTGTCTCTATGAAACTTCACCAACTCTCTCAGGTTGACGTTGCCTACTCCATCACCATAGGTCAACATGAATGTTCGATCTTGAACGAAGTCTTTGATCCTTTTTATCCTTCCACCCGTCATCGTGTTCAGGCCAGTATCTATTAATGTTACTTCCCAAGGTTCGCACAGTTTCTTTTGAACGATGATTTTGTTATTGTTCAGGTCTATCGTAACATCTGACTGATGCAGAAGATAGTTGGCGAAATATTCTTTTATCATGTAGCCTTTATAGCCTAAACAAATAATGAATCTGTTGTAATCAAAAGCTGAATAATACTTCATGATGTGCCACAATATAGGATGTTCACCGATCTCGATCATTGGTTTTGGCTTCATGTAAGTTTCTTCACTGAGTCTGGTACCAAAACCACCGGCGAGAATAACAACCTTCATGTTTGAGTCTTTTTTCATAATGCAAACCTCAGTGAACTATGCTCTATCTTGCCCCGATTCTTATATTAACATTCTGCAGATGTCCACCCGACAAAACTTTCAATCGCAAGTTTCGTCTCACCAGTTTTCAAAGATCATCTCTTATCTCGGCTTCGCGAGAATGTTTCCAGCCGCTTTATAGCCAAAATCGCGAATTGCAGAAACAGATAGATTGCTAAACGAAACAAAACTAAATAATCCCGACACAATAACCATTGAAGAATATCAAAGGTGACCCATTGGAAAAAAGAGAAATCAGAACCCACTATTCCGGCGTCATAATCTTCGCCGCAAAACTGATAACTGTAGCAACAGGCATCGTCTTTGCCCTTATTGTTGCAAACTCGCTCCCCCAGACTGAATACGGCATTCTGGGCATTTTCAACCTCATGGTCCCCTATTTTACAATACTGTCCGGAGCCGTCTCATTCTGGACCATGCGTTTCGTCGCCAGAAGCGCCGAAGGAGCAACCAAGACAGGCCTCGTTGCCAACGCAGCTCTTGCCGCAATTGCCACCCTAATCTATCTGGCATTATTACCTATAGTCGCTCCTGCTTTCGGCTTGAACAATTACATAATAGTGTACTTGATCATGGCGATGCAAGTAGTTGAGATTTATCTAATCACGGTTCTAGAGTCAAGTCTGCAGGGCAGGCAGCCGGAATTCATTGGGCTCGGCTTACTTATCGGTGAAGCACTCAAAGTTGTGTTCTGCTACCTTTTCGTAGTAAATCGCCAGATGGGACTTCTGGGAGTAGCCCTCAGCATCATAGCAGCTTACGCCATCAAAGTCGGGTTCTACTTCAAAATAGTGTTCAGCGAACTAAAGCAGAAGCTCAGGTTCAGCTACATAAGAGAGTGGGTGAAGGGTTCAGCATTCAACGTTTACAGCATTATCGGCGACAGAATTGCAGCAATCCTGTTTCTCCTAATCGGCTGGTACGGCACAGAAATAGCGACAAGCTACTACTATGCAACCGCACAGATAGCAAACATAATAGGCTACTCCACTTTCCTCGCATTTGCATTAACCCCTAAACTATTAGCCGAAAACAAAATTGAAGAGGCAACGGTATCATTGAAATTCGTCTTAATGTTTGCCATTCCAATGGCAGCAGGAGTTCTAGCTCTTCCCGGATCGTACATGATCTTCCTGAAAGAAAGCGGCGAATACGTCGCAGCTGTACCTGTTCTAATGATACTCGCCATTGACGCGTTGATTTCCACAGTTTCGTCCGTCTTCACTTCGGTGCTCTATGGAGTTGAAAGAGTGGACGAAAAAGCAACGATACGCTTCCGGGAAATGATAAAAAGTAAAATCTTCATCGCCTTTTCCTTTCCTTACATCCATGCAGCAATCACCCTCCCAGCAGCATTCTATGCCTTGACCGTTTTTGCACACGGTGACCCATTGCAGGTGGCAATCTACGCTACTGGTATCAACTTGATTGGACACGTGGTAATGTTTTTCGTCTTATCCTACGTTCTCCGCAAGGCTGCCAAACTGAAGATTCCTTGGAGCAACATAGGAAAATATGCACTGTCCTCTGTTGTAATGGCTGCAATATTGTTGCTCACTCACCCAAGCGGAAGACTTTCCACATTAATCTTCACAGCAATCGGTGGGGTGGCTTACATAACTATATTGCTCGCAATCGACAGAGATACGAGAACGCTTCTGCGAAATTCAGTGGACACGGTGAAAACACGTGTTTCCCGACGCCAAAGAATAGAGAATGAGACCACGGCCGTTTAACATGTGTACTACGGATTACAGCAACAACGCAGACAAAAGGGCGTTTAACTCGTCCTTACTGTCCAAACCCCGAAAAATGATTTTCCCACTTCCGTAAAGCCTGAAAGAATAGTTCTTGAATACCAGTTCAAACACTATTCCAGCAAGAGACTTCTTCAACGTGGCTCTTTCCAAAATTCTCTTGACCGTTTCGTCCCTTTTCTCATATTTGAAAATCACTATCACATCTCTTTCTCTGCCACACGTTCCCTCGATTCGGGAGACGTAGTCCTCAACTGTTGCCATTAGAATTGGCCGATCTCCTTCAAAACTTCCGCAAACCTGTCGATTTCTTCACGCGTGTTGTAGATGTAAAAGCTCGCCCTTGCTGAAGAACTCAAACCGAGCACTTCATGTAGAGGTTCAGCACAGTGGAAACCGCTTCTCACCATTATTCCATAGTTGTCCAGAAACAAGGCAACATCATGAGAACTTAGACCTTTTACGCCGAATGGAATTATCCCACATTTCTTGGACGGGTCTTTGGTTCCATAAATCTCAATTTTTTCGGAGGAATCCTGCATGCGGGGCAAAGCATAATTGGTCAACGTTTCTTCATGTTCTTTCACGTTTTCCATACCAATCCGCTTCAAGTACCTCACCGCCTCCATCAACCCAACAGCCCCGCCCACATTGGGTGTTCCAGCTTCAAACTTCCAAGGCAAAACATTCCAAGCTATCGAACAACGTTTTGTCTCCTGGTCAAAAGAAACGTCCTTTATCATTTCGCCTCCACCATGGAAAGGCGGCATCTCTTCGAGAACCTCACGTTTGCCAAACAGGACACCAATACCTGTCGGACCCAACATTTTATGACCTGAAAAAGCAAGAAAATCAACGCCTAAGTCCTTCACGTTTACAGGCATATGTGGAACCGACTGCGCTCCATCCACTAGCATCAAAGCCCCATGGTCATGTGCCGTTTTTGCAACTCTTTCCACGTCGTTGACTATTCCAGTAACGTTTGAAACATGAGAGAGACATACCATCTTCGTCTTCTTTGAAACAAGTTTTTCAAAAGACCGGTGGTCCAACGTTCCATCCTTGTTCACTCCGATGTATTTGATCTTGAACCCATGGATTTTTGAGACTATTTCCCAAGGAACTATGTTGCTGTGATGCTCCATCAACGAGACGATGACTTCGTCATCCCTTCTGAGGTTGTGAAGACCCCAAGCATACGCCACAAGGTTTATGGCTTCGGTCGTGCCTCTCACGAAGACTATTTCTTCGATCCCTTTCGCGCCTATGAATTTGGCAACCTCTTCGTGGGCATTCTCGTAAAGCTCTGAAGCCTCCTGTGAAAGCGTATGCACTGCCCGGTGGACATTGGCGTTATGGTTTTCATAGAAATCCTTGATTGCCTGAATCACTTGTTTGGGTTTTTGCGATGTCGACGCGTTGTCGAAGTATACGAGCGGCTGGTCATTTACCTTTCTTTTCAAGATAGGGAAGTCTTCTCGAATCTTGTATGGATCTAACATCATTTTCCTTCTGCTTGCTTCATCCTTTTTTCAAGCATTTTTGCCAGCTGTTCCTCTTCCAAAGCTTGTTTTTCTTCAAAGCTCGGCTCTTTCTGAAGCCAGTCCGGAGTCGTTCCCTTATTCTCAAAGTATTTCCTTATTGCCCTCTTCAAAGCTCCAACCGCAAGGATGCCGCAGTGAAACTTGACGCTTGGCAACCCGCCGACCGCTTCCACCACACTCTTGTAGGATACGTTCCATGCATCTTCAAGCTTCATTCCCTTAATCATTTCAGTGACTATGCTTGAAGTAGCGATGTTTGCAGCGCACCCGTAGCTTTCGAAGGATGCTTTCTCGATGATGCCTTGCTCGCTGATTTTCAGGTAGAAAGTTATCATGTCGCCGCACATCGGGTTTCCAGCAACAGCTGACACGCTGGCGTCTTCCATTTTTCCAAGATTCTTCGGGTTCCGGAACAATTCCAAAATCTTCGGATTATAGGGCAAAGGTGCACGCGACAATACTGTTACACTCCTGTGGAACCGCTAATTCCTCTTATTCGTTCAACTGCTTTTGGAATAACGTCTAAAGCATAATTTATGTCTTCTTCATTATGGACTCTTGAAACTTTCATCAAAATACTTCCATGTGCCTGATCAAACTTCCTGCCTATGGCAACCAAAACGTGGCTTGGTTGCAATAACCTTCTGGAACAGGCGCTTCCGCTTGAAACATAAACGCCACTCAGGCTAAGCTCGATTGTGAGAGCTTCTCCTTCACACCTCAGAAAGCTAATGTTCGCGTTGTCAGGAGCCCGCTTTGCTCCTTTAGGACCATTGAGTTCAACATCAGGTATCGCGCCAGTTATTCCGTCAACAAGCTTGTCTCTCAATCGCTTGACTCTACGAATATTTTCTTCAAAATTCTGGAAGATCAACTCAGACGCTTTCGTGAAGCCAACAATCAACGGCGTATTCTCCACTCCAGGCCAGAGCCTCTGCGTTCCTATCTGACCCTCCAAGATTCTTTCCAGGTCAACACCCTCTTTCACGTATAAACAGCCGATTCCCCTTGGCCCCAAAATCTTGTAGCTGCTGACGGTAGCCAAGTCCACTCCCATGTCGTGAACATCGAACGGGATTTTACCATACGCATCGCACGCATCTACGTGAAAGACCGTTTCTTCGTTTTTGTCCAAGACGATTTCTACTGCTTCCTTTATCGGCTGGATTGTTCCTATCTCATGGTTGACCGCGGACAAGCTTACAATCGCGGTTTCATGGTCGACGGCGTCACACAGCTTGTCAAGGTTCACGAAACCTTCGCTGTCAACCGGTATCTTCATTACTGTAAAGCCGCTCTTTTGAAGAAACTCAGCGACTTGCACCACGTTGATGGGTTCGATCTCTGAAATCACGATTTTTTTGGCCTTTTCCTTCAAAGAAAGAGCTATTCCCATTATTGCCAAGTTGTTTGCTTCAGTTTCTCCTGGAGTGAAGTTTACTTCCTCAACGTTTTTGCAGCCTAGGAAAGAAGCTATTTTCTGTGATGATTCCATTATCGTCTCGAAGGCTTCCCAACCTGGCTTATGTGTCAAAGTCGGATTACCGTATGCAAGCTGATTATAGTACGGCAACATCGCATCAACAACTTCTGTTGGAACAGGGCTTGAGTTCTCAATGTCAAAGTAAACTTCACGTTTCAAACCTTTGTGCGCCTTCAATAACTCTCTGACGTTTTCAACCATGCCCAACTCAGCTCTTCTGCACAATTCACGTTCTAGTATACATAGCTCCTTATACAAAAACGTAACCCAGAATAGCAAAATCTCCGCACACGCAACGCTTTAAGCTGCCTCAGCATTAATGCTGATGTAACAGGAAAAAAATGGGCGCATAAGAGTGAAAGTAGTCGACTTGCCTATACCAGAAGCAGTCAAGGAACTGACAATCAAATCTGGAATCGTTGAACTCTATCCGCCCCAAGAAGAAGCGGTGAAAGCCGGAGCCCTTGAAGGAAAAAATCTAGTTCTCGCAACCCCAACTGCGTCTGGAAAGACTTTGGTAGCCGAGTTTTGCGCCCTCAAACACATTTTAGAAAAGAATGGCAAAGCCGTCTACCTCACACCGCTCAGGGCGCTGGCGAACGAGAAATTTGATGAATTTAGAAAGTACACGACGCTTGCAAAAAAGGATGGAAGAAGAATTAGGGTAGGGATCAGCACTGGCGACTTTGACAGCACAGACCCTTGGCTGGAAAGGTATGACATAATCATAACGACAAACGAGAAAGCAGACTCACTTCTCAGACATAGAGCCAAATGGATGGATGAAATTTCCCTTGTCGTAGCCGACGAAGTACATTTGCTGAATGAAGCTGAACGCGGACCAACTCTCGAAGTTGTTCTTGCAAGACTCATGCAGGTCAACCCAGACATTCAAATCCTAGCCTTAAGCGCAACCATAAACAACGTCGACGAAATTGCAGGATGGCTGAAAGCACAACACGTCACAACCGAATGGCGCCCCGTTGCCCTTAAAGAAGGAGTATTACTTCATGAAGAGATACAGTACAGGGACGGAGACGCACGCAAAATAGAGAAAAAATCAAGAGACCCCACCATAAACTTGGCACTAAACACTGTCAAAACAGGCGGGCAAGCACTAATCTTTGCGTCAACACGAAAAAACGCCGTGACGCTGGCAAAGAAGGTTGCAGGCGAAGTTGTAGGAGCGCTGTCTAAGCCTGCAAGGCGATCTCTGGAGCATGAAGCAAACCGCATTTTGGCAGCAGGTGAAAGAACAAGCCTCGGGGAAACACTCGCAGAGCTGGTAAAATGCGGAACGGCCTTTCACCATGCAGGTTTGGGGGGCGGACACCGCAAGATAATTGAAGATTCGTTCAGAGAGGGAAAGATCAAAGTCTTAACAGCCACGCCGACGCTGGCTTTCGGAGTGAATCTTCCGGCGAGAACCGTTGTCATTCAAGACTACAGGCGTTACGAGGCAGGTTACGGCTACTATCCCATCAGCGTCTTAGAGTATAAACAGATGGCAGGCAGAGCTGGAAGACCAAAATACGACAAGACAGGCGAAGCAATACTCATAGCCAAAACCAGTGACGAAGCAGACTACCTAGTTCAAAGCTACATCCTCGCACGTCCAGAACGCATCTGGTCCCGACTTGCAGTTGAACGCATCATGAGGTCCCACGTGCTCGCAACCATAGCGGCAGACTTCGCCCACACAGAAAACGGAATCTACGAGTTCTTCGGCAAAACATTCTACGCTTACCAATACGACATAGACGCGATCAAAAGCATAGTGGCGAAGATACTCAAGTACTTGTATGATGAAGAGATGATCGAAGTCTTCGGTGAAAACATCAATGCAACAAAACTCGGAAAACGCGTAAGCGAGCTTTACATCGATCCAGTTTCAGCGGTCATAATTCGCGACGCATTAAAAGGCAAACCCGAGTTTCTAACAGACGTCAGCCTCCTACACATGATCGCTCACACACCAGACATGGGTCCCGTTCTGCGACCTTACTCAAGCGAAATGGACCAAGTAGCGCTGTTCATGGAAGAACACAGACAAGAATTCCTCATAGCCCCTCCTGAAGAATGGGAAGATAATATAGGTTACCAAGAATTTCTCGGCGAAGTAAAAACAGCCATGACGCTGAAGGCTTGGATTGAAGAGATGAGCGAAGACTGGTTAATTGAAAGATTCAGAGTACAACCAGGCGACCTGTATAGGACACTCGAAAGCGCCAAATGGCTACTTCACGCCACAAACGAACTAGCTCAACTGTTCGGCAACAAACAAGTTATCCCAATGACTTTTGAAGTGCAACAAAGAGTGGAAAAAGGAGTCAAGAAGGAATTGCTTCCACTCGTGAAGTTGGAAGGAGTCGGCAGAGTCCGCGGACGAATTCTCTTCAACTCAGGATACAAAACAATCGATGACATCAAAAACGCCCGCATTGAAGACTTAACAGGCCTGCCACTGGTTGGGCCAAAGCTAGCCAAGAAAATAAAGGAACAAGTCGGCGGCTTCGTGAAAAAAGACATATGGGAAAACCTTGAAAAACAAGATGAATGGAGACAGAAAGCACTAACTGAATATTAATCATCAAAAAATCCAAGAAACCTTAACGCGTAGATGAGCAAAGCAAGGATTCGGAATTCAAAGCGGCGCACTGTGTACTTGCGGTGCATTATCCATTTGACTATTGTCGAAAAAGATCTTTCGAGGGTTCTTGACTTTGACCAAGCAACAGTCGGACACCTATCCACTGAAACGCAAAATAAGACAAGATCAGTTTAAACCAAAGTTACAACCCGTACCAACAAAGTTGCAGCGAGACTTATCGCCACAGGGATACCGAGCACGGTATAGGAACTGCTCATGGTTATCTCAGTGAAGCCTAAAAAAGAAACACCCATAGCTTGAAGGGTTCCTGTCAAAGCATAAACAATCAAAACCTTGTCTACAGGTACTGGAAATCTCAAAGATGCAAATACTAAGAAAATCACTGAAACATCGAAAACCCATGCGCGCGCTTCATAGATCCTGCTGTATCCGTCTTCATATGCTTTAGGATCATACGGCTACTTGGTCATCACGCCCTCTTGTCCCGCGCTCCATCCGCGTTTTCTCAACTATCAATTCCACCTGCTTTACGGCAGTCCCCAAATAGTTGCGCGGATTGAGAGTTTCATCGATCTCTTTCTTGGTCAGCTTTCTGGTTATCGTCTTGTTCTCAAGAAGTACTTGCCTAAAAGACCTGTTTTCAAGTTCGCTTTTGACGGCAAGCTTTCTCAAAAGTTCATGAGCTACTTGCCGATTCATGCCTTTCCGTGTCAACCTGATCATCACAGCCTCAGACATAAACCGCCCTTGAGTCAAACCGATGTTTTGAAGCATACGTTTCTCGTCAACACGTAAGCTTCGGACTATGTTGTTCATCAAAAACAACAGGTAATCTGTCAAGATACATGTCTCTGGAAGGAGAAAACGTTCAGTGGATGACTGGGTTAGATCGCGTTCATGCCAAGTTGTAACATTTTCTAACGCTGGGATAACAAGGCTTCGTACTATCCGAGCCAAACCGCAGACTCGTTCACAAAGTTCGGGATTCCGTTTCTGAGGCATGGTTGAACTGCCAACTTGCGCTTCCACTTCAAAATATTCAAAAAGTTCCCCAATCTCAGGTCTCTGCAATTCTCGAATTTCAGTGGCGAAGTTTTCGAGAGAGGAAGCAACTAATGCCAGCATGCATGCGAGTTCAGCATGACGATCTCGCTGCACGATTTGAGTAGAAATATCAGCCGCCTTAATACCCAATTTCTGCATGACAAGCTCCTGAATCTTCATTGCATGTTCACCCAGACCTGCTTGTGTGCCCACTGCCCCGCTCATTTTTCCAACAAGAACACGTTCTTTGCATTGTCTAAGCCGTTCTATGTGCCGTGAAACTTCGCGCATCCAAATTGCAAACTTGAATCCCAAGGTTATGGGCAATGCATGCTGACCATGTGTCCTTCCGACCATGACTGTGTTCTTGTATTTTGCAGCTTTTTCTATCAAGATTTCTTCAAACTCATCCAGCCTTCCTCCAATCAGTTTCAAAGCATCTTTCAATTGCAGAGCATTTGCCGTGTCCACGATATCATAGCTTGTCGCACCAAGATGAACATACCCTCCACTTGATCCGCAAACTTCTGCTAAAGCTCGAACAAGGGAAGCGACATCATGTTTTATTTCACGTTCAATCTCCCTAACACGACTCAACTTAACGTATTTCAAAGAAGCCATTTCACCAATCTTTTCAGCATCTTTCCGCGGTACGTCACCCACTTCAGCGAGCGCCCATGCCAGAGCCACTTCCACCTCAAGCAGCTTTTGGACACGATTCTCTTCCTCAAAGATTCCTCTCATTTCAGGAGTCCCATGGCGACCTGTGTCAATGGGCAGAATTGGCAATTTTAACAACCCTCGCAACTAGATTAGATCGGTTAAAGATTAATGTTTTACCAGACAACACATAGCAAACTAAACGGAAAGGGCGTTCGGGAATGGGCGCTATAGTGGCTGTTAAGCATAAAAAAGATGGAGACGCAACTGAAACAGTCCTAGCTATGCTCAAGGCGTTGACAGTAAAAAACATAGAAGCCTATGGAGTCGCCTCATCGAACACCATACAGATAGAGAAGTCTTTTCAACAACTTCAAAATCGAAAGGTACACTCATCAACAGTTATCGGATATGCGTTCTCCAGAATTCTGAAACAAGACAAACCCCAACCACTGAAATCGAAAGATGCGACCATAGTTTTCGATGGAAGAGTCTTTCCAACCGACAAACGTTCTTCTGATAGTGAGTTTTTCGCTCGAAAGTTGTTTGGAAACAAGGAGGAAAACGCCAAAACATTCGTCAAAGAAACCGGAGGCAACTTCGCTTTCGTTATAGCTGAACCTGAAAGACTTACCGCAGGCAGAGACCCTTTAGGTCTAAACCCGCTCTACTATGGCGAAAACGATGTCTTCGCCGGCTTGGCTTCTGAACGGAAGGCATTGTGGAATATCGGGATCAGAGCTGCACATTCATTTCCTCCTGGTCATGTGGCCGTCGCAGATGAGCGAGGGTTCAAATTTAGTCTTGCAAAAAGGCTTACCTTCTCTAAGCCAAAACAAATGACGATGAAAAACGCTGCAGAGAAGCTCCAAGTCCTTCTGGAACGAGCAGCCAGA
>Ga0315280_10007782_pt1 | contig 14263 bp, 20 predicted proteins | sample YL17G06_40_MG_FD_203697 | JGI IMG/M metagenome (GOLD analysis project Ga0315280, IMG submission 203697) | Sediment microbial communities from Yellowstone Lake, YNP, Wyoming, USA - YL17G06_40 | ecosystem: Environmental > Aquatic > Freshwater > Lake > Sediment | place: USA: Wyoming | collected...
AACCTCTTGGTTCATTAAGATTTGTTTTATCCTTCCTCGCTTGTTTTTTAGAATTTCTTGAAACTTCCTGAAATTAAAAAACGGTTCTAATGGCTCTGGTCCTAATTTCTTAAGTTCCTCTGAAATTTTTTCAGTTGGCAAAACCGCGACCTTAGCGAATTTTCTTAAATCCGAGAGAGCTAATTGTTTTCCATTTGATAAAAATAAAATAAGATGAACAAAACGATCTTTTGAAATTCCATACAACAAATGGCCGGTTAATTTTAGATGAATCAAAAGCGTGCTTTTCCCCGAAAGATTGATTAAAATATTTTTTGCCCTCCGCTCAATGCCTAAGATTTTTCTGCCGACAATTTTTTCTTTTATTTTTTTGAAACTTGCGACATCACTCCAAACATCCCGGATTTTTAATCCTGACAAGACCTTTCTCAAATCTGAAACAATTGTTTCTACTTCAGGTAATTCCGGCATAATAATTTATATTCTGCGCCCTGGCGGCTTAAATGACTTTCCATAATGTCAATTTCTTTCGCTGAAAATGGCATTGCTTCTTTTGTTAAATCAACACCCTCTTGAAGAAGAAGATTTTTAATATTGGAAAAATAATATTCTTCAAAACGGGCCAAAGTAAGATGGGGAACTTGCTCCCTTGTTTCTCGGCTGAATTCAGCGAATTTCTTGCTTATTTTTAAAAATTCTGGAGATTGCTTAAAAGTCAACCAAATCATTCGCGGTGCTCTTTGGGGAGGAGCAAAAATAATTTTATCAGGAATTAATTCAAAAGTTTTTGTCTCTTGGGCAATTTTTTCTGCAGTATCTTTTAGTTTATTTATTTTTTCTTCCTCCAAATAGCCGCAAAAAACAAGAGTGATGTGCCAACCTTCTTTTTTAGGAATCCGCAAATTTTTATTATCTAAAAATGGCTTTAAATAAACTTCAGCGAGATTTTTCAATTCTTCTGGAATTTGAATGGCAATAAATATCCTCCGCTTCATTATGTTTTCCCTAAATTTTTTAGTGCTTCTTTAATGCGCTGGCTAGCACCCTGGATTGTTTCTGGTATTTGTTTAAGCACTTCCCGGGCCTCCTGTTTTGAATAACCTAGTGATTCTAGGGCGCTTAAAACATCTTGATCTTCCTTAAGCACCATTTTTCCTGCCTCGCTGAGTTCGCCTAATTTTTCTCTTAATTCCAGAACAATTTTTTCCGCTGTTTTTCTGCCGATGCCGGAAACTTTTGTCAGATAGGAAGTTTCGCCGCTGGAAATTGCTTTTTTCAATGTGTCCAAAGGGGCGACGCCTAAAACTCCGATGGCAGATTTAGGACCAATTCCTGAAATTTGAATGAGCATTTCAAAAAACTCCATTTCTTGATATTCTTCAAAGCCGTAAAGCTCTAAGGCGTTTTCCCGAACATGAAGGTGCGTCCAGAGAGAAAAAATTTCTTCTTTCTGAGGAGCTTTTTTAAGGGTTTTAGGGGTAATAAAAACCTTGTAGCTCACGCCATTGACATCAATAATCAAAAATCTTTCACTCCTCATTTTTATTTTCCCTTCCAGACGAGCAATCATAATTATATATTAACAAATATTTGCATATTTTGATATTGTTTGTTAATATGGCCTTATGCCAATTACAAAATCAGCCCAAAAAGCCTTACGCCAGTCAAAAAAAAGAAAAAAAATGAATCTCGCCAGAAAAGAGGTCATGAAAGGCGCAATAAAAGAAGCCAAGAAACTGAAAACTGCCGAGGCACTTTCCCTTGCCTACAAGGCGATTGATAAAGCAGCCAAAAGAGGAGTGATAAAAAAAAGAACCGCTTCCCGCAAAAAATCCCGGCTAATGAAATTCCTCAAGAAATAAAATTATTATTGCCCCCAGCAGGAATCGAACCTGCATTTCGGGTTCCGCAAACCCGTGTTCTATCCATTAAACTATAGGGACTAAAATCCAAGAACCCTGGCGATCGCGGATGTTAATGATTCTTCTATTTTTTCTTCTCTTAAAAATTGTAAAAGATAATTGCGGATTTTTATTGGATCGGCATCTCCCAGTATAATATTAATGTGGGGCATAAAGGTTTTTTTTGATTCAACAATAAGCTCTTTTTTATAGGGCGGTTCATAATCTACCCAAAAACATTTTAGATTTTCATAAGAGTAAATTCTACTTCCAATATGAATACCTCGGGTACTGATTTTAAAAGAAACAATATTGGGTCTTCTGGCGCCATAAAGGGCAAGAGAAAAACCAGCTAACAATATTAAAAAACCGAACAAAAAACTATGAAGAAGAATAGTTGATAAAAACAAAGCAAGAGTTATGATGCCGAGTGTCCAAAACCAATCAGGGCTTTTTTTATGAAATTCGTATTCTGGCGCCACCCACTCAATTTTTTCTAATTTTTTTTTCATTTCCGCTTAAGGAACTAGCATTCAAGGACTAATTGTGTTTCCGCATCCCTGAGAATATCCCTTGATAGTATTTGTTTCCAGACAAAACCCTAAAGTAAAATTTGCTCCATTAGCAGAAGTATAAGTATAGTTGTAGCCGGCAAGGGGATCAGTAGGAACTTTTGAAATTGTGCCAGCACTTTGAAGCGTTGTTGACATTGAATCAGAACCGGTGATATTTCCTGTATAAATCGGATATTTCTGGTATGTGTTTTGATAAAGAGCCAAAGCCTTAGAAATTTCATTCATATTCATCATTCTTATAGCATCGCGTTTTTGCGCATTTGTTCTTGAAGTGCTAACAATCGCTATTGCTACCAGCAGGGCAATAATCGCGACGACTACCAAAAGCTCTATAAGACTAAAACCATTTTTCTTCATACTTCTATTATATTCTATCAAATATACTTCTAAAAGGAAAACAATGGAAACGGAAGGGGTGAGATTCGAACTCACGGTGCCATTTCTGACACAGCAGTTTTCAAGACTGCCCGATTAAACCACTCTCGCACCCTTCCGTAGATGTAATCCTTTCTTCAAACAAGAGGTGCAGATTTTTATTCTTTTTCCGGATGGCAGGTGTGCCCATTGCAAGTTTGGCCGTCTTTGTCTGTTGCCAGTAGGGTTAAATTTAGTGGCTCTTACTTTGTTGCTATAGTGTCCGCCCTTTAGTGTCCCTTTGCCGCAAATTGGACATTTTTTCGTCATAATTTCTTAAATAGTTATTTTATGCTAACATAAAAATTGTCGTTATGCAAGAAATAAATTTCATTTTTGGCATCGCCATTTTAATAATGTCAATTGTGATTCATGAGGTTTCTCATGGTTATACCGCTTATATTCTCGGGGACTCAACAGCAAAAGATTCTGGACGTTTAACCCTCAATCCGTTTAAGCATTTGGATTTATATGGATCTCTTTTTATTCCTATTCTAACTTTTTTGATGGGGGGGTTTATTTTGGGTTGGGCAAAACCGGTTCCTTATAATCCCTATAATTTAAAAAACCAGAGAACAGGGTCAGCCTTAGTGGGTGCCGCTGGACCCTTATCAAATTTCTTAGTAGCTATTATTTTTGGCTTGGCTATACGCTACAGTTCATTGTTTACTTTTTTGCCAGTATCATTTTTTCAGATGGCATCGCTGATTGTTATAATTAATTTAAATTTAGGAATTTTTAACAGCATTCCCATTCCGCCCCTGGACGGCTCAAAAATTCTTTTCGCTTTTCTTCCAATCAACTGGCAAAACCTGGGAATTATTTTGGAGCGCTTTGGTTTTTTAATCCTGATATTTTTTATTTTCTTTTTTTACCAACTCCTTATCCCGCTCACAGTCATCTTATTTAAACTCATTACGGGGTTGACCCTGTAATTTTTTTCTGCTACCCTAATTTTTATGGCAACGGTTAATCAGCTGATTAAAAGGCCTCGAAAAAAAATTAAAAGAAAATCAAGAATGGTGGCGTTGCGCCACGGTTTTAATATTAAAAGTAATCGTCCGGTTTTTTATCCTTCCCCATTTAAGCGGGGAGTTTGCCTGAAAGTAATGACCCAAACCCCAAAAAAACCAAATTCCGCCCTGAGAAAAGTGGCCCGGGTTCGGCTGACCAACGGAATGGAGGTAACCGCTTATATTCCTGGCATAGGTCATAACATTCAAGAACACTCTATTGTTTTGGTTCGAGGGGGAAGAGTAAAAGATTTGCCGGGTGTCAGGTATCATATTGTGCGGGGAATTCTTGATACTGGCGGAGTAGAAGGTCGCAAGCAACAAAGAAGCAAATACGGGGCAAAGAAACCTAAATAATAATGAGGAGAAAAATTAAAATTAAAAAAGAAATAAAACCAGATTTTGTTTATGATTCAGCTTTAGTTGAGAAGTTTATTAATTACGTAATGAAAGAAGGAAAAAAATCGACAGCGAGAAAGATAATATATTCCACATTGGATGAGATTAGAAAAAAAGCAAAAACAGAAAAACCAGTGGAAGTTCTTGAGACAGCCATTAAAAACGCCTCTCCGTTTTTAGAAGTGCGTTCGCGAAGAGTAGGAGGCGCCAATTACCAGATTCCTCGGGAAGTCCGGCCCAAAAGAAGAATAACCCTGGCTTGCCGATGGATTTTAGAGGCCGCCCGAGCAAAAAAAGGAGTTCCTATGTTCCGGAAATTAGCTGATGAATTTATCGCTGCCTCAAAGAATGAAGGGGCAGCCATTAAGAAAAAAGAAAATGTCCATAAAATGGCAGAAGGAAACAAAGCCTTTGCTCACTTCGCCTGGTGATTATGCGTGAGTACACCTTAGAAAAAACGCGCGATATCGGCATTATCGCTCATATCGATGCAGGAAAAACAACCTTTACGGAAAGGGTCCTTTTTTATACCGGCGTTTCCCATAAAATGGGCGAGGTGCATACCGGAGACACTGTTATGGATTGGATGGAACAAGAAAGAGAAAGGGGTATAACCATTACTTCTGCCGCCACCACCTGTTTTTGGCGCGACTGCAGGATAAATATTATTGATACACCCGGCCACATTGATTTTACGGCTGAGGTTCAGCGTTCTTTGCGTGTGCTTGATGGCGCCATTGTTGTTTTCGACGGCGTGGCCGGCGTGGAGCCCCAATCGGAAACAGTCTGGCGTCAGGCTGATAAATATAAGGTTCCCCGGCTCTGCTTTGTAAATAAATTAGACAGATTGGGAGCGAATTTTGAAAAAAGTTTTCAATCTATTCTGGAACGACTTACTCCCAATGCTGTCAGAATGCAAATTCCCATCGGACTTGAAGATAAACATGATGGAATAATTGATTTATTAACTCAACAGGCTTTTCAATTTGAAGGAAAACACGGCGAAGAAATAAAAGAAGTAGAGATTCCTGGGAATCTTAAAGAGGAAACAAAAAAACTTCATCACGAATTATTGGAGAAAATTGTGGAAAAAGATGCAAACCTAACAGAGCAATATCTTGAAGGAAAAGAAATTAGTCTTGAGGAATTGCGGAAAGCTTTAAGAAAGGCAGTAATAAATTATGAAATTGTGCCGGTTTTTTGCGGTTCAGCCTTAAGAAATAAAGGCGTTCAATTTGTCCTTGACGCTGTTGTTGATTATTTACCCGGCCCGCTTGATTTGCCGGCAGTCATTGGTCATGATCCCCAAACAGGCGAAGAGATTAAAGTAGAACCCAACGACGAAGCGTCTTTTAGCGCTCTTGTTTTCAAATTACAAACAGATCCTTTTGTTGGTCAACTTTCTTATTTCAGAGTTTATTCAGGAACATTAACTGCCGGTTCCTATGTTTTGAATAATACTACAGGCAATAAAGAAAGAGTGGGAAGAATTTTAAGAATGCACGCCAATTCCCGGGAAGAGATAAAAGAGGCTTTTAGTGGAGATATCGCGGCTATTGTTGGATTAAAAGACACTCATACCGGCGATACCTTGAGCAGCGTTGAGAAACCGGTTATTTTAGAGAAGATTGAATTTCCCGAGCCGGTTGTTTTTATGCGCATTGAGCCAAAAACAAAGCAGGATCAAGAGAAAATGGGAGTTGCTCTTCATCGCCTTTCCGAAGAAGACCCGACTTTCAAAATCAAGTCAGACCAGGAAACCTTGGAAACAATTATTTCCGGAATGGGAGAATTGCATTTGGAAATTATCGCCGACCGAATGAAGCGCGAGTTTAAGGTTGATATCAATGTTGGTCGTCCTCAAGTTGCTTACAAAGAAACAATTACCAACGGCGCCGAGGCCGAAGGAAAATATATCCGCCAGTCCGGTGGTCGGGGCCAATACGGTCATGTAAAAATCAAAATTAGCCCCCGGGAAAGGGGAAAGGGTTTTGAATTCATCAACTCAATCAAGGGCGGAATCATTCCCCAGGAATTTATCCCCGCTGTTCAAAAAGGAATCAAAGAAGCCCTGGAAAAAGGCGTGGTAGCTGGTTATCCTTTGGTTGATATGGATGTTGAACTTTATGATGGTTCTTATCACGAAGTTGACTCTTCAGAAATTGCCTTTAAGATAGCCGGGGCAATGGCGCTTCAAGATGCGGCCAAACGGGCTAAACCGGTTCTCCTTGAGCCAATTATGAAAGTGGAAGTAATAGTGCCGGAGAAATTCTTAGGAGAAATTACAGGCAATCTTAATGCCCGGCGGGGGCAGATTGAAAATATCAGCGAACGACTGGGAATGAAAATAATTGACGCCAAAGTCCCACTTTCAGAAATGTTCGGTTATATCACCAGTCTCCGTTCCATGACCGAAGGTCGAGGAACTTATAATATGGAATTTGACCATTATGCAATTGTTCCCCAAAACATCAGCCAACTTATTATTGAAGGAAAAAAATAATCAGGCTACGAATAGCGAATCAAGGCGAATATATGAATCCGAATTGCTCTCTGAAGAAGCCTTGGAAGACGATTTGGAATTAGAAGAAGATTTAGAAAATCTGCCGATTTAACTTGACTTTTTTTAGTAATTTATTAAGATTAAAAATACGCGTATTAAAACGCTTTTTGTTATTATAAACAAGTCGAAAATTATAAGTTATTAAAACCACTAAAAAATTATTATGGCAGGAAAATTTGAAAGAACCAAACCCCATATCAATGTTGGCACCATTGGCCATGTTGACCATGGGAAAACAACCTTAACCGCCGCTATTTTGCACGTTCTTAACTTGGCCGGCAATAAGGTAAAAATGGAAGGCGTTGATGATATTGATAATGCTCCTGAGGAAAAGGCCAGAGGCATTACCATTGCCATTCACCACAGCGAATACGAAACAGGAAAGTATCATTTTGCTCACATCGATTGTCCGGGCCACGCTGACTATATTAAGAATATGATTACCGGAGCAGCCCAAATGGATGGGGCAATTTTGGTCGTGGCTGCCACTGACGGTGTGATGCCCCAGACAAGAGAACATATTTTGCTTGCCCGCCAGGTTGGTGTTCCTTCGGTTATTGTTTTTCTCAACAAAGTTGATGCAGTTGAAGACAGAGAATTAATTGATCTTGTGGAAACAGAAGTAAGAGAGCTTCTAAACAAATATGAATTTCCCGGAAATACAACGCCAATTATCAAAGGTTCTGCTCTTAAAGCTCTGGAAGCAAAATCACTTGATGACGAATGGGCAAAACCAATCTTAGAGTTGACAAAAACTCTTGATGAATATATTTCCGAGCCGGTCCGCTCTATTGACCAGCCGTTTTTGATGCCCATCGAAGATATTTTCTCAATCGAAGGCCGAGGAACAGTGGTCACTGGAAGAATTGAAAGAGGTAAAGTCAAAATTAATGAAGAAGTTGAGCTGGTAGGACTGGGAGAAACAAGAAAAACCATTGTTACCGGCATTGAAATGTTTAATAAATCTCTTGATGAGGGTTTGGCCGGAGACAATGCCGGTATTCTTTTACGAGGGCTGAAAAAAGAAGAGGTTAGCCGCGGTCAAGTTTTGGCCAAACCAGGTTCAGTCACCCCTCATTCAGAATTTGAAGCCGAGGTTTACATTTTGACCAAAGAGGAAGGTGGCCGCCACACTCCCTTCTTTGCCGGCTACAAGCCCCAGTTTTATATCCGAACAACTGATGTGACAGGAGAAATTACTCTTCCCGAGGGAATGGAAATGGTTATGCCTGGCGATACCGTTACTTTTAAAGTTAAATTATTGGGTTCGGTTGCCCTTGAAGAAAAGCAAAGATTTGCTATTCGGGAAGGGGGTAAAACTGTGGGAGCGGGAGTAGTTACCAAGATTACAGTTTAGTTATGGCAAAAGAAAAAGAAGGAGAACAGCAAAAACTTCGCATTCGCATACGGGCTTATGAACATAAAGTTTTGGATGCGAGTGTGAAGCAGATTATTGATACTGCTCAAAGATATGGAGCAGAAATCGCTGGTCCTGTTCCTTTGCCGACAGAAATAAAAAAGTACACTGTTAATCGTTCTCCTTTTATTGACAAGAATTCCCGAGAGCAATTTGAGATGCGGATTCATAAAAGATTGATTGATATTCTTAATCCTGCCCCAAAAATCATTGATGCTCTCACTAATCTGAATTTGCCAGCCGGAGTTGATATTGAAGTAAAGATGGTATGAAGTTTATACTCGCAACAAAAGAAAAAATGACTCAAGTTTTTGATAAAGATGGAAATGTAATTCCGATCACTTTGGTTAAACCAAAAAACGAGACAGATATTTCTGTATTTGAAGAAGGAGACAAAGTTGTTGTCCGGGGGATTACAAAAGGAAAAGGTTTTCAGGGTGTGGTTAAGCGCCACGGATTTCATGGCGGTCCTCGAACCCATGGACAAAAACATTCAGAAAGAGAGCCAGGTTCAATTGGTTCGGCTGGCAAGCAAAGGGTTTTTAAGGGAGTCAGAATGGCAGGCAGAATGGGCGGAAAAAGAGTGACTGTCAAGAATTTAAAAATAGTTGAAATTGATAAAGAAAAAAACCAGATTTTAATTTCCGGTGCTGTTCCCGGAAGGCGTGGTACATTGTTAGAAATTCATGGAAGCTAAATTATACAATCAAAACGCAGAAGAAGTTGGAAAAATAGAATTGTCCAAAGAAGTTTTTGGTTTAGTGTGGAACGATGATTTGGTCCATCAGGTTGTTACGGCCATGCAGGCTAATAAAAGAGTGGTTGTTGCTCATGCCAAAGGACGAGGTGAGGTAAGGGGCGGAGGAAGAAAACCCTGGCGGCAAAAAGGAACCGGCCGGGCAAGGCACGGCTCTATTCGTTCTCCTCTTTGGAAAGGGGGAGGAGTGACTCATGGACCAACAAAAGAAAAAGATTATTCCAAAAAAATAAATAAAAAAATGAAGAAGAAAGCGTTTCTTACTGCCCTTTCCCAGAAACTGCGCGACAACGAAATTCTATTCTTAGATAAAATTAATTTGAGTCAGCCAAAAACAAAAGAGGCAAATAATATTATTAAAAAAATCTCTCAAATAATTGGTTTTGAAAAATTAGCCACTAAGAAAAAAAATAAAGCCATTCTCGCCCTTCCTAAAAAAGACGAAAAAGTTTCCCGAAGCTTCCATAACATTCCCGGCCTTCAGATTTCCGAAACCCGCAATCTTAATGTTCTTGATCTCCTCACTTATAAATATCTTATTCTTACAGAACCCCAAGAAAACTTAAGTCTTATTTCTTGAAAAATCTTCTACTTTCTTTATTAAATCCTAATTCTGTTTCTTGGCCTCTATATCCTAACTCCAAAACAGCGTCTTGTCCTTGTTGGGATTTTATTATATCCATACTCATAACTTCCCCATAGCTTGGCCCCGTATTATTTCTTGTTCCTAATCCGTAACCCTCTTCAAGCAAGTCTCTAAAAATTTCTTCATGTCCTACACAAATAAAATGCATTTTTTTGCCTTCTGCGGGAACAATATTTCTTGCAATTCTTTCAAGATAAGTAATAATTCGCTCTACGCGTTTTTTAACCTCGTCTGGTTTTTCTGTACCTTCGGGCAAATCAGATTCAGCCCAATATTCCATCCATTTTCCAATCACTCCGCTTTCTGATAACTCCTTAAGAAAATCTGGACTTATTTTTACGTCTGACAATGATTCAACTGTTTTCGGATCCTTAATAACAGGAATATCCTGCTCTCGAAAAATATTGTAAATAATCTCTGCTGTTTGTTGTGCTCTTGTTCTTGGACTTACCCAAAAAACAACCAATTCTTTCTCTTTATCAATCCGGCTTGCTATCTCAGTCGCCCTTTCTCTAATCTGTTCTATGCTTTCTTCTGTTAAATTGCCCTCAAATCTCGCTGATTTTCTTTCTTCATCAGTGTATTTAGGTTTTCCATGCCTAATAAAATCAACTCTTAAGTCTGCTTCAAAAGGTATTTTACTTTCTCTCCTTCCAAATTGTGATTCTCTGAACTCCATAGATTTTTACTTCGTCTTTAAAATTTTAATAAACCCATTATTGGCATCCACTTCTACTAAATCGCCAGTCTTTAATAACTGTGTGGCGATTTTGGTAGCAATAACACAAGGAATTTTTAATTCCCTTGAGATTATCGCCGCATGGCTGGTAATGCCGCCTTCGTCTGTTATTATTGCCACTGCTTTTTTGCAGGCTAAAATAGTGTCTGGCCTAGTCATTTCTGTAACTAAAATTTCGCCTTTCCTAAAACCCATCACCTCTTTTATTATGTTTCTTTTGTTATGTAAAATCACTCGCACTCTGCCTTTTACTTTTCCTGTCATAGCCACTCGACCTTCCAAATAATCTGTCTTCGGTTTTGTTAGAACAATATCTTTATATAATGTCTTAAATTTTCCTTCCGTTAATATTATTTTTTTATTTTTAAGACATATTAGAGCATACCCCTTTTTTCTTTTTTCTACGATATCTCGTTTTACTTTTTTACCATCAAAAAGCCTGACTAGCTCGTCAAACTTGTAGAAAAACAAGTCTATAACTTTCAAATTAAATCTTTTTGCAACCTCCTTTAGAAATACCCCGAATAAATTATAAAAAAGAGGTTCTCCTTCTTTTCTTAATGCAAAGCGCATGTCGCCAAGTTCTTTTATTAATTTTTTATATTTTTTCTCATCAGCTTCTATTTTGGACAATGCGATGGGTTCTGTTTTAGTGTAAGTATTGCTGTATAAATCTAAAAAGCTAATCAATTCAAAAACTTTTTTCTCTAATTCGTCAGTGGTCAACTTGTTTATCTTTAATTTTGCATAACTATCTGTTATTCGTTTGATTGAATCTCTTATTTTTCCAACTCGCTCTTTGTAACTCGCCGCATTTAATTTATTGGAAAAGAATTTGTATTCTCTTTCGCTAAGTTTTGTTTCTATATCATCTAAATGATAAATGTGAATAATGTTGTTTTTATAAAAAACCAAGACACCTTCTTCAAAAATCTCATGCTTCGAATCTGTCATCCAAAAAAGCGGCAACCTCAATTCTCGTGCCCAAAAATCAACCTTTTTAAAATATTTCGTCTTCATAATTTTGATAATGTGGTAATTGGACGACTTTGAACTATATAAAATTTATTTTTTTCAAAAGCCCATTCTATATCGCATGGAAAACCATAATGGTTTTCTATTTTTAGAACAATCTTGGATAATTCAAGAATTTGATCTTTTGATAATACTTGAGATGACGACTTAGGCTCAGGTATATCAATCCACTTATCGCCACCTTTTTCAGAGCGGTAAAGTCCTTTTGTTTGAACATTGGTGTTGATGTCAATAATTCTTCTCGGTTCTTTCTCTACTACATAACTATCGGGAGTAATTGAACCAGAAACAATAGCTTCACCCAGACCATATCCAGCTTCAATAATGAGCTGGTTCCTGTCTTGTGTTACCGGGTGAACGGAAAAAGCTACACCCGATATTTCGCTTTCAACCATTTTCTGAATTACTACGGCGACGGAAATTTTTTGCTTGTGTAATTCTTTTTCAAAACGATAGAAGATGGCGCGCGGCGTGAAAAGCGAAGCCCAGCATTTTTTCACATTTTCAAGCAGATTTTCCTCTGTGATATTGAGATAACTTTCAAGTTGTCCTGCCCATGCCGCGCTTGCGGAGTCTTCGGCTGTCGCTGATGATCTGACCGCCACATATTTTGTGCCAAGTTTTTTGAAAAACTTTTGGATTTCCTCGGCAATATTTTTCGGCATTTTCGCGTTGAGCATCAATGCCTTTATTTTTTCTGAAGCGTCTTCTATAGTATGAATTTTTTTGTGATTTACCGAATGTAGAATAGAATCAATTTCTACATTCAAATCTGTTTCTTCTAAAAATTTTTCAAAGGCGGTTGAAAGAATTACAAAACCGGGCGGCACCGGAATGCCGACTTTTGTCATTTCACCAAGCGAAGCACCCTTGCCGCCGGCTAAAAGGATATCCTCTTTTGAGATTTTTTCAAAATTACGAATTATTTCCATATAAATTGAGATTTTCTCTTATTTTTTCTGCAATTATTTTTGCTTCGTTGTTAGAATATTTTTTAGTCGGCCAAAAGTTTGCCAAGCCGTCGTTTTTATGCCGAGGAATAAGGTGAATATGGAAATGAGGGATTTCTATACCTACCACACTTAAAATCACAAAATCTGCGGCCGTTGCCATTTTTATTGCCCCCATCAGATGTTTTGCTCTAGTCATTATCTTTTGAATTATTTCTTCTGGCATCTCCAAAAAGGTGGGATAATGCTCTTTTGGAATTAAAAGAAGATGGCCAGTAGAAACTGGTTTAATATCCAAAAAAGCCAGAAAATTTTCATCCTCGTAAACTTTTTCAGCCGGAATTTCTCCTTTTATAATTTTACAAAAAACGCAATTATCCATAATTTTATGTTATACTTAATAATATACAATAAAAATATGAAAATAAAACAAATTACAATTGTTCTGGAAACGATTGTGGCGATAGGAGTCGTAATTATTATTTTCATAACAAAAGAATATTTTTACCAAGAACAATTACAAGCCGAGCGTATCCCAGCTTTAAACTCGGTCAATAAAGAAACAGACGATGAAATAATAAAAATCCCTATTTCATTCAAAGCGCAAGAGCACGCTCTCACTTGCGAAATAGCAGCTTTAAGAATGTCATTAAATTATTTCGGAATCGATGTTACAGAAGAAGAACTTTTAGAAAAACTTAACTTCGATACCAAAGAGCCCCTGACGTCAGAAAACATTTGGGGCGATCCAAGTCTTGGTTTTGTCGGATATATTGATGGTTCAATATTCCTCGGCACTGGCTATGGGGTGTATGAAAAACCAATCCTAGACTTGGCGCTTAATTACAGCAAGGCATCAATTATTGAGAAAGCAAATCTCTCCAAGGTTCTTGAAGAAGTAAATAAAGGGCACCCTGTAATTGTCTGGGGTCTTCTTTCAAACAGAAAACCTGTTTATTGGCAGACAAAACAAGGAAAACAAATAAAAGCATTTCCCGGAGAACATGCGCGAATTGTTATGGGATATTCCGGAGATATTTCAAATCCCAATAAAATTATATTGATGGATCCGCTATACGGAAAAATCCTCATGGATAAAGATAAATTCCTTGCCGACTGGGAAACATTGGAAAACAGAGCGGTGGTGATTTATGACAACGTTTAATTCTACTCTACAATGAAACAATGGGTAATTAGGAAAAAGGTTTCGGAAAATCTTGAAGAGCAGCTTTTGCATTATAGAAATATTAAATTGGTTCCCGACTACGAAACGGATTTGCATGATCCGTTTAAGATTTTGAATATGGAAAGGGCAGTGGACAGGATTTTGCGGGCTGTAACCAACAACGAGCGGATTATTATTTTCGGCGACTATGACGCCGACGGCGTTTGCAGCAGCGTCATCTTCCATGATTTTTTCAAAAAAATAGGGTTTGAAAATTTTCATGTCCATATTCCTGACCGGCATTTTGACGGCTACGGCCTTACTCTCGGATCAATTGATGAATTTGCTGGACAAAACGCCAAATTAATTATTACTCTTGATTGCGGAGTGACTGATTATGAAGAAATTGAAAAAGCGAATAAATTGGGGATTGATATGATAGTAATTGACCACCATCTTGTGCCTAAAAAATTGCCTAATGCTTTTGCCATAATTGATTCCAAACAAAAAAAAGACAAATATCCGTTTAAGGATTTATGCGGGACAGCAGTGGCGTTCAAAGTAATTCAGGCCCTTATTAAAAAGGGGTCCGCCAGCGGGCAGATTAATATTGTGGCAGGTTGGGAAAAATGGCTTTTAGATTTGGTCGCCATTGCCACCATTGCTGACATGATGCCGCTTGTCGATGA
>Ga0315280_10007783_pt1 | contig 14261 bp, 18 predicted proteins | sample YL17G06_40_MG_FD_203697 | JGI IMG/M metagenome (GOLD analysis project Ga0315280, IMG submission 203697) | Sediment microbial communities from Yellowstone Lake, YNP, Wyoming, USA - YL17G06_40 | ecosystem: Environmental > Aquatic > Freshwater > Lake > Sediment | place: USA: Wyoming | collected...
AAGGGAACTCCGGTAGTTGCCATTTGCCCTCGGGACTATACCTTTTACCATACATTGTCCAACGTCGAGGAAGCTAAATCTCGGGGAGCGTTTATCATCGGCGTTTCTGACCATCGGGAGGACGCCTTCGATCAGTGGATTAAGATTCCAGAAGTAGAGGAAAATTTCTACCCCTTGGTAAGCGTCGTGCCTCTTCAGCTTTTGGCTTATCATGTGGCTATAGCACGGGGACTCGACCCTGATAAGCCGCGCAATCTGGCAAAATCGGTGACGGTGAAATGAATTGTAGTCAATCTAGGCCGAAAATCGTCGTTGCTATCCCCTGCTTTAACACCGAGGGCTCTATCGGAGATGTGGTGTCTAAAACGAAAAAGTATGTTGATGACGTTATTGTGGTCGATGATGGCTCAACCGATAGTACATCGGAAACTGCACAGGCCGCTGGTGCTAAGGTCATAAAGCATAAAACAAACCAAGGTGCTGGAGCAGCTACTAAAACAGCCTTCGAAGCTGCTAAAAGGAGCCATGCCGATATATTGGTGACCTTGGATGGCGATGGACAGCACAATCCCGATGAGATCCCTCAGTTATTAGCTCCAATTCTAAATGAGGAAGCCGACCTAGTCATCGGCTCTCGCTTCCTTCACCCCAATCTTCACCAGATACCAAAATATCGCAAATTTGGCATTAGTGTCATTACCTTTCTCTACAACCTCGGCTCAAAGGTAAGGGTGTCTGACTCTCAGTGTTGTTTTCGTGCCCAAAATCGCAAGCTAATTGAGGCTGTGAAGATCACTGAGGCTGGCTTTGGCTTTAGTGTTCAAGTGCTAATCCAGGCCAGGAAAAAGGGCTTTACCATCAAGGAAGTGCCTGTCTCCTGCGTCTATCATTCACAGAGTTCCACCCTTAATCCCATAACTCATGGCCTTGGAGTTGCCTTCGATGTCATTAAACATCGCCTTTTTAGTCGCTAGCACCTAGCTAGCCAGGCGCTTGCCCAAAGTGATATAATCCTGCAGGGACAGACGTAATGCCCAGGTTAGATAAAGCCCTTTTCCCAATTAATAACTACTTCATCGCGGATTCTCCCAGCTTTGGCAGCCCTGCCTTCTCAGCATACTCTTTGACAATCTGCCACGCCCTATGCCGATTGATGCCGAAGATTAGCCTCCTTCCGGCTCGGTCGACGGGTCCACCCCGATGAACATAGTCTCTCAACATCTCCAGGGCATCATCATCGATTGGTAGTGTTCTCATCCGGCAACCCAGGTGCGAAAGCAGGCACCGATGCAAAGTGTAGGGCAGGGGGGAGAAAAAGCAAGGGGATTGAGCTCAGCTTTACTGGCGGTAATCTAACCCTTCATGGAGGTACAGGGCTATTGGACAGGTTTCTGCGGAAGCTAAAGGTCAGAGAGGCCGTGGGAAAGGAAGTGCTGTTGCCCCGTCGGCAGAGGAAGTACAGCGTGGGAGATATGGTGGTGTCCCTCATATGGCTAGGCTCTGGGTCTGGAACGTCTTTCAGATACGGCCCTGTTGCGTCAGGACAGGGTCTTTCAGCGGGTGGTGGGGTTTGTCGACTATCCCCACCAGAGCAGTCGCAGCCGTTTCCTGAGCAAGTTCACAATAGCAGCAGCCAAGAAGATAGGCGAGGTCAACCTGTCCCTATGACAGAGAGTGAGAGGCGACCTGAGGGCTTGGGCCAGGGTAACCCTGGGAAAAGCTACCACCCCTCACCTTGACAAGATAGAAAGGGAGGCATATGATTTTTTCGTGGTAAGTGGTACCGGAGGCGATAGAATGATTAAGAAATGTGCTTTGATGGCTGCTATTCTGATAGTTATGCTGAGTTCTAGCGCCTGTGGTCTTACCCCTGAAAAGCTAAGCCCGACGCCAGTTCCAAACGTCGATACCTTCACCATCACCGCCTCAGCTGGTGCCGATGGCACCATCAGCCCATCAGGGAGTGTGTAGGTTAACTATGGAGAAAACAAGACCTTTGCCATCACACCCAGCCCCGGCTATGTGGTGGCTGATGTCCTTGTTGATGGCTCCTCGGTAGGTATGGTTACCAGCTACACCTTCACCAATGTTACCGCCAACCACACCATAAGCGCCTCCTTCCTTCACCATTAGGTCGCGTGGCAAACGAACGGACCTACTGACGCTCAATATATATTCGCCGTTAGTATCGATGACAACGAAGGAAACATTGTTTACGCCGTTGGAGCTATGCCGGGGGAATCTTTATCTGGAACAATCTTACCGCTTTCAAGGTTCAATAGTGCCTTAATAAACTTAACATCGAACCTGTATTCAACAGTAACGTCTCCTACGTTCACGCCTTTACTAATCCCCTTATCTTTTAATGCTTCAATAAGCAGTTCGGGCAGGTTTGCATCTAGTTAGCTTCGGAATTTGAAGAGATTAGGTTGGACAGCGGTGGGAAGGTTGTTGCTGTCAAGCCGAGAAACGAACTGGAGCCCTTCTTTAAATTATCTTACGAGTGTCACGCGAAAGATATTGGATGCGACCCCGGGGGGATTCGAACCCCCGATCTCCACCGTGACAGGGTGGCATGTTTGTCCGCTACACCACGGGGCCTAGCCAAAGTCTATCAGGGGCATTCTATTGTGTCAAGCTAGCCGCTGCCGGTAAGCGGCTATCATTTCTCCGGAGATATTGTTTGTCTTCTCTATTGTGTGTTATAATAGCTTAATTAATTTTCCTTAAGGAGAAAATGGTATCTCAGGAAGATAAGCAGCTTTGTGATTACGAATTGGTAGTAATTATTAGTCCGGAAGTCGCGGACGAGGCTGTTATAGTAGATAATGTAAGTCGGTTTATTACCGAGAATGGTGGTACTATTTCCAATATAGAACGATGGGGTAAAAAGAAACTAGCTTACCCAATAAAACATTTTATGGAGGGTAGCTATGTATTAACTCACTTCAAATTGAGGCCTAAATTGGGCAAGGAGCTTGCAGCAAGCCTGCGGATTTCTGAAGAGGTTTTGCGGCATTTGTTGATAAGATTGACCGGTTAATTAAAGGAAAGGTCTGTTTTTACATAGGCTCGAGGAGTGCAAAAGGAGCTTAGGATAATGGCAAGTTTAAATAAAGTAATGATTATCGGTAATCTTGGGAGCGAACCTGAAATGCGCTTTACCCCCAATGGCAATCCGGTAACCAGCTTTCGTGTTGCCACTAATCGGGTATATACCACCCCAGATGGTGAGCGCAGGCAGGAGACGGAGTGGTTTACTGTGGTCGCTTGGAATAAACTAGCTGAACAATGCAATCAGTTTCTGACCAAAGGTCGGCTTGTCTACGCTGAGGGTAGGCTGCATACGCGTACCTGGGAAGGTCAGGATGGGCAGCGGCACTCACGAAGTGAGATAATAGCCAACAGGGTAACATTCCTTGACAGGCAGGCAGTAGCCCCTCTTCCTGAGGAGGGGGCAGGAGAAACCGTCGCTGGTGAAGTTGAGCCCGAGGGGGACCTTCCATTTTCCGAAGAGAGTTAGAATCTGGTAAGTTTATTAGAAGGGTATAGGTAACTTAGAATAGGTGACGGGACAAAAATCTGACGAACCAGGGGGCAGAAGGCAAGGTAGGGCAAAGTATATACCTAGGCGTAAGATTTGTTCCCTTTGTGTTGATAAAGTCAAGGTGATAGACTACAAGGACCCGGTTAAATTGCGCCACTACGTATCGGATAGGGGAAAGATTGAGCCTCGCCGCAGAACTGGCACTTGTGCCAAGCATCAGCGTGCTTTGGCAGTGGCTATAAAGAGGGCAAGACATTTAGCCCTCCTACCGTATGTCCCAGCTCATATCCATAAGACAGGCGGCGTTGGCATACGCGATTAGTTTGATATTTGATAACCCTATTCCCCTTTTGGTAGCCAAAACCTTCCATTTTCTGAAATTCGCTTTATCTTTCTTCCCTGTGATAAGGGCAAGGCAGTTTTTAAGATAGCCTTTCTGAGATTGCCGTCGCATTGACACCCTAAAGATGACGGAAGTATAATCACTCTAATCTATTACGGAGCTACAGTGCCAAAGAGGACTTATCAACCAAAGAGAATCCCAAGGAAGCGAGAGCATGGCTTTCGGGCAAGAATGAGTACCCGAGGCGGGCGAGCTGTCTTAAAAGCAAGACGGCTTAAGGGTCGTAAGCGATTGACCATGGTGTAAGGATGCGAGGAAGACAGTACCTTACTAAGTCAGAGCAGTATGCCTTGGTCTATGAAAAAGGTAGCTCGTGGACAAGCGATTTAGTGGTGATGAAGGCTTTGCCTAACGGGCTTACCTTGTCCCGGTATGGCTTCTCAATTAGTCGGCGGGTAGGTAAGGCAGTAGTGAGAAATCGGGTGAAGCGTCGGCTTCGGGAAATTCTACGTTCAGCGCTGCTTGAGCCAGGGTGGGACATTATATTTATTGCTCGCCCCAAAGCCGCCGGGGCTAGCTTTGCTCGCCTGAAGAAATCGGTTCAGGGTTTATTATCCCAAGCCCGGTTATTAACGAGGGAATATGAAGAGGCTAGCCTTAGAATTAATTAGACTTTATCAGTTTACCCTATCACAGGTTATGCCACGTAACTGCCGCTTTACCCCAACTTGCTCCCAATATACCTATGAAGCTATCTTCAAGTTTGGCTTGTTTAAGGGGATATGGCTGGGAGTAAGGCGGATAGCTCGCTGTCAGCCGTTTAATCCCGGTGGCTATGACCCGGTGCCGTGATATTGGGCTTTTGGAGGGAATAGGTAAGTGGGGATTAGAAATAGCGCAGTATTAGCGGGCAAGGCTTGTCTGCTGGTTATCTTTGTTTTAGTTGGGCTAACTGTTTTGGGCTGTGCCGGAATTAGGAGCGCGCCCGAAGGCGGCTCAGGGGGAACAATAGTCGATGGCACCCTATATATAGGTTCTATGGCAGGCAAGCTTGTCGCCGTGAATACCTCAGACGGTAGTCGGCTGTGGGCAGAACCTCTGAAAGGCACCGGGTCGGCCGGTGGTCTTGGCTGTGCCCCCGCCTCTACGATGGTAGCTATCTATGGTTCTCCAGCCGCGGATGGAAATCTAGTTTATGTTGGTGGCTATAACGGCAAGATTTATGAATTTGATTCTAGCACACATTTATCTAAGGACAGATACCCGAATGACAAGAATGGTGGGCCTATTATTGGGGGGCCGTTAGTCGCGGCAGGTAAGGTCTATATTGGTTCTTCTGACGGGATGGTCTACGGCCTAGATGCGGTGAGTTTTGATAAGGTGTGGGACTTTGCCACCGGGGATAAGATTTGGTCAACCCCGGCTATAGATGGTGATACTCTATATATTGGTTCCTTTGATAAGAAGCTATATGCCTTAAATGCTAGCGATGGCAGCAAGAAATGGGAGTTTAGGACTGAAGGGGCTATCATCTCTACCCCTCTGGTCTATGATAACACGGTTTATATTGGCTCCTTTGACCGGCACCTTTATGCGGTGAATAGCGCAAATGGCGAGCTAATTTGGCAGTTTCCAGCTGCTGACGAAGATGGGAACAAGCCCGGGAGTTGGTTCTGGGCTAAACCAGTAGCTTATAATAATGTTATTTATGCCGGGTGTCTCGACCACAAGGTTTATGCTTTGGATGCTCAAACTGGGGAAAAGATAAACGAGTTTGACCTTGGTAGTCCCATTGCCTCATCTCCGGTTTTGGTTGATGGCAAGGTTATTATCGCCACTGAAAAAGGTGAAATATACGCTATAGATACGATTAATAATCAGAAAAGCGAGTTAAAAAATCTGGTAGAGAAGGTATACGCTCCGCTTTGCACCAGCGACGGAGTTGTCTATATTTATAGCCAGGAGCAGAATCTTCATGCCCTGAATGCAGAGTCAGGGGCAAAGCTGTGGAGTCTGACCATTAAGTAGTAAGCGAGGTAGCTTTCATTGGACTTAAACTGGTGGGACATAATTGCTTTGCAGCCAATGATAAATACCCTCATTGTGCTGACTAAGTATTTATTCAACAGCTTCGGGCTGGCGATTATTTTCCTGACTATTGTCGTTAATGCCGCGATGCTTCCCCTCACCCTGAAGCAGATTCGCGCTTCTAAGGCAATGCAAGCCCTTCAGCCTAAGCTTGCTGAGATTCAGAAGAAGTATGCCAAGGATAAGCAAAAACTGGCTAAAGAGCAGATGCAGATGTATAAGGAGTCTGGGGTAAGCCCTGCTGGTTGCCTACTGCCCATGTTAATCCAGATGCCCATCTGGTTTGCCCTGTATCAGTCAATAATGCGGGTTATGGCGGTAATCCCGGAGAATTTGCTTGGTCTATCCAAGTATCTTTATTCCTGGTCGGTGGTATATTCTACGCTGCCGTTGAACAATGAGTTCCTTTGGTTAAACCTAGCCACCGGTGACACCCTTTTGGCACTCCTGGTTGGGGGAACAATGTGGGTGCAGCAGAAGATGGTAATGACACCAACTGCTGACCCCAGGCAGCAGTCGCAAGCCAACATGATGCTGTGGATGATGCCAATGATGTTTGCCTTCCTCACCCTATCATTTCCCAGTGGGCTGGCTCTTTTTTGGGTGACTTCCAACGTTATCAGAATCGGTATCCAGTACTTTGTCACCGGGTGGGGGGGTCTGGTCAAATCTGCGCCGAAAAAGCAGGTTGTCAGGGATAAAAAGTATAAGCAACGCATCGCTCAGGTAGAGCAAGCACCTGAAGGTGCCGATATTGTTGTGCCGAGTTCAGCACAGGAAGAGGGTTTGGACTATGGAGACTCTGGAAGTAAGCGGCAAGACGGTGGAGGAGGCTATCCAAAAAGCCCTAGAGCAATTAGGCGTCAGCCGAGAAGAGGTAGAGGTCACCGTAGTAAAAGAGGGTAAGCATGGCATCCTGGGCCTGGGGGCTGAGGAGGCCACGGTCAGGGTACGCTTACTAGCCATGGCGCCTGAGAAAAGGGCAGATATAGCTGAAGCGGCAAAGGGTGTCTTAGAGACCCTTCTGGCTCAGATGGGGTTGGTGGCATCTGTGGTATCTCAAACTAAACCTCCGGTTGAGGCGGATAAAGGGGGTTCTCCTGTCATTGCCCTTGATATAACCGGTGACGACCTTGGCATCTTGATTGGGCGGCGTGGGCAGACCCTGGTAGCTCTACAGTATATTGTCAGACTTATTTTGGCTCATCAGGTGAAGGCTCGGGTGCCTGTAGTTATTGATGTAGAAGGGTATAAACAACGTCGCTATGAGGCACTGCAGGCCTTAGCCTTGCGGGTGGCGGAGCAAGTGAAGGCTAGGGAAAGGGCCTTTGCCCTGGAACCTATGTCGGCTTACGAAAGGCGCATTATCCACCTTACTTTAGCTGGTGACCCTGGTGTTACCACAGAAAGTACCGGGGAGGGCGAGGTTCGTAAGGTGGTTATTATGCCCAAGAAGCCATAGCTGATTAGTCCGGTTTGATTTATTATCTATGTTTCATCCTGTTGTTACTAAGGTGAATTTTCCACAGCTTGAGGAGAATATACTTAGCTTGTGGAGAAGCAAGAACGTCTTTGAGCGGAGTGTAGAAGCCCGCCGCGGTGGTCCGCGTTTCGTATTCTATGAGGGACCACCGACGGCTAACGGCAGCCCGGGGATACATCATGTGCTGGCTCGGGTGTTTAAGGACATTATCCCCCGCTATAAGGCAATGAAGGGCTATTATACCCCACGCATGGCCGGCTGGGATACTCACGGGTTGCCTGTAGAGTTAGAGGTAGAAAGAGAGCTGGGCATTTCCAGCAAAACAGAGATTGAGGAATATGGCATTGACAAATTCAATGCCCGGTGTCGGCAGAGTGTCTTTGGTTACCTTAAGGAGTGGGAGGCAATGACCGAGCGCATTGCCTTCTGGATTGACCTGAAGCATCCTTATATCACTATGGACAATAACTACATTGAGACCGGCTGGTGGGCAATAAAGCAACTCTGGGATAGGGGGCTGATTTATCAGGGTTACAGGGTTACCCCCCATTGCCCCCGCTGCGGCACCTCCCTCAGCTCCCACGAGGTTGCCCTTGGCTATCAGGATGTTGACGATTTTTCAGTTTACATAAAGTTTAAGGTTGCTAAATCGTTATACTCAGAGCTAGGCTTTCTTGATAAGTTACGGGGTGGTTATGGTGACAGGGTGGCTGATTTTGCTAAATGGCTTCTTGACCTTGTTAAGGATAAGCCTGCCTATTTACTGGCTTGGACTACTACACCATGGACTCTGCCTGGCAATACTGCCTTAGCAGTAGCACCTGAGGCTGAGTATGCCATTGTAGAGGTAGATAATGAATATCTCATTCTGGCTGATGCTTTGCGTGAGCGGGTGGGATTAGACGGTCAGAAAGTAGTGGAGAAAGTGAAGGGAAGCGATTTAGTAGGACTGCACTACGAACCCCTATATAAAATTCCTATTGGTTACAGCGAGGGAGATAAGCCAGCCTATCGCGTTATCGGGGGCGATTTTGTCTCTATGGAAGAGGGCACTGGCATCGTTCATGTTGCACCTGCCTATGGTGAAATAGACTTTGAAGTGGGAGAAAGGGAGAATTTACCCTTGATTCATACCGTTGACCTGAATGGTCTAGTGAAGACTTTTCCCAGTGGTTTTACACCTAGGTATAGGGAGGAAGTTCTTGCTGGGTCTGTTATACCGATGTTTGGGCCAGAAGTGCCGAACATACCGGGGAGGGGGAAGTTCGTCAAAGATGCTGACCCGCTTATTTTAGATGACCTTAAATCGCGGGGACTTCTCTTTCGCAGTGAGACAATTCGCCATGCTTATCCCTTCTGCTGGCGCTGCGAGACCCCCCTCCTCTACTATGCCAAGCAGACCTGGTATATCAGGACAACAGCGGTCAAAGAAAGCCTTATTGCTGGCAATAAAGAGATAAATTGGTATCCGGAGCATATCAAATATGGTCGCTTTGGTGACTGGCTTCAAAACAATGTTGACTGGGCATTCTCCCGGGAGAGATACTGGGGAACACCACTCAATATCTGGCATTGTGAGTCCTGTGGCAACTATGAATGTGTTGGCAGTGTAGATGAATTGGAGAAAAAGCCCGGCCTCTCCGGGTTTAAGCAGGCTTTAGACTTACACCGTCCCTATGTTGATGAGCTAACCTTTAATTGTCCTCAATGTGGGGCAACCATGAGGCGGGTGCCGGAGGTAATTGACTGCTGGTTTGATTCCGGCGCCATGCCAGTAGGGCAGTGGCACTACCCCTTTGAGAACGAAACCTTGCTTGAGGACGGGCGATTTCCCGCCGATTATATCAGCGAAGCGGTTGACCAGACCCGGGGCTGGTTCTACAGCCTTCATGCTATATCCACCCTGCTGTTTAACCGTCCCTGTTTCAAGAATGTTATCTGCCTGGGGCACATCCTTGATGCCCGAGGGGAGAAGATGAGCAAGGCTAAGGGGAATGTGATTGAGCCCTGGGCGGTAATCAATAAGTACGGGGCTGATGCTTTACGCTGGTATTTTCTCACCGGCACGGCGCCGGGTAATGTACGCCGCTTCTCTGAAGATGCGGTGGCTGAGGTAACCCGCCGCTTTTTACTCACCCTGTGGAATGTCTATTCCTTCTTCGTCACCTACGCTAATATAGACCACTTCACCCCCAGCCGGGAGGGAGTTTCACTGGAGCAATCGGAGCTTGATAGGTGGATTATCTCTGAGCTTAATCAGCTTATCGCTGATGTTGACGCCGGGCTGGATGCTTATAGTCCAACTGAGGCGGGGAGAAAGATAGAGGGCTTTATAGATGACCTGTCTAACTGGTATGTGCGGCGGAGTCGGCGGCGGTTCTGGAAGAGTGAGAGCGATGCCGATAAACTGGCGGCATATACTACGCTATATGAGTGTCTGGTTACCTTATCCAAGCTGCTGGCGCCATTTATCCCCTTTCTGGCTGAGGAGCTATATCAGAACCTGGTCGGCTCGGTATTTCCTGAGGCTCCAGATAGCGTCCATCTTGCCGATTTTCCCGTAGCTGACGAGGCTAAGATTGATAGGCAGTTGGCGGCTGATACCCGGTTAGCTATGAAAGTAGCCAGTCTGGGTCGGGCGGCAAGGACTCAAGCCGGTATTAAAGTGCGCCAGCCTCTGGCTAAGGTCATAGTTAAAGTGCAGTCTAAGCGAGACCGGGAAGGCTTGGAGCGGTTGATGCCGCAAGTACTGGATGAGCTTAATGTAAAAGCCTTGGAGTTTGTTGATAGTATGGCTGAGCTGGATAAGCCAGGTTATGTGACTAGCATAGAGGGGGCTTACGCCGTAGCTGTCCCCACCGAGATTTCTCCACAGCTTCAGGCTGAGGGGATGGCGCGGGAGGTGGTCAGAAGGTTGCAGACCATGCGCCGTTCTGCCGGCTTTGATATTGCCGACCATATTATTACCTATTATCAAGGGGAGGCTTATATCAAGCAGGTAGTGGAGGCTTTCGCCGATTATATCAAGCAAGAAACGCTGTCCCAACAGCTTATTGTCCTTCCTAAAGGAAGGACTGAAGAGGGCGTCTTTACTGAGCGCTATAAGTTAAGTGGCTACGATATATTGCTGGGGGTAAAAAGACTGACCTAGGGTGGTGGGCTCTCGGTAAGGGTGGCGTAGGTGGTATTTTGGGCATTGCCCCGCCAGAAGATTATCTTTACCTTCTGTCCAATCTGGCTGGAGTGGATGGCTTGATTTAATTCCTCAGCCGTGATTATCTCTTTGCCCTCGAATTCGGTTATAACATCGCCGGGCTCAATTCCAGCTTTGTCGGCGGGGCTGCCGGAAGTTACCGTGGTGACAAAGGCTCCCTTATCCACTGCTAACTGATATCTGAATACGACATATTGGTCTACGGTGTAAGGCTCTGCCCCGAGCCAGGGGCGAACCACATACCCCTTCTGAATCAATTCCTCAATTATTGGCATAGCAGTATTGATGCTTATAGCGTAGCCCATGCCCTCGACACCGACCATAGCAATCTTGGCGCTGGTGATGCCAATCACTTGTTTGGACATGTTTACCAGTGCCCCACCGCTGTTACCTGGATTGATAGGGGCGTCAGTTTCAATAAGGTCATAGAGCGTCTGTTCTGAGGATACCTGTAGAGAAACACCAAGGCGGCTGACCCATCCTGGTTTGGCGCTTATCCCCAGTCCCAGTGGATTGCCAATAGCCACTATCGGGTCGCAAATTCTTAATTTGGACGAGTCTCCGATAGCGGCTGCTGGTAGGTTGCGGGCATTTATCTTAACTACCGCCAGGTCAGTAAGTGGATCGGTTCGCACCGTTTCCACCGGGAATGTTCTACCATCAGCCAGGGTTACGGTAATGGCTTTAGCCCCTTCAACCACGTGATTATTAGTTACAATAATCCCGTCCTCATCTATAATCCATCCCGAGCCGGCGCCTGTCTGCTCCAGTGGGCGATTAAAGATGTCGTAAGTTATAACCTCGGTATTGATAGCTACTACTGAGGGCTTAACCTCAGCCACTACGTCGGCAAAATTGGGCAATGTAAAGGTATTACTTTCTGGAGGTGGTGGTGTCCAGTTACGGTCAATTGGGTTGGTAGTAGAGGTTGGCGGTGAGTTTGGGGGTGGTGAGGTATTTACCGGGGGCAATAGGCAGCTACTACCGAGGAGAAGGCATAGAATTATAAGGCAGGTCAATAGATATTTTATGTTTATCCCTTTCATTGCGATTGTATTCTAGCACGCAGGTAGAATTTGGGCAAAGGGTTTTTGTCGCTATCTGGAGATTGTCTAGCAACCTATCCCCCTGACCCCCTTCCCTTAATAAGGGAAGGGGGAGCGCGGATAAGAGAGGGGCGAAGCCCCTCTCTAAAATCTCTTCCCCCCCCATGCTAAGAATACATCTCCCTATTATGGAGAGGGGGATAAAGGGGGTGAGGTTAATAAACAATCTCTATCTGGTTGCTTTGCAAAGGTAGTAAAATCTGCTACACTAGTTTAACCCACTTCCAGTTAAGGAGGATGGTCCTGGTGACCAAGCAGCAGATAATAGATAGAGCAATGAGTGAAGGCAGGACGGTGTTGACCGAGGTGGAGTCTAAGGAATTTCTCAAGCAGGCAGGGATAAGCATTATTGATACCAAGCTCGCCACGTCTAAGGAAGAGGCAATCTCTATAAGCCGGCAGTTTGGCTTCCTGGTGGCATTAAAGATAGCCTCTCCAGATATTGTCCACAAGACTGATGCTGGTGGGGTCAGGCTGGGATTGAGGACAGCCAAGCAGGTAGGCAAAGCCTATGAAGACATTCTGGCAGCGGTTAGCCAAAAGCATCCTCAGGCGAGGATTCAGGGGGTAGCGGTGCAGAAGATGGCTCGCCCCGGCGTTGAGGTGATTATTGGTATGTCCAAGGACGCCCAGTTTGGCCCTGTGCTTATGTTCGGTCTCGGTGGCATTCTGGTAGAAGTCCTTAAAGACGTCTCCTTCAGGATTGTTCCCTTAGCCAGAAGGGATGCCGCTGAGATGCTCAGGGAGATAAAGGGCTATCCTTTGCTAGAGGGTTATCGGGGTCAGGAAGCGGTGGATGTCTCCCATCTGGAGGATATGCTGCTCAAAGTCTCCGATTTTGCCGAGCAAAATCCTGAGGTCAAGGAGCTTGACCTCAACCCCATTTTTGCCTACAGCGATGGTGCTATAGCTGTAGATGCCAGGATTATACTGGAGGAAGGTAAGTAATGAACCTAAAGCTGATGCTAGAGCAGTCAACAAAGCGCTACGGGGGGAAAACGGCTGTGGCTACGGGTGATAGCCGTTTATCCTATGCCCAGCTTGATGAAGCCTCAAATAAGGTAGCCAATGCCCTGGTGGGGATGGGGGTGAAAAAGGGCGACCGAGTGGCTATGTTACTGCCCAATAGCCCGGAGTTTGTCGCTATCTACTTTGGGGTAGTCAAGATTGGTGCTATTGCTGTTCCACTGGATATTAGATATAAGATGGATGAGTTGACCTCTCTGTTTGATGACTTTCAGCCCAAGGTCTTAGTCAGTGAAAGTCCCACCCTGGAGCCAATAGTCCCAGCTTTGGGCAGATTTAGCTATATTGAGCAGGTTATAGATTTGAGTGGTAAGTATAAGGGCAAGTTCCTTAGTTATCAGGAAATGATGTCTGCCAGCCCAGCGCAGGCAGTTAGGGTGGAGCTTGAGCCCGGAGATATAGCCCATATTGCCTACACCTCGGGTCCCGCCCTTCGTCCCAGGGGGGTTATGCTATCTCACCAGAGCCTGGTGCAGGAGGCAGCTATCTCGGCTAAGGGATTTCGTCAGACCGATAAGGATATAGTGGTGCTGTTTGCCCTGCCTATGCACCATGCCTTTGGCTTGGTCGTGGTATTGCTGACGGCAATCGCCAAGGGTAGCACGGTGGTAATGTTACCCGGGTTATCTATTGATAGTCTTCTTGAGGTTATTGAGCGGGAGAAGGCTACCATTTTTATGGCAGTGCCCTTTGTCCATACCTTGATAGTTAACGCTGCCGAGGCGGAGGGGATACACCATGACCTGAGTTCTCTCCGTCTGTGGGGTACGGCTGGAGCGGCTATGCCAGCTAATATTGGGCAAAAAATCAAGCAACATTTCGGCTTATCAGCGGTTGATTTCTGGGGCATGACCGAGTCCTCAGCTCATGTTACCTGCCAGTCCGTTGATGGTGCCAGGAAGACTGGCTCGGTGGGGAGGATCCTGCCCGGCTGGGAGCTAAAGATAGTAGACGATAATGGCAGGGAACTGCCCCCAAACCAGTCGGGTGAGATAATTGTTAGAGGGCCAATAATGAAGGGGTATTATAACAATCCCGAGGCTACCGCTCAGGCAGTAAAGGATGGCTGGCTTTATACCGGTGACCTTGGCAAGATTGATGAGGATGGGGAGGTGTTTCTCACCGGCAGGAGCAAGGATATAATTATCGTAAAGGGTCAGAACGTCTATCCCAGCGATATTGAGGCGGTGCTGTACACCCACCCCAGGGTAGCCGAGGCGGCGGTGGTGGGAATTCCCGATGAAATACGGGGTGAGACGCCTAGGGCTTTCGTCAGATTGAAGGCTGGGGAAGTGGCTACAGAACAGGAGATGAAGCACTTCTGCCGAGAACATATGGCTGATTACAAGGTGCCAAGAGAGGTTATCTTTGTCGATTCCTTACCCAGAACTGCTGCCGGCAAGATTGATAAGCAGAGTTTAATTAGGCTGGGTTGAGTTTGCCGGTGGGGAAAC
>Ga0315280_10007785_pt1 | contig 14258 bp, 13 predicted proteins | sample YL17G06_40_MG_FD_203697 | JGI IMG/M metagenome (GOLD analysis project Ga0315280, IMG submission 203697) | Sediment microbial communities from Yellowstone Lake, YNP, Wyoming, USA - YL17G06_40 | ecosystem: Environmental > Aquatic > Freshwater > Lake > Sediment | place: USA: Wyoming | collected...
CAGAAGTCTCGCCGCCAGACTCACGCGACCGGTGGAGAGCAGTTCGCGGATGCGCGTGCTCGAGACTCGTTCGCTGCGGACGACCAGGGTCGGCAACACATCCAGCCGAAAACCGTCCTGCCGGGAGAGCTCGGCGAGGATTTCGACGTCTCCTGACTGGCGATACCCGAAGCGGAAATTCGGACCCACGTGCACCGAGCGCGCGCGCAAGTCACCGACCAGAATCTTGCGGACGAAAGCAACCGGGGAGAGATGGGCGAGTTCCCGGGTGAAGGGGAGCACGACCAGCGTGTCGATTCCTAGGGCCTCGATCAGCCTCGCTTTGCGCGCCAGCGGTGTTAACAGCCTCGGCGCGTGCTCGGGGGCGAGGAGTTTGATGGGGTGCGGGTCAAACGTCACGGCAAGCGCTGTCGCCCCCATCGGCCGGGCGGTCGTGACCACCTTGCGGAGCAGTTTCTGGTGGGCCAGATGAACGCCATCGAAGTTGCCGATGGTGACCACGCTCTGCTTGAGCGACTTATCGAGTTGTACGAGGTCGTGAATGATTCGCATGGACACGAAGTCGACGGTCGAGAGCTAAGAGTGGAAAGTCAGAAGGCAAAGACCCTCTTAACCGAAGATCCGAAATCCCGGCTTTTCCTGCTACCCGGAGATTCCACTCTCGACCTTCGACGGTCGACTTTCGACATTAAGGCAATAATTCCACGTTCAGCCCATCGTACGCCAGCCGCACGTGCGGCGGCAGCTGGGCATTGGTTTCCTCGTGCCCCAGCTCGTGCGCGATGTGTGTGAAAAGGGCCCGCCGGGGATTCAAGCGTTCGACCAGCGCCAGGGACTGCTCCACGTTGCAGTGAGTTGGATGTGGCTTGTGGCGGAGCGCGTCCAGGATGAGCAGGTCGAGGCCTTCCAGCAAGGGGACCGAGGAACCAGGAATCGTACTGAAGTCCGTGACATAAGCCGCGTTTCCAAATCGGAATCCCAGAACGGGCAGGTCGCCGTGCAGTACGGGGACAGGCACGAACTGCAGCCCCCACAAGTCGAAAGGGCCTTCGATCAGGCGGGGGTCGAGTTTCACCACGCCGCCGTACTTGTAAGTTCCGTCGAAGATGTAGGCGAAAATCTGCCGGAGAGTTTCCATGCAACGGGCATCGGCATAGATCGGCAACGGGGCCTGTTGCCGAAAATAGAACACGCGCGTGTCGTCAAGACCCAGAACGTGATCCGCGTGGGCGTGCGTGAAGACCACGGCGTCCAGCCGCTCCATGCGCTCGCGGAGCGCCTGCTGGCGGAAATCCGGCGTCGTGTCAATCGCCACGACGCGTCCGTCGTACTCCAAGAGGATGGAGGGACGGGTCCGCTGGTCGTGCGGGTCGGTGGAAGTGCAGGTCCGGCACCGGCACGTGACCGTCGGCACGCCCGTGGAAGTGCCGGTTCCGAGGAAGGTGAGTTTCATCGAGGCCTTGGGGCCAGACGCTTCTCGATTTCGACATAGCTGAGCCGGAGCTCGTAGAGGACGTCTTCGAGCAGCCGCGCCTCGCCTTGCGTCAAATTGCCGCGGGTCTTCTGCTGGAGGATCTCCAGAAGGTCGATGGTGCGCCGGGCGTTGACGAGGTCGGCCGGGATGCGTTCTCCCCCTGGCCCTGGGAGGAGTCCCAGCTGGAACATCGCGGTGGTGCTGAGATAGGAAACGAGAGTATCAAAGCCCGTGGGGCCGATCTCGCTATAGTCCTCAGCTTCCAGCTCCTCAGGAGCCGCAGGTGCCAGGGGACGCCGGGGTCGAGACTCGGCGGGTTTCTCTTCGGTGGGCTCTTCCCGACGCGTTCCGTCGGTGGAAAAGACCCGCTTATCGACAACTTTGAACCCGGATGGTTGGTCCTTTTCCTCAGGCATACTGCGCCTCACGCAATGCCACACCGGACCATGGGCCCGGTTCGAATTGAAGCCGCCGAATTTTCAGTCTAGCAATAAACGCTGCGGGCAACAAGTTGCCCATCTGCCTCGTGTGCTTGGGAGCGACCAGGGAGAGGCTCTATTGCCAACTCTTCCTGCAAATTGTTAAATTAGTTTACTCGACTTTGTCTCGCCTGCACCGCGAGCGAACCCCGAGTTCCAAGGAGACGTTCTGGCTGGAGAAAACCTGCGCAAGCTGGTGGAGTTGATGGCGCACCTGCGCGGGCCGGAGGGGTGTCCCTGGGACCGCGCTCAAGACTACGATTCCGTGAAGGGACTCCTGCTCGAAGAAGCTTACGAAGTTGTGGATGCTGTGAATGCCCGCGACTTCGGTGCGCTCGAAGACGAGCTGGGAGACCTCCTGTTTCTGGTTGTCTTCTACTCCCAACTGGCCGAAGAGGGGAAGCGTTTCGGAATTGATGACGTCATCGAGCGGGTCCACGCCAAGCTGGTTCGGCGGCACCCGCACGTCTTCGGGGAAGTGCACGCCAAGACGCCCGAAGAGGCGCTGAAAAGCTGGCTGAGCGTGAAAGAAACCGAGCGACAGGTTGAACCGGAGTCCAAGCAACATCCCAAGTCGCTGCTGGATGGAATTCCTCCTGCCCTTCCTGCGACGCTCGAGGCGTATGAGCTGGGCATGCGCGCCGCGGAAGTGGGCTTTGATTGGCCGAATGCGGACGCCTTGCTCGATAAGATTGAAGAAGAAAGTAGCGAACTCCGCCACGAACTGAACGAGACCGCAGATTCGCGACGTGCGGAGATTGAAGAGGAAGTGGGCGATCTGCTGTTTGCGGTGGCCAATCTAGCGCGCTTCCTGCGCCTCGACGCGGAGAGCGGTCTGCGACGCGCCAATCGCAAGTTCAAACAGCGCTTCCAGGCGCTCGAAGAGGAAGTCGCCCGGCGCGGCAAGCGCGTCCCCGACTGCACGGCGGCGGAACTCGACGCGATCTGGGAAGGATTAAAGGCCAAAGGGGCGAAGTGAAATACGTTATCCGGTCCTGCCGGACGCGGGACGAGCTGGCATGTTGCGTCGATCTCCAGAAGCGGATCTGGGGTTACACCGACCTGGAGGCTTATCCTCTTCGGCTCTTTGTCAACCTGGGCCACATCGGCGGCCACGTGGTGGGTGCTTTCACCGCACGCGGGCATATGGTGGGATTTGTGGCCTCGCTGCCGGCGTGGCGCAAGAGGCGGCGATACTTCCATTCGCTTTCGCTCGGAGTCCTTTCTGAACATGAGAACCGCGGCCTGGGCCGGGCTCTGAAGCTGGAGCAGCGGAAGTTAGCCCTGCGCGCCGGGATCGAGCTGATTGAATGGACCTTTGACCCGCTGCGGACGAAGAACGCCTTCTTCAACATTGAGCGACTCGGCGCGGTGTGCCGGCGGTACATCCCCGACCATTACGGCGCGGTCGACAGCCGGTTGCAGGGAGGTCTGCCCAGTGACCGCTTGGTTGCGGAATGGTGGATCAAATCAGCCCGCGTGCACCGCGCAGTGCGCGGTAAGCCGGCGCGGCCGGCGACGCGCAAGGCTGGGGCGGAAGTGGTGATCCCAACAAGAATTGAGGCTTTGAAGAAAGTGCGCCCCGCGGAAGCACGCGCGGTTCAGGGCGCGGTGCGGAAGGATTTCGAGAAGTACTTCTCACGGCGGCTCGCCGTCACGGGTTTCGTTCTGGACAGGTCGCTCGGACGCTACCTTTTGGACTCCTATGAAGATTGAGTGCGTTGAAATCCGGGAAATCCGTCTTCCGCTCGTCCACTTCTTCGAGACCAGCTTCGGCAGGACGACCGAGCGTCGGATCGTCCTGGTCCGCGTTGACGCCGAGGGCCTGACCGGCTGGGGAGAAGTCACCTGCGGCGAGGAGCCTTTTTATAGCCACGAGACTCCCGAGACCGCCTGGCACATCCTGCGCGATTTCTTGATCCCCTGGATCTTGGGTCGCGAATGGGCCTCGCCCTCCGAGCTCGCCCTGCGCTTCCGGCCGATCCGCGGCCATAACATGGCGAAGGCGGCGATCGAGAACGCCCTGTGGGACATCGAATCTCAGATGCAGGGCGTTCCACTCTGGAAGCACCTGGGCGGTACTCTGGAAGAAATCCCTTGTGGCGTGTCCATCGGCATCCAGAACACCGTGGAAGAATTGCTGGAGATGATTCAGCGCGAGCTCGACGCCGGCTACCAGCGCATCAAGGTGAAGATCAAGCCTGGTTGGGACGCCGAAGTGCTGGAGCGCATCCGCGGCAGGTTCCCGCGCATCGCCCTGATGGCGGACGCGAATTCGGCTTACACGCTCGCGGATCTGCCTCTGCTCAAGTCCCTCGACCGGTTTTACCTGATGATGGTCGAGCAGCCGCTGGGTTGGGAGGACTTGACCGACCACGCCAAATTGCAGCGCGAAATTGCCACGCCCGTTTGCCTGGATGAATCGATCCACAGTGCGGAAGACGCCCGGAAGGCCATCGAGATCGGCGCCGGCAAAATCATCAACGTGAAGCTCGGCCGCGTGGGCGGGCATACGGAGGCGCGCCGCGTGCAAGAGGTGTGCCGCAGCCGGAATGTGCCGGTGTGGTGCGGCGGGATGTTGGAATCCGGCGTCGGGCGCGCCCACAATATTGCTATGTCCACCCTGCCGGGTTTCACGCTGCCCGGCGACGTCTCCGCCAGTCGCCGCTACTGGACCGAGGACATCATCGATCCCGAAGTGACCGTCACGCCGCAGGGAACGATCCGCGTGCCGCAAACGCCCGGTCTGGGGTACGCTCCCAACTTGGACAGGATTGAGAAACTGACAGTTCGTAAGGAAAGGTTTGGACAGAGCCATCCCCGCACTACTTGAGTCCACGGATATGCGTCGGCCCGTGCGCAGCCACACCCTAATGCACGGGCTCATGTCGATCGCCACGTTTTGCTGGGCGGCCAATATCGTGGCCGTGAAGCAAGGCCTGACGGGCTTCACTCCACTGGCGCTGACCCAACTGCGCGTGGCCGGCGCGGCGCTACTCTTTGCGGCGATCTACCTCTTCCGCCATGGGCGTCGGCGATTGCGCCTCACCCGCCGGGAGTGGGGATTCATGGCGCTGGTGGCCATGAGCGGGGTGACATTCAATCAGCTTTTCTTCATAGGCGGTGTTGCGCGGAGCTCGGTGGCCCACGCTGGCTTGATCGTGGCGCTCGGCCCCGTAATGGTGCTGGTGCTTTCTTGTCTTCTGCGCCTCGAGGCGCTGACGATCCCGAAGTTCGTCGGCATGCTGATCTCTTTCACAGGTGTCGCCGTATTGACCATCGGCAAGGGTGCGCGCGGAAACGGCAGCTACTGGAAGGGTGACTTGATCCTCCTGGCGGGCAGCGCAGTCTTCGCTTATTACACGATTCTCGTCAAAGAAGCCGCCGACCGATATGACGCTGTGACTTTGAACGGCGTGGCTTATGCCCTCGGCTTGATCGTGTTGGCCCCCTTTGCGGCTCAATCCGTTCTCGAGGTGCGCTGGGAGGCCATTCCTTCCGCTGCCTGGTGGGGGCTGGGTTATGCCATCGTCTTTGGCTCCGTTGTGCCCTATTTGATTTTCGCTGTGGTCATGACTGAGCTTACGGCGGCGCGGGTTGCGGCATTCGCCTACATTCAGCCCGTGATCGCCACCGGGCTGGGCATCTGGCTGCTCCACGAACAACTCACGCTGAAAATTATCCTGGGCGGGATTCTCATCATCGCGGGTGTCTACATTACCGAACGAGAGCGCGGGGAAGAGGCTGCGGAACGAATCCCCAGCGGGGACGGGCAGCAGGTCTCTTCGGCCTCGGGCGCCCAGCCCCCAACCTCGGTTCTGTCCCCATGAAACGGATCGCCGTCATTCCCGGCGACGGAATCGGTGTCGAAGTGACCGCCGAGGCCGTCAAGGTTTTGCACGTCTTCATGGACCGGCGAGGCCTGCCCCTCGAACTCGTGACTTTCGATTGGGGCGCGGACAAGTATCTCCGCGAGGGTGTCTCGCTTCCCGACGGGGCGCTGGAGATGTTGCGCCGCGAGTTTCATGCCATCTTGATTGGCGCACTCGGTGATCCTCGCGTCCCTTCCAACCAGCACGCCGCCGATATTCTTCTGGGAATCCGCTTTGGGCTTGATCTCTACGCGAACCAGCGACCGGTGAAACTCCTCGACGCGCGGCTCTGTCCCCTCAAGGATCGTGCCGAGCACGACGTGAACTTTGTGATTTTCCGTGAAAACACGGAGGGCCTTTACGTCGGGGTGGGAGGCAACTTCAAGCGCGGGAGCGAAGATGAAGTTGCCCTGCAGGAAGACGTCAACACGCGCCGGGGCGTGGAGCGCATCCTGGTTCACGCCTTCGAGTACGCGCGAAGTCACGGCCGGAGGCGGCTGTGTATGAGCGACAAATCGAACGCCATGGCGCACGCCCACGGCCTCTGGAGACGGACATTTGACGATGTGCGAAAACACTATCCCGATATTAAATCACGACACCTCTACATCGACACGCTGACGATGGAATTGGTTCGAGACCCGGCGCAGTTTGATGTGATCGTCACGTGCAATCTTTTCGGAGATATCCTCAGCGACCTCGGCGCGCAGCTCGTGGGCGGGTTGGGCCTCGCGCCGTCGGCCAACCTTCATCCCGGGCGCACATCGATGTTCGAGCCGGTGCACGGCTCGGCCCCCAGCCTGGCCGGCAAGAACCTTGCCAACCCCCTCGCCGCCATCCTCACCGTGGGAATGATGCTCGAGAACCTGAGGTTCCCTGAAGCCGTCCGCGACGTCGAACGCGCGGTGACCGAAGCCGTCCGCTTGAACCAGACAACTCCTGATCTGGGAGGCAAGCTCGGTACGAGGGAAGTCGGCGACTGGGTCTGTTCCCACCTTTAACCAGCTGCAAAGCCGGCTGTTCGATTTCCGCCAACGCCATGACGCTGAGGTGCCAGTCTGCCCATTCAGCTCAGAACTTCCACCGCCGGCCGGCGACGGCGTGGCCGGAGGGTCGCGGCCAATGTCAATCCCACCAGGAAGCCTCCGACGTGCGCCCACCAAGCGACGCCGCCGCGCGTCGCCGTCTGGATCGCCTGCATCTGGAAGCCGGTGAAGAACTGGATCAGGAACCAATACCCGAGCAAGAGCAGGGCAGGAACTTCGATGGTCCAGAAGAAGAAGACGATGGGGACGAGCGTGGTGATGCGCGCGGCCGGGTAGCTGATGAAGTAGGCGCCCAGGATGCCGGCGATCGCCCCGCTCGCGCCGATCGTCGGGGTTCGCGAACCGGCGTTCAGCAGGATGTGCAGCAAGGCGCCGCCCAGCCCGCCCAGGAAGTAGATCAACAGGAACTTCAGGTGGCCGAAGCGGTCCTCGATGCTTCGCCCGAAGACAAACAGGAAAAGCATGTTGCCGAGCAGGTGGAGCCAGCCGCCGTGCAGGAACATGGAGGCGAAGATGGGCAGCAGCAGCCCGGGCAATCCCACTTCGGCGACGAAGTGAGGATTCGTGTAGCGAACGGGGATAATGCCGAAGTAGAAGACCAGCCGGTCAACGTTTTGGCCCAAGGAGATTTCGAAGACGAAAGCCAGGATGTTGGCGATGATTAGCAGGAGGGTGAACAACCAAAACGTCTGCCGGCGGATGTGGTCATGCAGCGGGATCGGAATCATGCGGCGAGCATTTTACCTTCTGCCGCAATCTCTGCCCACCGAAACCGACACGAGCGGCAGGCGCAATGGTTCAACTTTCTGAGGAGGGCGCCGCTGGCCTCGTGAGCGGTCAGGGCGCCCTCTCCTCAGTCAGGTTTTCTGTTCGCGGCGAGAAAAGTCATTCCCCGAAGACGATGGCCTTGTTCGATCCGCCCAGCCGGAGTTCCGAAATCACCTGCGTCCCGTCCGGCCCAGTGCTGTAGACCACCATATTCCGACTATACTTCGTGTTACGCTCTTCAATCTTGCCCTGCGCTGTCGCAACAACGTTCTTTCCACTCTCGCGCGCCACCGTCACCGTAACCTGGGGACTATGCTCTTCCCACATGACCTGATAGCGTCCCGCTTCAATCCGAGACCCTGCCAGCAAACCCGCGTAGGGCAGGTTGAACGTCTTGGAGCTCTTCGCAAATGCACTGACGGCCGCCAATAACAGGACGGCCGAGCCGAAGACTAGAACCCGAAGGTGCCTGCAATGCGTCATGGTGTTCATCTCCCCTATTTGATATACGGTTCCCGGAAGGGAAACCGGCCACACAACCAGGAGGCCTATATGACAACTCCCTTAAACTTCTTGAGCTTCTTCCGCTTGCGCCCCGAACCCGATTGTGCTTAGAATCCGCGTGGGGTTAAATGAAAAGGGGCACACCCTAAGGGGTGGCATCTTTTCCGCAGGGACTTTGGCCGCCCTGGCCGCCAAACCATCAGCGGCGAAGTCCCATTTAACCCCTTTTTGACTCTTACTTACCCTTCGCCACTTAGACGAGGCCCAGGGTCATCTCGGTAGCCACTCCTTCCACTTTTCTGTCTCACCCCGCATCAAGATTTTGCCTCTCAATCCCCAATTGTAAAGAGCCATCCAACCCAGAGTTCCCTTAGACCATATTGTTTATGCCGGGAGAACACTGTCTTTGTCTCCCTCAAAGAATACGTACGAGGCGCTTTCCAGGTTCCACAACCTACGATCTTTCGTTCGATACTTTCCCCAAGGTTTTTCCAATGAAAGTGCTCTCGCCTTGCGTTGACGCTCGCTTCAGCTGTCCGATATACTGCGAGCGTCGGCAAAGGATGCACCGCAGAACTATTGGATTAGGCTCCAACCGCATGGATGCCGGCATTTTTCTCCCGGCACGCGATTGAAGGCTTCATGAAGCCCCGCCCGCTCGTGCGCGAATTAACCCGCCTGGTTGGCCCTGACGCTGTCCTCTGGCGCCCGGAAGATGTGATGCTCTATGAATACGACGGGCTCTCGGTGACCGCGCCCCCGGATGTTGTCGTATTCCCTTCCGCGACCGAGCACGTCGTTGAGATCGTTAAGCTCGCCGCCCGGGAAGGAGTTCCCATCGTTGCGCGCGGGGCGGGGACGGGTCTGAGCGGGGGTTCGGTGGCGGCGGAAGGCGGCATCGTAGTCGGCTTCGCGCGCATGAAGAAGATTATCGAGATCGACATCGAAAACCTCCGTGCACGGGTGCAGCCGGGCGTCGTGAACATGGACCTCACCCTCGCCGTCAGTGACCAGGGCTGCTATTTCGCCCCGGACCCTTCCAGCCAGAAGGCGTGCACGATTGGCGGGAACGTCTCCGAGAACGCAGGCGGGCCTCACACATTGGCCTACGGCGTAACCACCAACCACATCCTGGGGCTGGAAGTGGTTTTGCCCGACGGAGAGGTTATCCACGCCGGCGCCCGGTTCTGGGATCGGCCCGGCTACGATCTGACGGGATTTATTGTCGGCTCGGAAGGCACACTTGGGATCGTCACGGAGATTACCGCTCGGCTCTCCCGCAAGCCCGAGGCGGTCAAAACGCTGCTCGCCATTTATGACGACATCCTCGATGCCCCGGGGACGGTGGCCGCCATCACGGCGCGGCGCATCACGCCCGCAGCACTCGAGATGATGGACGGCTTCACGCTGCGCGCCGTCGAGGAGGCGTTCCACGCGGGATTCCCGATGGACTCGGCCGCGGTCTTGCTCATCGAGGTCGAAGGCCTGCGCGAAGCGGTGGAAGACAACGCCGACCAGATCGAAGCTATCTGCCGCGAGAATCACGCCCGCGATGTGCGCCGCGCGAAAACGGTGGAAGAGCGCGACCTGCTCTGGCGTGGGCGCAAGAACGCCTTCGGCGCGTTGGGGCGCATCAGCCCCAACTACTACGTGCAGGACGGCGTGATCCCCCGCACGCGCCTTCCGGAGATGCTTCAATTCATTGCGCAGGTGAGCGAAAGACATCAACTGCGCATCGGCAACATCTTTCACGCCGGCGACGGGAACCTGCACCCGCTCCTGATGTTCGATGCGCGCGACAAGGGCCAGGCCGTGCGCGTGACCAAAGCCGCCCAAGAGATCATGGCCAAGTGCGTCGAGATGGGAGGCTCGCTGACCGGCGAGCACGGCATCGGCATTGAGAAACGCGATTTGATGCCGTTGATCTTCTCGCCCGACGATCTGGAGGCGATGCGTAATCTGAAGGCCGTCTTCAATCCGACCGGGTCGTTGAACCCTGCCAAACTGCTTCCCAGCACGAAAATGTGTGGCGAGACCCGCGTGCAGGCCAGCACAGGGGGCGTGCTGTGAGCACCGCTGTGGAAACAATGCAGCGCGAGTTCTTGGCCATCGTCGGGCCGTCCAACGTGGTGTCCGACCCGGCGGCCTGCGCGGCGCTCAACGCGGACGGAAAGGTACCGCAGTGCATCGTGTACCCGACCTCCGCTGAGGAAGCGGCCGCCGCGCTTCGCTGTGCGGCTGAACTCGGCCTGGCGGTCATTCCCTGCCGGAACGGCACGAAGCTCGGCGTGGGGAATCCTCCGCGGCGATACGACGTGGCGCTCTCGCTGAAAGACATGAACCACGTCTGGCACTATGAACCCGACGACCTGACGGTGACGGTCGAGCCGGGGATGAAGTTCGGAGATTTTCAACATTTCGTCGGCCGCCAGGGATTGTGGTTACCGCTTGATCCGCCGGGCGGCGCGCGCGCCAGCCTCAGTGGCATCGTGGCCACGAATGCCGCCGGCCCTCTGCGTCTATTCTATGGTGCGCCGCGCGACATGGTGCTGGGAATGAAAATCGCCACGGTAGAAGGCAAGGTGGTGAAGACCGGCGGGCGTGTGGTCAAGAATGTGGCGGGCTATGACATTGCGAAGCTCCTCATCGGATCTTACGGCACGCTCGGCGTGATCGTCGAGACAAGCTTCAAACTCTTCCCGTTGCCGGCGGAACGGAAGACGTTCGTCATTCCGGCGGGGACTCTCGGGATCGCCCGCGACCTGCGGCGAAGAGTCCTGCATTCTGCACTCACGCCGCTGCGCATGGTTCTGCTGGATGCCCGGGCGGCGGAACTGACCCTGGCCGGCACTCCCCTGGAGCGGAGTGTCAAGGAGCCGGAGATTTGGCTCGAAATGGCCGGGTCGGCGCGCGTGATGGAGCGCTGCCATCGCGAGGTGGAAGGCTTGGCAAAGGCGGCCGGAGCGCCGTTCCAGCGGTTGACGTCCGATGATGCGGAAACCGTCTGGACGCGCATTGCTGACCTGCAGAGTTGGCTGCCCGCACGGAGCGCAGGTGTGGTGATTCTCAAAGCTCTCCTGCCTGACTCTGCGAGCGAAGAACTCCTCAGCCGTGCCGAACAGGAAACCGAGAACGACAAGGCCCGCCTGGCCGGTTTCGTCCAGTTGGGCGTTGGAGTGTTGCACCTCTGCCTTCTCTATGAGGCCACCACGCCCGCCGTGTCAGGCTTGATCCTTAGGCTGCGCGCTGCGGCGGAGAGCCTGGGGGGCGTACTCATCATCGAGCGTTGCCACTGGGATTTGAAAGAGCGGCTGGACGCTTGGGGCACAGCCGGCGACGATTTTGCGGTGATGAAGAAGATCAAGGAAGTCTGGGATCCCAAGGGGACTCTCTCGCCCGGACGTTTTCTGGGGCGACTGTAAGGGATGGGTGCAGGGCGCCTCGGCGCCCCCTCTCGGTTGCACGCAGAACAATGAAACTCCGGTCAGAAGATACCCGGGCTGTTGTCACGGAGACGGCGGCGACCACGCCCCGCAGTGGTTATGGTCCCGGTGAAGCGCCGACGTTCGATTCCTACTCGAAGTGCATTCGCTGCGGGCTGTGCCTGAACAGTTGTCCCACCTACCGTGAGCTGGGCGTGGAGATGGATTCGCCGCGCGGGCGCATCTATCAAATGATCCAGGTGGAGCGGGGACGGCTGCCGCTCAGTGAAAGTTTTGTGCGGCACATTGACCTCTGCCTGGATTGCCGCGCCTGCGAAACCGCCTGTCCCTCGGGTGTGGAATACGGGCGCCTTGTGGAAGCGGCGCGCGGGCAGATCGCGAAGTATTACCAGCGCCCGCCGCGTTCGCGCCTGCTGCGCCGACTCTTCTACGAGGATCTTCTGCCTCACCGGAGGCGCCTCGAGTGGGTTGGAAGATTCCTCCGGTTCTATCAGCGTTCGGGACTGGAGCGCGCGGTGCTCGCCTCGGGGATTCTCAAACTCTTTCCGGGGCGCCTCGCGGAAGTGGCGCGTCTGTCGCCGCGCATGGAGAAGCCATTCTTCTACGACCGGCTCGGAACCGTCGTGCCGGCTGTCGGACCGCGGCGCTACCGTGTGGCCTTCCTGACCGGGTGTATGGCGAACCTGTGCTTCGCCAAATTGAATGAGGCGACCGTGCGCGTGTTGGCACGCAACGGGTGCGACGTGGTCATCCCCGAAGACCAAGGCTGCTGCGGCGCACTGCACGTGCACGCGGGAATGCGGGACCTGGCGCGGGAGCTCGCCAAGCGGAACATCCGGAGTTTTCTTGCGGACGGGTATGACGCCGTTATTTCCAATGCCGCCGGCTGCGGTTCGGTGTTGAAAGAATACCCGCTGCTGTTCGAAGAAGAGGACCATGACTTCTATGAACCTGCCAAGACATTCAGCGCGCGCCTCAAGGACGTCACAGAGTTTCTGGCGGGCATTGACTTCAACCGCGACTTTGCAGTAATGAAAGTCCGGGCTACGTATCAAGATCCATGCCACCTGGGCCACGCGCAGCGCATTCGCAGCGCGCCGCGTCGGCTGCTCGCCGCGCTGCCCGGCTTGGAACTGGTGGAATTGAAGGACGCGGAAGTCTGCTGCGGCAGCGCCGGCGTCTACAACGTGGTCCACAACGACCTGGCGGAACGGTTGCTCACCGCCAAGATGCAAAGGGTTGACGAGACCGGAGCGGAACTCATCCTCACGGCGAATCCCGGGTGCCTGTTACAGCTCCGCGCCGGGGTGGCGCGGTCGGGCGGGCAACGGCGCGTGCTCCACGTGATCGAGTTGCTCGACGAAGCCTACGGGGCTGCAATCACATCCTGAAGGGACTGGAAATCATGACGGAGAAGACGGCTGCGAGGGTGAATAACGTCCTGAAGCCCGTGGACGCCCCCGAGAGTCACCATTTGCAGGACTACGAGACGGCGCGCCGCGGCTTCCGCTGGGAGGAAGTCCACAAGGAATTTGACTGGGCGAAGACGGGAAAGGTCAACATGGCGTACGAAGCCATCGACCGCCACCTGACCCGCGGCCGCCGAAACAAGCTGGCGTTGATTTACACCGACCAGGAGCGGACGGCCCGTTTCACCTTCGAAGACCTGGCGCTCCAAAGCAACCGCTTCGCCAACGCTCTGCGAAAGCTCGGCGTGAAGAAAGGCGACCGAGTCTTCGTTTTCATGCCACGCCGTCCCGAGCTCTACATCGCCATCCTCGGCATCCTGAAGATCGGCGCGATTCCGAGCCCGCTCTTCGAGGCTTTTATGCAGGAAGCCGTGCGCGACCGCATGGCGAACGCCGAGGCGGTGGCGCTCGTCACGATCCCCTCCATGCTCAATCGCGTGCCGCAGGCGGAGCTGCCGGCCCTCCAGCACATCATCCTGGTGGGCGCGGCGGCGAACGGCCTTCCGCAGGGCCAGTAGAGCTTCGAGGCGGTGGTGAACGCAGCCGAAGAAAAAACCGAAATCGAGTGGCTCACGCTCGAGGAGCCGCTCATCATGCACTACACGTCTGGTTCGACGGGCAAGCCCAAGGGTGTGTTGCACGTCCAGCGCGCGATGCTTGGACACCTGATGACCGGCCGATGGGTGCTGGACCTGCGCGAGGACGACGTCTATTGGTGCACGGCCGATCCTGGCTGGGTGACCGGGACTTCTTACGGAATCTTCGCCCCTTGGCTGAATGGTGCGACCAATCTGATCCGGGGCGGCCGCTTCAACGCCGACGACTGGTATCACACCATCGAACGGTTTCGGGTGAATGTTTGGTACAGCGCGCCGACGGCGTTCCGGATGCTCATGGCTGCGGGCGAGGAGACTGTGAAGAAGTACGACCTTTCGAGCCTTCGGCATGTTCTCAGCGTGGGCGAGCCGCTCAATCCCGAAGTCGTTTGGTGGGGATGGAAGGTTTATGGGCGGCGCATTCATGATAACTGGTGGATGACGGAGACAGGACATATCCTGATTTCAAATTATTCCATGATGGATATTCGCCCCGGCTCCATGGGACAGCCCGTGCTTGGCGTCACCGCGAGTATCGTGGACGACAACGGGAAAGAGCTTCCGGACAACACGCTCGGCAATTTGGTGATCAAGCCGGGCTGGCCCG
>Ga0315280_10007787_pt1 | contig 14257 bp, 3 predicted proteins | sample YL17G06_40_MG_FD_203697 | JGI IMG/M metagenome (GOLD analysis project Ga0315280, IMG submission 203697) | Sediment microbial communities from Yellowstone Lake, YNP, Wyoming, USA - YL17G06_40 | ecosystem: Environmental > Aquatic > Freshwater > Lake > Sediment | place: USA: Wyoming | collected...
TCTGCCCCTGCGTGCGGTGCTCCCGGCTGTCGATGAGCAGCACCCCGTCCGCCACGACCCGTTTCCCGGCCAGCCGCGCGAGCCGCTCCTTCACGTCCGCCGGCAGCGACGACGCGCGGATGTCGAAACGGAGTTCCACGGCCGTCGCCACCTTGTTGACGTTCTGCCCGCCTGGCCCCGAGGCGCGCACGAAGCGTTCGTCGATCTCGCGCTCGTCGATCGCAATCGCATCGGTGATCCGAATCATCGGCTGCTCCACCCCCGTCTGCCTGCCCGCGACTGATGATACCTTGCTCGCGGACGCGCCCGATCATTCCGTGGCGCGCGCCCACACCTCCGCCCAGTGCTCCACGTGGTCGTCCACGAGTGGAATGGCGGTGCCCGCCTCGTCGTGCCCGTCAACCGTAATGCGCTCCTCGCCGGTCCCGCGCGGCGTCTGGTGCACGACGATGTGGTACACCGTCTCGCGGAACCGGTAGTGCACCGTGAAGGTATCCCAGTCGGCCGGGAGACACGGCGCGATCCGCAGCTGGTCGACTTCAAGGTGCAAGCCGAGAAGCGATTCGACGATGAGCCGGTACATCCACGCTGCAGACCCCGTGTACCACGTCCAGCCGCCGCGGCCGACGTGCGGCGCCACGGCGTAGACGTCGGCCGCCACCACGTAGGGCTCCACCTTGTAGGTCTCGATCGCCGTCGCTGAGGCGCCGTGGGCGAGCGGGTTGATCAGATTCCACACCTCCCAGGCGCGGCGGGCGTCGCCAAGTTCGGCGAAGGCCATGGCCGCCCAGATGGCCGCGTGGGTGTACTGCCCGCCGTTCTCTCGGACGCCCGGGACGTACCCCTTGATGTAGCCGGGGTCGAGATCGGACGTGTCGAACGGCGGGGCGAGCAGGCAGACGAGCTTGTCGTCGCGGCGGACGAGCCGCGCGTCCACCTCGTCCATCGCCGTGCGAGCGCGTGACGGATCGGCGGCGCCGGACAGCGCGGACCAGCTCTGCGCAATCGAATCGATCTGGCACTCGGCGTTGCTCGCCGAGCCGAGCGGCGAGCCGTCGTCGAAGAAAGCGCGGCGGTACCACGCCCCATCCCATCCCGCGTCTTCCAGACGCTGCCGCAGCGTCGCGGCTTCCGACAGGCAGCGATCCGCGAAGGCGGCATCGTTGTGACGGCGGGCGAGGTCTGCGAACGGCGTCAGCACGGCGTAGAGGAAGAACCCCAGCCAGACGCTCTCGCCGCGCCCTTGCGCGCCCACCAGGTTCATGCCGTCGTTCCAGTCGCCGGAGCCAATGAACGGCAGGCCATGCGCGCCGAACCGCAGGCCCCTGACGATGGCGCGCACGCAGTGGTCGTAGAGGGTGGCGCTCGCCGCGGACCGGCCCGGCAGGTCGTAGTACGAATCCTCGTCGGGATTGACCGGGCGGCCTTCGATGAAATGCACCTGTTCGTCGAGCACGCCGGTGTCGCCGGTGGCACCGACGTAGCGACACGTCGCCAGCGGCAGCCACAGGTAGTCGTCGGAGCAGTGCGTGCGAACGCCCCGACCGGCCGGCGGATGCCACCAGTGCTGCACATCGCCTTCCGGGAACTGCCGCGACGCGCAGAGCAGCAGGTGCTGCCGGGCGAGCGGCGCCTGCGCGTGCACGAGCGCCATCACGTCCTGCAACTGATCGCGGAATCCGAACGCGCCTCCTGACTGGTACGAGCCGCTGCGCCCCCAGAGGCGGCACGCCATGGTCTGGTAGAGCAGCCAGCCGTTGGCCAGCACGTTGAGCGCCCGGTCGGGTGTCTCCACGTTGACGGTCCCGAGCGTGTGGTTCCACTGCTGCCAGACGGCCTCGAGCGCGTACCGGGCGGCGACCGCCCCCCGGCAACATCGCAGCACACGTACCGCGTCCTCGGCGTCGCGTCCGGCGCCGAGGGTGAAGACGATCTCGCGCTGTTCGCCGGCGTGCAACTCGAAGGCAACCTGGATCACCGCGCACGGATCGAGCGCGGCTCCCACGCGGCCAGACAGCGTGGCGCGCAGCATAGCCGCCGGCTGCCTCAACGTGCCGTTGCGTCCGATGAATTCCGTGCGGTTGCCGGACACGCTGCGATTCGCGTCGTCCACGTGGAAGAAGGCGGTTCGCCCGGCGAACTCGGCGTTGTAGGCGTTGCGCGCGAACAGGGCGCCGGTCTCCGGATCGATCGCGGTGACGACGTGCGCGGCTGTCTTCGCACGCAGATCACCCAGCACCCACTCCGCGTAGCCGGTCGCCGACAGGCGTCGCGATCGGTCGGAGTCATTGCGGACCTTCAGCACCGACCACTTCACGGGCGACGACGTGTCCACGTACACCCACAGCTCCGAGGTGACGCCGTCCTCGGTGTGCTCGAAGACGCTGTAGCCGAACCCATGCCGGCTCCTGTACCAACTGTCGCTTCCGGCCGGCAGCGGTGTCGGCGACCAGTAGCGGCCGTTCTCCTCGTCGCGCAGGTAGAAAGCCTCGCCGCCGGCATCGGTCACCGGGTCGTTGTTCCAGGGCGTCAGGCGGAACTCGTGCGCGTTTTCGGCCCAGCTGTACGCCGGCCCGCTCTCCGAAACGACGGTGCCGAACCCGGGGTTCGCCAGAACATTGACCCAGGGCGCCGGCGTCACCGCGCCCGGCCCGGTCGTGATGACGTACTCGCGGCCGTCCGGAGTGAACCCGCCCAGCCCGTTGAAGAACACCAGGTCGTCGCGAGGCGGCGGCGGGGTCGGTGCGGAGGCCGGCGCATGGTGGCCCCGGGCGGGCATGACGGGCACGGAAAGCAGGGCAGCCGGGCGGCCCGCGATCTGCTCGGCCAGCGAGCCCCGACTGTCGGCGATGATCGCCCTGGCGACCGACTGGAACAGGATCCGGTCCTCGCTCGAGATCTGCTCGGCGGGGCGAACGAAGATCGCGCCCGGGCGGTCCGGCGCATGCGTCTCGACGCCAGCCGCGATGAGGCCGATGATCTGATCCTGGAGCGCCTGCCGGTAGCCGGCGCGATCCTCGTTCCAGATCACGAGATCCACCGCCAGTCCTTTCAGCCGCCAGTAGGCGTGCGCCTGCACGAGATGGCGCACCAGCTCGATGTGGGCCGCGTCGCCGATCTGCAGCAGCACGATCGGCAGATCGCCGGACACCGAGTAGCCCCACAGCGCGGACTGCCCGCGCAGGTTCCGGGCGATGGTGGCCGCCTCGGCGCGCAGCGACGGGTTGCCGTAGATGATGGAGCTGGCCAGGCGGCAATAGAGCTGCGCGTCCGCCTCGCTGGCGTTCAGCTGCCGCAGGTTGACCTGGGCGTGCGTCGCTGCCAGCGCGAACACGCGATTGGCGAGACGCCGGTCCTGGTACTTGCCGACCAGGCCCAGGCAGGCACCGCGCGTCTCGGCCAGGCCCGAGACGACGTCGATGATGATCGACTCGTCCGCTTCGAGCTCCAGCCGACCCCGGATCGCGACGATCGGATCGAGCACCGAACCCTGGCTGCCCGAGAGCGGCCCGGGCTCGCGCATCACTCGCGGGTTGGCTGGGCTGTTCCCCCGTCCGATGAAGCGCAGCCTGTCGGTCTCGTACGATGGTTCGCCAATGACGACGCCGCCGTGCGCCGCCATGAGGTGGAACATCCAGGGCGCCGCCTCGCCGTGCGATCGCGGGCGCCTGGTGCAGAGGATGGCCCGTTGCAGCGGGATGATCTCGGTCTGCACGAAGAGATTGCTGAACGCCGGATGCAGCGCCTCCGCGGCAGGGGTGGCCAGCGCCACCTCCGCGTAGCTCGTCACCTCGATCCTCCGGCGCACCCGGCTGCAGTTGGTGATATGAAGCCGGCGCAATTCGACATCGTCCTCGGGCGACACGGCGACCTCGGTGTAGCTTTCGATGCCGTGACTTCTGCTGCGGAACTCGGCGCGGGCCTCGGAGAACACCGCCTCGAACCGGTCGACCGGCTGCAGCGTGGGCTGGTGCGTCGTGGACCAGAAGGCTCCGTTCGCGAGATCCCGGATATAGCAGTACGTCCCCCAGTTGTCGCAGGTCGCGTCTTCCCGCCAACGCGTGACGGCCAGGTCCTTCCATCGACTGTACCCGCCGCCCGCGTTGGTGATCATGACGTGATACCGGCCGTTCGACAGCAGCTGCACGTCGGGAACGGGCGTGTCGGGCCCGGCGAACGAGCGCACCGGGGTGTCTGCGCCGGTTGAGGCCGTGCGGGTGTCCAAGGCGGGAGCGATCGACGAGTAGAACGGGCTCGCGCGCGGGATCCGCTCCTGGAGCAGCAGCGCGGTGGCCTGGAATGCCGGGTCGGAGGCGAAGCGGGCCTGCATCCGGCCGCCGAGGAGCACCTGTGCCAGCGAGAGCAACGTCATCCCCTGGTGATGCGCCATGTAGGACCGAACCAGCGCGTACGATTGACCGCGCGGCACCCGCGCCGGCGTGTAGTCAATCGCCTCGTAGAAGCCGAACTGGCCGTCGAAGCCCTCCGCGCTGAGCCGCTGCAGGTTCGCGCACGCCTCCTCGGGTGAGACTATCAGCGCGAGGGCCGACGCGTAGGGCGCGACGACGAGATCGTCGGCGAGGCCGCGCTCGAGGCCGAGACCGGGAACGCCGAACGCGCGGTACTGGTAGGCGAGCCGGCCGTCGAGCAGGTTGTACGCCGATTCCGAGATGCCCCAGGGCACTCCCCGATGCCTTCCGTACTCGATCTGGCGCTTGACCGCCGCCTTGCATGTTTCGTCGAGCAGCGTGTCGTTGTAGCCCGGCATCACGACGAGCGGCATCAGGTACTCGAACATCGAGCCGCTCCAGGACAGCAGCACCGGCTCGCCCGCGGCGATCGTCAGCAATCGCCCGAGCGCGAACCAGCTCTCCTGCGGCAGCTTCCCCTGGGCAATCGCGACGAACGTGCAGAGGCGCGACTCCGAGGCGAGCAGGTCGTAGTAGCTGGCGTCGCAGCGACGCTCGGTAACCTTGTAGCCGATCGACAGGAGATGGCGGGTCCGGTCGAACACCAGGCTCCATTCCATCTCTGCGAGGTCGATCGACTGCGCCGCCAGGCTGTTGAGGGCGGCGATCCGCGTCCTGGCGACGGCGCCCCGCTCGTCATCGAGCGCCGCGAGCTCGCGCAACGTCGGAATCGAGGTGAACGCGGGGAGGTGCGCCTGCGGCGCGGCGGAGGCGGCGAGCGACGTCCACGGGGCGAGGCACGCGAGATCGTCACAGACGTCCCGGCACTGGTCGGCCAGCGCCGAGGCCCAGGTGGTGGCCTCGCTCTCGGTCGCCGTCGCGAGCGTGGTCGCCAGGGCCCGACTCTCCGCGGCCAGGCGTTCGAGGATCAGCCGGCCGTCCGCGATCGTCTTCGGCCCGGATTCGCACGCCGCGTCGAGCGCCTGCTGCAGCCACGTCTGCGCGGTCGTCGTCGCGTCCCCGCTGCTGTCGGTCACGAGGTCGAACGTGTCGCGCAGTCCCTGAAAGACGCGTGCCGGCAGGATCGGATCGTCGGGAAGCGCGAGCAACCCGGGCCCGAGCGTCAGCAGATGGCCGGCCAGGTTGCCGCTGTCCACCGAGGAGACGTACCGCGGCTCGAGCGGCGCCAGCGATCGGGTGTCGTACCAGTTGTAGAAGTGCCCGCGGTACCGCTCCATCGTCGCCATCGCCTGGAACGCGCGCGTGGTGCGGTCCACGAGCCGGCCCGCCGAGATGTAGCCGAAGTCATAGGCCGACAGATTGGCGAGCAGCGCCAGTCCCATGTTGGTCGGCGACGTACGATGCGCCACCACGGGAGCGGGCGACTCCTGGAAGTTGTCCGGTGGCAGCCAGTGATCGTCGGGCCCGACGTGGGTGTCGAAGAAGCCCCATGTCCTGCGTGCAACGCCGCGGAGGAATCGGAGCTGCTCCCTGGTCAGCCGTGCGTCGCGCCGGGTCAGCGGACGGCTGATCTGCCAGGTGATGATCGGAGAGGTAAACCAGAGCAGCAGGATGGGAGCGGCCGCGGCGAGGACGGACGGACGGGCGAGCGACAGGTACACGCTCGCGGCGATGGCGAGGATCGGCGCGATCCACATTCTCACCAGTGCGCCGAGCAGGTCCTGGCGAACGGGGCGCCTACGGTCGGCCGACGGCGTCCACTCGAGCAGATGCCTGCGCGTGATCAGCATCCGCGCCGTCGTCCGGAGGACGGCGTCGAGGCTGAAGAACGTCTCGTACGGGAGACAGGCAAGTGTCAGCAGCGCCTGGGCCGCCTGGCGCCGAACCGAACGCGCGCTGGCCGCGAGATGCCGGGCGAGCAGCACGTCGCCCGGTTTTCGCAGGATGCCGGGGAGCGACCCGATCAGGGCGGGGAGCAGCAGGCAGCTTACGCCGACCAGGGTCCAGGCCCAGGCAGGCGACAGCGCGGCCCACGCGACCAGGAGCAGGCCCACCAGTGCTGCGGGCGCGAGGCTCCGGCGGAGGTTGTCGAAGAGTTTCCATCGGCACAGCACGGGGAGCGGGTTCCTGCTGCGCCGCCCATCGCGATCGGGAACGCCCGGCAGCAGCCAGCGCCACAGCTGCCAGTCGCCGCGGATCCAGCGGTGGCGGCGCCGCACATCCTCTTCATAGCGGGACGGGTACTCCTCGTACACCTGCACGTCGGTCAACAGTCCGGCACGCGCGTAGCAGCCTTCGAGCAGGTCGTGGCTGAGGATCCGGTTCTCCGGGAAGCGGTTGCCTACCGCCAGATCGAACGCGTCCACATCGTAGATCCCCTTGCCGATGAAAGAGCCCTCGCCGAACAGATCCTGGTAGGTGTCCGACACGACGCGGGTATACGGATCGATGCCGGGCTCGCTGGCCCAGAGCCGCGCATATCGCGACCGGTTCGCGCCGGGGAGGTTGACGGCCACTCGCGGCTGAAGGATTCCGTAACCCTGCGTCACGCGCTGCACTTTCTCGTCGACCCGCGCCCGGTTGAGCGGGTGCATCATGGTGCCGACCAGGAGGCGGGCGGTATCTCGCGGCAACTGCGTGTCGGCGTCGAGCGTGATGACGTACTTCACCTGTGGGAGGATCGAGGTGTCCCCGACGACGCGGGAGAAGCGGCCGGGCCCGGCACCGCGCAGCAGCGCGTTCAGCTCGGAGAGTTTCCCGCGCTTGCGCTCGTACCCCATCCAGACGCGTTCCGCCGCGTTCCAACGCCGTGGCCGGTGGAAGAGGAAGAACGGGCCGGGGCGTGGCGCGGACAGGTGGGATCCGGCTCCAGCCGCAACGAACGGCGGCCCTGGGACGGCGACCGCCGAGGCCGCCGCATGCTGCACCCCTGTCGGATACTTCTCATTCAGCTCGTTGATCCGCTGCTCGGCAAGGCGCACGAGCGCCTCGTCGCCGGGCAACACTTCCTGGGCCGCGTCGGGCAAGTCGGTGAGAAGGCCGAACGAGACGTGGTCGTCGCGGTTGCCGAGGAAGCGCACCTCGAGCGCTTCGACCAGGCGTTCCACGTCCTGAGCGCTGGCGATCAAGGTGGGAACGACGACCAGGGTTCGCGAGGCCGGGCAGACACCTCCCGACAGGTCCATCTTCGGGAGGGCACGGGGCGTGGCGAGCCATGTCGCGAGCACGTTCACGAGCGCGACGGCCGCCTGGCTGGCGCCGAGCAGCAGGAGGATCCCGACGAGCCCGAGGAGCCAGTCATCCGCGCCTTCCGCTCGCACCTTGACGAGGAGGGCCGCGGTCGGCAAGACCGTCAGTGCGACGATGCTTCCGAGATAGAGCGCGAGCGGGTGGCGCAGGCACGCTCGGCGCACGGCCTCGGCGATGGTGAAGCGCGCACCCACCGCCCGTTCGAGCCGCGACTGCCCCTTGTCCACGAGGTAGAAGCCCACGTGCGCCGCCCTGGCGTCCGGTCCCGAGTTCGCCGCATTCTCCCGGGCCATGCCGACCGCGCGCCGCGCCACCTCCCCTTCTTCCACCCCGCTCTGCCTGGCCGTCGTTTCGACCACATGGCGATACCGGTCTCTGGTGGCGAAATCCATCCGGGCGTACACACCGGCCGGATCCTCTCGGAGGATCCGTTCCACGCCGCTCCTGGCCTCGACGAACGCGCGCCAGTCCGTCGCCCCGAGGAACCGGAGGCTGCTGATGCTGTTGCTGATCGACACCTGGTCGGCCGCCTGCTGCTGGTTCTCCGATTGCACCACCTGCTCGATCGTCCGGCCGTCCTCGAACAATCGCTGTTCGATCCAGGTGAGGGGCAGGGCCAGCGCGGTGCTCTTGCCCTGGAGGCGGCGAGCGAACTCGGCGACGAATGAACCGACCATCGGCGGGTCCGACCGCGCCATGTCGGCGATCACGAGGATGAGGCTCTTTGGATCCTTTTCCGCGATCGCCGTCATCTGGTCGGCCCAGTAGTCGGCCCGGTTGCGGTCCACGCGGTCCAATCCGATTCGGGCCGCGACGCGTCGCAGGTTCTCGATGAGGGCGAGCCGCAGCATGATCGGGATGGCCCACAGCTCGCCGATCGTGAGCGGGGTCATCTCCTGGTAGGCCGTCACGACACCGCCGAGGCCGTCGGTGTCCAGCCGGCCGTCCCCGTGGGAGATCACCTCGAGGGCGATGTCGTAGACTCGCGGCAACGCAGCCGACGGGCCGTCGGCCAGGCGCGGCAGTTCGCGGCTGTAGCCCGGCGGGAAATGCCTGCGCGCGGTGCGGATCTGCTCCTCGATCAGGTAGAAGTTGTCGAGCAGCCACTCGCCGGCCGGCGTGATGCGGCGGTCGTCGTTCAAGGCCTCGGTCAGCAGCGTGCGGACCGCGACGAGCAGGGTCTCATTCTCCGCCAGCCGCGACAGCAGCTCGTCCGCGCCGCGTTTCGCGCTCAGATGGTGCGCACCGGCCAGAATTTTTCCGTGCTGCTCCATCTGCTCGCGGCTGAAGAGTTCCGCGCGCAGCGGAGGCTCGTCGCCGGCAAACGTCGTGGAGAGCTGGCGGTGGCGCGCGATCGCCTCGCGCAGCGAGGTCAACCGTGCTCGAATGGTCTTCCGGCCGATCCTCACGCGTGCGGTGTCCTTCCTTGAAGGGGAGATGTCGCGGCACGTCGAAAGAGTCACGACGCTGGCGGGTGCCCTGTCGAACGCGCTCAACGTTTTGGTTCGAGTCCTCGAGCCTCGGCTGCCACATTACCGGAGGTGGTGCCACTGCCAGCCGGTTGACGCTTCATCGAGGCAAAGGCCGCTCGCGCACGGTCACGCCGCAACAGCCCCGCCTTGCGCAGACGCTGAAATCTCGCCTTGTCACCGTTCAGTTTCGACATGGTTCGCTCCGTGTACCGTCAGACCGGGCCATTCGCGGTCGTTAGGCCGTCTCTTCCATCCCAAATGATACGGGCACCGAACGCCGACCGTCTGTGCACTTCGGCACACACAGGCGCCAGGGCTACGGCCGCCGTTCGTGCGCGCGGTGCTTGACAGAGGGGCGAAAGCGACCAATCGTAGAACCCGATGACCTTCCTCGATATGCTGCCCGGTTCGGTCGTCCTTGGCCCGATGACGAAGGGCTGCAACCTGCCGTATCGCCGGCTGTGCGTCGAACTCGGCGCGCGCATCACGACCAGCGAGATGACCGTCGCGCGCCGGCTCAAACAGAAACGGCGGTCGGAATTCGCCCTGATCCGTCGCGCGCCGGACGAACCGTGCTTCGGCGTGCAGCTGGCCGGCAACAATCCGGAAGAGATGGGGTGGGCGGCAGCGCTCGTGGAAGAGCGCGGCGCCGCGTTCGTGGACACGAACCTGGGCTGCCCGATCGACTACTTCACGCGCAAAGGCCTTGGGGCCGCGCTGGCCAGGCAGCCGCGCCGCGTGACGCAGATCGTGGAAGGCATGAAGCGCGCGGTGACCAGGATTCCGGTGACGGTGAAGATCCGGCTGGGATGGAACGAGGGCGGGCGCAACGCCGTCGAGGTGGCCCGGGCGGCCGTCGAGGGCGGCGCCGACGCGATCGTGGTGCACGGACGGACCCGTGACGCGCGCTATCGCTTCGCTGCCGACTGGGACGCCATCGGCGAGGTGGCGCGCGCGGTCCGTGTGCCCGTGATCGGCAACGGCGACCTGCTGTTCGCACACGAGATCCAGGCGGCGCGAGAGCGCTCCGGGTGCGCGGCGGTGATGGTCGCACGCGGCGCCCTGATCAAGCCGTGGCTGTTCAGGGAAGTCACCGACGGCTACCTCGATATGACGGGCGAACAGCGCCTCGCCATCTACCGCCGCTACGTCACGCTCGCCCTCGAGCACTGGGGTTCCCACGACCGGGGCCGTGGACAGGTCGCCCAGTTCCTGCGCTGGCATCTCGGGTTCTGGTGCCGGTATGCGCCCCGCCGCGCGGACGACACGTGGCCGGGCATGCAGGAACGCCAGAGTGCAGAGTTCGCCCGGACGCCGCTCGAGCGCGTGCTCGTTCGACCAGACGAGGCCACGCTCGCGTGGCTGACCGAACGGCTGCTGCTCAACGAACCCGTCGATCCGAACGCCGCCCCTGTTCCCTCCGACTTGCCCCCGGACCTCTCGAAGATGTCCGAGGTGGAAGGGTGAAACTGGCACTGCTCGCTGTTTGATGCAGCTCGACTCGGCTGTGCAATCGAGTACAGCCGAGATGCTCCGTCCAGCGCTAGCGTAGTGCTCATGCTCTCCGAACGAATCGCGCCGCTCTCCGAGGCCCGGCTTGCGCACATCGTGAGAGGCCTTGCGGACGGCGTGGCGATTCAGGACCTCGACGGGCGGCTCTTCCTGGTGAACCCGGCGGCGATGACCATCCTGGGAATGTCATCGACAGATGGCTGTCAGCAGTTGGCAGCAGGCGGTGGCGGCGCAGGACAGACTGCCGCCCCGCTGCCCGAGTGGCCCTCGTCCTGCGGATTTTTCCGGTCGGACACGGTGACGCCTTACCTCCCCGAGGACCTGCCGCTCGCGCGCTCGCGTCGTGGCGAGACACTCAACGGCGTGCAGGTGTTCATCCGCGGCGGCCCTGCGCCTGACGGCGCGTGGCTGAGCATCGACAGCACCCCCTTGCGGAACGATGTCGGCGCCATCGAGGGCAGCGTCATGGTGTTTCGCGACGTCACGGTCAAGAAGCGGGAGATCGAACGGATGGAACTGCTCTCCAACGTGGTGGAGCAGACCGCTGACAGCGTGCTCGTCACGGACCGTGACGGCCGTATCGAGTACGTCAATCCGGCCTGCGAGGCGACCACTGGCTACTCGCGCGCCGAGCTGCTGGGCCGCACGCCGGCGATCTTCAAGTCCGGCGTGCACGGCCGCGACTTCTACACGGATTTGTGGAGGACGCTGGTCGGCGGGCAGGTCTTTCGAGGAATCATCACCGATCGAAAGAAGAGCGGCGAGCTGTACCCGTCCCAGCAGACCATCACCCCGATACGGTGGCACGGCGAGCCGATGACCCACCTGGTTTCGGTCGCGAGGGACATCACCGGGCTCAGAAAGGCCGCCGAACGCGAACACGAACTGCTGCTGGCCCGGTCGGTGCAGCAGCGTCTCTATCCGGCTGCACCGCCCGCGGTGCCGGGCTTCGACATCTTCGGCGCGGCGTTCGTCGCGGACGTGACTGGCGGCGATTACTTCGATTTCCTCGCGCTGCCAGGCGAGTGCACCGCCATCGTCATCGGCGACGTGAGCGGCCACGGCTTCGACTCGGCGCTCCTGATGGCGGAGACGCGAGCGGTGCTGCGCTCGACGATCCAAACGAAGTCGGACCCGGGCGAGATCCTCGGGATCATCAACCGGGTGCTCGCCGCCGACATAGAGGGGAACCGGTTCGTGACGATGCTGCTGGCGCGCCTTCACGGGCCGACAGGAAGGTTCACCTACGCCAGCGCGGGACACGGCGGCTATCTGCTGGACGGATCGGGTGCGATCAAGACCGAGCTGACCGCCACGGGATTGCCCCTCGGACTGTTTGCGGACGCCGCGTACGAGACGAGCGCCGAGATCACCGTCGAGCCCGGAGCGATGATCCTGCTTCTCACCGACGGCGTGATGGACAGCGAGGCGCCGGACCAGGCGCCGTTTGGCGTCGAGCGGATCCTCGACGTCGTCCGATCCTGCCGGGGCGAACGCGCCCGGGAGGTGGTGGCGAAGCTGTATCGCGAGGCGCGCGCGTTCCAGCACGGCGCACCGCAGCAGGACGACATGACGATCGTGGTGTGCACCGCAGACGCGTCAGCGAACGTGGAGTGAGGCGCGCCAAAGACCGGAGGCGCAAAGGCGAGAGGCGAAGCAGCAGCAGTGCCGCCGCTGTCGCTACTCGACGCCGGGCACCACACGAGCGACGTCGGTTTGCCATCATGGTGAATTCAGGGGAACAGCGGCCTGACTCGTAACACGTCGCGGGCCCACCCTGGCGTGTTCGCGCTTGAGGAGGGTTCGTCACCGACGATTGACCGCGTGCGCGTCCACGGGGTCAGTAGCGCTCCCCGTGCAACGCGACGAGGAAGGCCAGTACCTGCCGCGTACCGCGGATGAAGTTCCACGCCAGGGCTGCCGGGTTCAGGCGCCACAGTTCCAGCCGGGCGACGGCGCGGCGGGTCCGGCGCCAGTAGGCGGTCAGCGGGTCGTGCTCGACGCGGTCGGGCGAACAGGGGTTGGGTCGCGTCTGGCGCCTGGAGTCATCGCGGCGAACCCGAGTCAGCAGCCACAGCTCCTGCATCTCCACGACGATTGCCAGGTAGCCGCGCACCGTGCGGGCGACCTCCCGCACGCGGCGCCTGAAGAACGGCCATCGCCGCTCGATCGGGAACGTGCTGCGCCGCGATGTCCGATCCTTCAGCCGGAAGAACCCCGTGAGCATCGGGTGCGCCCCCTCCATCATGGCCGCGCGGTACCAGATCAGGTTCTTGACGACCGACCAGTACGTCTCACGGTTCTGCGCGAGCAATATGCGGCGCATGTGCTCGAACGAGTAGAACTCCGTCCAGGCATCGTGGAACGTGCGCGTCCACTCATCACGGCTCATGCGCGGGTGAGGCGACGTCGCGTGAAACGAGTCGTAGTTGTTGTAGTCGGCGTCGAGGACGGTTCCCGCCTGCACGGCCGCCTGGTGATCCCGCGACCCGGGGATCGGCGTCAGCATGAAGAACGACGCCTGGTCCACTCGCAGCGTCTCGGCGAGCGCGTGAACGTCCTCCATCACGCGTTCGCGCGTGTCGTAGGGGAACCCGATGATGTACCCCACGTGGCAGACAACGCCGGCCTCCTGCCACCGCGCGATCATCTCGCGGTAGTCGGCAGCCCTGTTCTGGGGCTTCCCGCCGGCCTTCAGGTTGTCCTCGCGAAGGGATTCCATCCCGACGAACACCTGCACGCACCCGGCGCGCGCGGCCTTGTCGACGAAGCCCGCGATCCTGGTCGCCTGGGTGTCCACCTGCATCATGAAATCGACGACGACGCCTTCGTCTTCGCGCAGCCGGATCAGGCCGTCGAACACCGCTTCCCACTCCGGGTTGCGCGCGAAGTTGTCATCGGTGAAGAAGTAGTGACGCACGCTGTGCTGCCCCTCGAGCCGGTAGTTCTCGCGAACCTGCCCGATGATGCGAGCGGCGCTGCGCGCCCGCACCGTCCGGCCCTGCACGTTGATGATCGAGCAGAACGAGCACGCGAACGGGCATCCCCGGCCGGCGTCGATGCTGCCGACGTGCGCCGGCACCGCTCCCTTCATCGTGGAAAGCGAGGGTCGCGGCAGCGGCATGTCGGTGAGATCGGGCGGGCTCCCCAGAAAATCATAGAGGGGCTGGAGCCGGTCGGCGACCGCGTCCTGCAGGATGCCGCTCCACCGGCCTTCGACCTCGCCCAGCACGAGCGTGACGCCCGCGTCGAGCATCGCCTGGCATTCGGGCGGCACGGAGGGCGACATCGCGATCGCGCCGCTCACGTGGAAGCCGCCGATGATCACCTCGAAGCCCTCGGCCTTGAACTGTCGGGCGAGGTCCTGCGCGCGGGGGAACTGGTTGGTCTGGACGCCGACCAGTCCGATGACGACCTTGGTGCCCTCGCGCCGGTAGCGCCGGCCGAGCGCGCGCGGATCGACGTGTGCCACCGTTTCGTCGATCCGCTCGAGACGCACCTCGAGTCCGCCCAGATCGCCCGAGGCCATCACGTCCTCGGTGAGGCTGGTGAGACAGCTCAGCGTGTTGCTGGGGATCGTTCCGCGCCAGTGCCGGACGACGTAGCCCTCGTCGTCGTACTTCGAGGGCCGAACCAGGACTATGACGAGGCGCC
>Ga0315280_10007788_pt1 | contig 14255 bp, 6 predicted proteins | sample YL17G06_40_MG_FD_203697 | JGI IMG/M metagenome (GOLD analysis project Ga0315280, IMG submission 203697) | Sediment microbial communities from Yellowstone Lake, YNP, Wyoming, USA - YL17G06_40 | ecosystem: Environmental > Aquatic > Freshwater > Lake > Sediment | place: USA: Wyoming | collected...
GCTCTCAAGACCCGTCCCCTTGCCGCTCAGGACAAAACGCAGGCGATAGTCATAGCGGCGGAGAACGAGTTTCTGCAGAGCGATTTCCTCCCGGCCGGTTTTCTCGATCGAAGCGATTTCCTTCCAATCCAGGCCATTGTTGTCGGAGAAGAACACGCGCACCTTGCCTTTTGCGCCGATCACGGCATCGAGCGCCACTTCACCGTCGAGATAGACATAGCTGCACGGCATGCGGATTTCCAGCAGGCCCGGTTGCATCGCGTCTTTCACGTGCACGGCGGGTCCCGCGTTATCCTCGGAGCGGCTGGCGAGGTTTTCGGCCTTCCAGGCGCCGGTCCGGAACGTGCCGTCGGCCAGGGGGACCTCATACTCCAGAGTCCCGCTGCCGATGCGCCCGGTGGTCAGGTCGCCATAATTGACCGCGTAGGCCATGAACCCTTCGCCGATTTTCGTTTTCAGGCAACCGGGCGCGCCACCGTCGCCCAGAACGCCGTTGACGTGCAGGCCCTTATGGAACCAATGGCGGGTCAACCGCTCGCCGGGCCGCAGCTCGATGTTGAGCTGATATCCCTGGGAATAACCGTACTCATAAATGAAGGGCGTCTTGTTGGTCCCGTCATATTCCTGCATGGTGGCATACCAGCCGTGGGTCTTTGCAGGCCACCAACCCTGAGGATCGTAGAAGGGGCAATTGGCCAGCAGCTCCGGTCCTTTCTTCCACCCGGTCCAACCGTCCGCCTGCTGAAACTGTCGCAGCTTGGCGTCGTTCCTTCGGTATTCGGGGTGCGTTTCCAGCCAACCCTTCACCGCGGCAACGATTTCGTCCATGCCGGCGATCTTGCCGTCGGCCTTGGGGAAATAGTTGATCAGCGACGCGTCGAGCACGTGCCAGGAATCGTCGTAGAACACTTCGGGCAGGCTGTGGCCGTTGACGCCGTAGCCGCGCGCGTCCATGCCAAGGTATCGCGCGAGCGCTTCGACATTCGCCGACGCGCAGCAGCAGATGCCGTAGCCATACACATTGAAATCCTTGACCACGTCATGGACACAGCCTTCGTGGCGGAACTCAGTAGGGGCGCTGTCCTGATGATGGTACATCACGACCGACTTCCAGATCGCGAGGGCTTTTTGCGCGTCGGTCATGTTGTCCTGGATGAACGATTGTTTCCAGGCCTCCATGCTGGAAACGTCGGCGACCTTGTCCGACAGGACCTTGATGTGGCTGACCACTCCCACGGGATTGCTCGCTGCGTCCGCGGACCACGCCGTGTATTGCGACATGGCCAGAACCACGGCCAAAGCAATGGTTGCCAGCGTTGAACGGATGCCTCGCGTCATTTGTCGCTCCTTTTCAAAGGTATTCTCCGAGAATCTCTTAGAGCGTGTCTTAGAATTGCATCAACCCTTTCCCGTCATTGCGAGGAGTCGCTCCTCGCAATGACGGAGCCGGGGGTGCGCGTTGCGCCTCAAATGCAACGACTCTAAGACATGCTCTTACTGGTGCCACTCGCCGGAGTAGAATCCGACATATTTGTGATTGTACCAGACGGGCGATGACGGCTCGCCTTCCTGGCCCAGCCGGTCCACCGCCACAATCCAGTAGCGGGTCTGCTCTCCGCCCGCCGAATGACGGAATGTGTTGGCCTGGATCGCTTCCTCGGTGACGCGAACAATCTGCCAGTGTGATTTCCCGATCTTGTAGACGCGATAGCCAGTCACGCCTTTTTCGGGATTCGGATCCCATTTCAACTCGGCGCCCCGATTGTCCGTTTCCCGAAGCATCACGTGTTGCGGCGGCGCCGGAATCGTCAGCGCGTAAGGAGACGGGCCGCTCTCGGTCCCCAGCCGGTTTACGGCCCTGATGACATAGGCATAGACGGCATATTTGTAGTCGCCCGACTCCGGCCCTCTTTTCGTCAGATCCACCGCCGTGTCGCTGAACGAGGTTTCGGTCAAGGGTTTGTCGTTAAGTTTGCGAATCCCGGTGATGTCCTTCACTCCCGTCACGACCGGCTCCGGATACTCGGGGTCATTGTCTCTCCAAGCGGCAGGCTCCCCGCGCCGCACGGCTGCGACGGTGGCAAGCCCTCGATAGATGTTGTAACCCACGACGTCGGGCGCGGGGTGTGCGCTCCAGCTGACTTCGATTTTGTCACTTGCCGGCACCGAGACCACCGGTTGGGCCGGCACACGTGGTTGTGTGCGCACGGTGCCGCCGGCGTTGCTCTCGGCGCCGCCCGGCCCCACCGCTTTGACCGCATAGAAATGGAGCTGTCCGGGTGTCAGTCCCTTGTCTTCGAATCTGGTTTCGGCGGTGGTTGCGAGCTTCTTCCAGTCTGCTTTCCACGCGCAGTCCGTTTCGGCCCGATACACCTGGTAGGCTTGGACGCCCGGCGAGGGACTGGCCGACCAACTGATGATGGCCTGTCCACTCTGGGTGTCGAGTTTCAGATTTGTGGGAGGCGCTGCGTGCTGGTCCGGGCCGGCTTTCTTCAAGCGATAGGTCCAGATTTGCGGCTCGCCGCTGACGGCCATGGTCTCGAGGAGGAACAGGTTGTGCTCGGGCGAGAAACTCAGGTTGCGCGAACGGCTCTTGCTGGGCTCGGGCTCGGTGGCCGGATTCAGCTTTGTCCAGCGCATCTTGTCCAGGTCGAAGGACCAGGTTTCGTGGCCGCCTTCTTCGCCCAGCCACACAAGGCAAACCATGACGTCGTGGATCGAGTCGTAGGCCATCCGGGGAATCGTCGAATAGGTTCCGGTTTTCTTCGCGGGAGGATGCGGATCGAGCGCATGGGCCTCCCACCGGTTGGTCCCGAAGCGATAGATCCAAGTCTGTTCGTCGTTGAGATACTGGCTGCCGAACATCACCAGGCAGTCGTGCTTCGAATCGTAGGCCAATCCCATGCCATCGCGTTGGGGCGGAGGATTCGAGGCACGCAGCTGTTCGAACCGGTTGGCATAGGCATCGTAAACGAAGAGGGCGTTGGTTGCCCCGCCGGCGCCGGTGCCGCCGAAGGCGATGGCGATCTCGTGTGCGGGATCATACGTGCCGCCGCTGCAAATGCCGCCGATCACGTCGCGCGAATATTTCTCCGGAGCCCTGTATGGGGGCGGCCGCCTGTTGGTCCATTGATCGCTCTCGGAATCGTAGAGCCAGGCATTGGACTGCTTCAGGAATTCGCTGCGACTCCATTGCCAGCCGTGGCCGAGCGAGGCGCCGGGGAACGCCACAAACCAGCCATTCGCCGCGTCGAAGGGATTGGAGCCGTCCACGCAACAGACGCCGGGCGGCGAGGTGTTGGGGAACTTTTGCCGCCAGAGACCGGACTTCAGGTCATAGACGAACAGATGATTCCCCTGCGGGATGCCGTCATGGCCGCCGAAATGAATCCAAACGTCGTGGCGGGGATCATACGCCCCCCTGCCCTCCCAGCCGAACTTCGGGGCCGGCGCGCCTTCGCGAGGGCTCTGTTTCACCCAGACGTTCTCCGGGTGGTCTGACCATTTGTCATTGCCGGCCGCACGTCGGTCCACAGCATTCGCGCCTGAGGAGCTCAACGACATAAGCATGAACACTATCGCAGAGACATAGGCCAGATTCATCCGTGTGCAAGAGCTTGGGTCGCGCAACATAGAGTGCTCCATTATTCGGGAATGAGCTTGGCGTCTCTTCATTCGAGCAGCTTCGCCCGAAACACAACGCGGTACTGCTTCGGCGGATCGCAGACGCGCGGATTTGGGACGAGAATGAAGTTCTCGGTGATCACCGGTTTCAGGTCGGCGCCGGCGATGATCTGCACGTCGCGAATCCGCTTCGGCAGGAATTGCACGATGGGCCGATAGCCGCGCTGCGAGCCGTTCTTGTTGATCGGCTCAAAGGTCTTCTCGCCGCGGTTCGGTTTGATTTCGAAACTCCATACACCGTCCTTCTCCGACAGCGTCTGGTCCCATGCCGTTTTGCCGGGCGCCATGCGCGCCACCCACGCCGGATCGCCGTAGAAGGCGACGAAATCGCGATCGTAGGCCAGACCGCGTCCGTCTTGCGCGGTCAAACCGGCCTCGCGGGCTTGCGGCGTGAGCTGAACCGACGCCTTCTCGAGGCGGCCGTTGCTGTTCGCGACGGCTTCGATCAAGTCGGGGAAATACGTTTGCAGCCGATAGATCAGCGCGGCGTGGTTGGCGAAAAAGGCTTCCGCGAAGGTGTAGCGGCCCGGTTGCTCGACGAAGTAGTCCAGGCAGCCCCACCCGCCATAGCCATACCAGGTGTTCACGGTGTAGCCCATCATCTGGTTCACGCCGCCGCTGTTCAGGAAGGCCGGCGCCATCGCCTTCGGACCGTCCACGTGGCCCATCAGACAGTTGCCGATCGGCAAATACACCTTCGGGTTCGGCGATTGGATGGGATGCTTCTTCCCCTGCGTGTCCAGCCCATAGAGCACGCCGTCCTCGCAGCGGAACGAACCGTTGCGGTAGGCATAGCCGATCTGCCAGTCGCGTTCCGTGGCGTGGCCGGAGGTGACGAACAAGTCCACCGGGTACTCCGTGAGCGTCTTGACCAAAGCCTCGGTGCTGTCGGCGGGAGCGGGCAGCTCTTTCGGCGCGCCGGCTTTTTCCTTCTTCACCATTTGGCCTTGCTTCAGCTCCGAGTAGCAGACGCCTTCCTCGCACATGTCGAGCGCGACCTCCGTGCCGCCGGCGACTTTGCGGACGGTGAGCGGTTCGGCGTGCTTCGCGATGCGCAGAGCATTCGCGGCGTCGTAGCCGGTGAGGATGCCCCAGAAACAATCCGTGTAGGGATCGTCATCGAGTCTGCGGGTGAGCCGATGGACCTTCGCGACAAACTCGCGCCCGGCCTCCTCCGGCTGCGCGACAAAGCAGGCGTAGCGCGGGAACTGCTCGCGGAGCTTCGGCAGCGCTTCATCCACCGACGACTCATAAACGATCAGGCCGGCCTTGTGTTTCGCTTGGAGCGCGTCCACCACCGGGCGCCATTCGTGATCCGCGAAAGTCTTTTGCGAGACGATCACGGCGTAGTCGGAGCGATCCGGCTCCGCGGCAAGAACGGCGGCGCAAGCGAACACGAAAAGAAGGGAGGCCATGCGCAGATTGGGTGGAATAGGCGTTCTTGTCGGCATGTTCTTCTTCCTTTTCGGGTACCGTAAGGTTGAGGCCAGAGTCTTCAGAGAAGACTCACAGTTCCGCATTCTGGATTGGGGTTTTGGCATTTTCAACTGTTCATCACCAAATTTCGAGCAGCCAGTGACCCTTTTGCACGCGTGACGGCGGTTTCCCGGCTATCTATTGTGCGATTTGTCAGCGACTCGTGGAGTTGCAGACACCCACACGGGAAAGAATGACGGTGGCGGCCCATGGATCGCGGCCTTCACAAGTTGCGGCGCGAGGAACAATCTCTGTTGACATCAGTGTTCAAAGATCGTTCAAGAGCGACTGGACTCAAAGGGGGATCAGTGTGTATCTCCATAACAAGGAGCTGGAAAGGGGTCAGCGAATTGCGCGATCCTCAGACGGACGAATGCGGGGCGTCGCCGCGCCCGTGTCCCGCATTTTGCTTTACGCCGGCGCACTAATTCGGCTTCGGGAGTCGCCATCACAACATGAACGAACAACATCCAAATCCGACCGAACACCATCCGAGCCAAGCGCCAGGTTTTCCCGCATCGCATCGCTTTCTTCCTTTGCTGCTGGCGTTGTTCGTCGGCAGCGGTTGTGCGGCGTTGATCTACGAAATCGTCTGGTTCCAGTTGCTGCAACTGGTGATCGGTTCGTCCGCGGTCTCACTGGGTGTGCTGCTGGGAACCTTCATGGGCGGGATGTGTCTGGGCAGTCTCGCCCTGCCGCGCCTCATCACGGCGCGGCGCCACCCCCTGCGCGTTTACGCCCTGCTGGAGCTGGGAACCGGAATCATCGGGATCGTGGTGTTGTTCGGGATGCCGTATGTGGGCCGACTTTACGTGGCCAACGTCGGACACGGTCTCCCGGGGATTTTGTTGCGCGGGGCGGTCTGCGCGGTGTGCTTGCTGCCGCCCACCTTGCTGATGGGCGCGACACTGCCGGCGATTGCGCGGTGGATCGAGACGACGCCGCAGGGTATTTCGTGGTTGGGTTTCTTTTACGGCGGAAACATCGCCGGGGCCGTGTTCGGTTGTTTGCTGGCGGGATTCTATCTGTTGAGAGTCCATGACATGGCGACGGCGACCTATGTCGCCGCAACGATCAACGGCACGGTGGCTTTGATCGGTCTCGGTTTGGCGGCCTTGACAGGCAGTAGCCGCCGACGTGAGGAGGCGGCCGGGTTGCGCACCGAAGATGTCCGCCTCCTTATGTCGGCGGCTGCGATTCCAGGTGCGCCGGATTCGTGGCCGGTGTACGTCGCGATCGCATTGTCAGGGCTGTGCGCGCTGGGCGCCGAGGTGATTTGGACACGCCTGTTATCGCTGATGCTGGGCGCGACGGTCTACACATTCTCCATCATTCTGGCCGTGTTCCTGCTGGGGCTGGGGATCGGCAGCAGTGTCGGATCGTTTCTCTCGCGCGGGACCGTCCGGCCGCGGATCGCGCTGGGCTGTTGCCAAATGCTTCAGGCCGCCGCGATTGCATGGACCGCGTACATGCTCGCCAAATCGCTTCCGTTTTGGCCGATTGATCCCTCATTGTCCACGAATCCGTGGTTCAACTTCCAGCTGGATCTTATGCGCTGCATTTGGGCCATCCTGCCGGCGACGGTTCTGTGGGGAGCGAGTTTTCCGCTGGCACTGGCGGCCGTCGCGTCGCGCGGACAGGACCCGGGACGACTGGTCGGGGGAATCTATGCCGCCAATACGGTCGGCGCGATCATTGGCGCAATCGGGTTCAGCATGCTTCTGATCGCCTGGGTGGGCACACAGCAGGCCCAGCGAGTGCTCATTGGACTGTCCGCTGTGGCCGCGCTCTTGGTGTTTGTGCCGCTGGTTTGGCCATCCCGGGCAAACGCTTTGTCCCGCAGCGAGCCCAGGGAGCCTCCGCTCAAGACCGCAGGCGTGGTCGGGTTGGTGGTCTCGACGTGGCTTGTGGTTTTGCTGGGCTGGAGCGTGTCCGGAATTCCCTGGGGGTTGGTCGCCTATGGCCGCTATCTGCCGAGCTGGGATGGCGAGGCGGACATTCTTTACATGGGCGAGGGGATGAATGCCTCGATCGCCGTTTCGGAATTTGAGAACGGGGTGCTGAATTTTCATGTTAGCGGCAAGGTGGAAGCGTCGAGCGATTCGCAGGATATGCGGCTGCAACGGATGCTGGGGCACATACCGGCGCTCCTCCACCCAAAGCCTCGCTCGGTGCTGGTCGTGGGGTGCGGAGCAGGTGTGACCGCCGGCTCGTTCACGTTGTACCCCGACGTCGAGAGAATCGTCATCTGCGAAATCGAACCGTTGATCCCGCAGGTCGTGGCAGAATACTTCGGCAATGAGAACTACAATGTCCTGCGCGATCCACGCGTCGAAGTGGTTTACGACGATGCCCGGCATTACGTCCTCACGACGCAGGAGAAGTTCGACATCATCACCTGCGACCCGATTCATCCCTGGGTCAAAGGCGCCGCCACGCTCTATACCAAGGAGTACTTCGAGCTGTGCCGGCGGCATCTGAATCCGGACGGGCTGGTCACCCAGTGGGTCCCCCTCTACGAGAGCAATGTGGACGTCGTGAAGAGCGAGCTCGCGACGTTTTTCGAGGTCTATCCCCATGGGACGATTTGGAGCAACGACGACAGAGGGAAGGGATATGACCTCGTCCTGTTGGGCCAGACCGATGCGACGAAGATCAACGTGGACGAACTTCAGCAGCGGCTGGATCGCGACGATTATCGGCCGGTGGCCAAGTCGGTCAAGAGCGTGGGATTCGGGTCGGCGGCTGATTTGCTCGCGACTTATGCGGGGCAGGGACCCGACTTGGAGCCCTGGCTGAAGGACGCGGAAATCAACCGCGATCGGAACCTGCGGCTGCAGTACCTGGCGGGAATGGGGCTGAACTCCCGTCGCCGCGAATCCATCTACGAGGAGCTGTTGGGCTATCGCAAGTTTCCCGAGGAACTCTTTGTGGCCTCGGATCAGCGCAAAGAAGAGCTGAGGAAAGCGATCGAGCGACCGCAATCGAGCCGGTGAGCTCAGCGTCGGTCCGGAAGACTTCGGTTCTGCGCCCGAGGCACGAGCGGCGGGTTCTTGAGCAAAGATGGTGCAACTGAGAGCGACAGCCTCCATCCGGGAATCTGGAAATTCCGAAGAACGAGGAGAATCAATGAGAACGGGATCTGGAAGCACATTGCCTTGCGCCGTGGCAGCAGTTTTTTCAGCGGTGGCCATGACGCTGCTGTCGGTGGTTTTCCTCACGACCGGCCAGGCCGCAACGACCCAACCGGCCTTTGTGCATCCCGGCCTGCTGCATAACCTGGCCGAGCTGGAGTTTGTCAAAACAAAGATCAAGGCCGGCGCAGCGCCCTGGAAATCGAGTTGGGAATCATTGCGCAGCCATTCGATCTCCCAGCTCACCTGGAATCCCAAGGCGACCCGCGATGTGCTCCGAGGCGCTTACAACAATCCCGATATTGGCGCCAGCGATATGGAGAGGGCCGCCGCCGCCGCTTACTCCCAGGCGCTCCAATGGTATATGACGGGCGAAAAAGCCCATGCGGCAAAAGCCATCGAGATACTGAACGCTTACTCCTTTGCCCTGAAGTCTGTTACCGGCCACGATGCGCGTTTGCTGATCGGCATGACCGGCATTAATTTCTTGAATGCCGCGGAACTGATTCGCCACACCTATCCGGGGTGGAAGGAAAGCGATCAGAAGCAGTTCGAGCGCTTGCTGCTAACCGTCCTTTATCCTGTCATCAAGGACTTCTATCCTGACGCCAACGGGAATTGGGATGCCGCCATGATCCAGTCCATGATGGCCATGGCCGTATTCCTCGACGATCGGGCCATCTTCGACCGGGCGGTGGACCATTACATGAACGGCCGCAGCAACGGCGCGATCCTACACTATGTGAATGACTTCGGCGAATGCCAGGAGAGCGGCCGGGACCAATCGCACACGCAGATGGGACTTGGTTTCCTGGGCTGTGCCTGTGAGATCGGCTGGAAGCAAGGCGCGGATCTGTACGGCGCATATAATAACCGGCTCGCCGTGGGGTTTGAATATACAGCTAAGTACAATTTGGGGTACGAGGTGCCTTATGAGCCGTACAGGAGCATTGATGGAAAATACAACTATCTTACCATTTCAAGGATTGGCAGAGGTCGCTTCCGTCCCATCTACGAAAGGATATATCATCACTATCACGACCGGATGGGCATGGAAATGCCCTATGCCACAAAAGTCCTGGATAAGATAAGGCCGGAAGGCTGGGCGATGCAGCATGCTGCATGGGGCACGCTGATGTTCGCGAATGTGCCGGTGTTTCCGAAAGGGTACGAGCCCAAGAACCGCGCCATCACTTCCAGCGACGCGTTTCGCGGGAGAAGTTCAGGCGCGCAACCGGTTTCGGAGGAGCCGGCGCGGCGGGGCAAGGTGGCGGCGAAACCGCTGTTTCGCGATCCCGTGTTCGACGGCGCCGCCGATCCCGTGGTCTGTTGGAACCGCGCGGAGCGCAAATGGTTCATGTTTTACACCAACCGCCGCGCGAACGCGCCGAACACACCCGGCATGTCCTGGGTTCACGGCACGCGCATCGGCATTGCGGAGTCGGTGGACGGCGGCGCCACGTGGAAATACCGGGGCACGGCGGACATCCACTATGGCGAAGGCGATTACAGCTATTGGGCGCCGGAGATCATTGATCACGACGGCACCTATCACATGTTCCTCACTTTCGTGCCGGGGATGCACACCGACTGGTCGGGGACGCGCGACATTCTCCATCTGACGAGCACCGACCTGCTCAAGTGGAAGTATGAGGCCACACTGAAACTGTCATCCAATCGGGTCATAGATGCTTGCGTCATGCGCCTGCCGAACGGTACGTGGCGCATGTGGTATAACAACGAAACCGATCACAAATCCATTTACTACGCCGACAGTCGCGACTTGTTCACGTGGGAGGATCGCGGCAAGGCCATCGGCGACCAGCCGGGCGAGGGACCGAACGTGTTTGGCTGGAAGGACCGCTATTGGATGGTCGTTGACGTTTGGGACGGCCTCGGCATCTACAGTTCGGATGACTGTCAGAAGTGGACGCGGCAGGCGAAGAATCTGCTCAAGGCGCCGGGGCAAGGAGCCGATGACAAGGTCAAGGGCGGGCATCCGGACGTGGTGGTCAGCGGCGACCGCGCCTTCCTCTTCTATTTCACGCACCCGGGCAGGCAGAACTCCGCTCCGGCAGATGATGGATATGAGCGGCGACGCAGCTCGATCCAGGTCGTTGAGCTTGAATACGAGAACGGCGAGATCACCTGCGACCGCGACAAGCCGACGCACATCCTGCTGCAGCCGGTCTACGATTTGTCACGTTGAAGAACCTCGCAGAAGTTCTGTGGACCCTTGACAGCGGACCACGGACCGTGGGCTACCGAGTCTTGCCTTTCGCCGTCAAGCGTTTCACTTCTCCTTCTTCGCCGTCCACGCCGGCGACGACGTCCATTCCTTCTTGGTCACCTTGCCCTGGCCGTCCTGCGGGCCCAGAAGGCCGCTGAAAATCGGCCCGCGCTCCTCCTCGCCGCCGTCCTCCTCGCCGCCGTTCTGCAACGGAATCTCGAAATACACGCTATTGCCCCACGCGATCCAACTCGGCAGCGGCGCTTCGCCTTTTGCTCTATCGCTCACGTACACTGCTTGCAGCCCGCCGTCTTTGCGCGTGAGCTTCACCACGCCATCGAGCGGCTCCGGACTGGTCTGGACCGTCACCCGCCAGGTTCCCGCGATGTCCAGCGGCTCGCGCTTGGCCACCCACTCGCGCTCGCCGGCATTCGCGCCGCCATCCCACTTCTGGGTCCCTTTAATCGTGTCGCCGTCCACCACGCCCTTGTAGGTGACGCTCACAGCCTTCTGTCCATCACCCACCAACGCGCGAAACTGGAAATCCCTGCCGTTGATCGCCACGTCGCGAATCGCGCGTTTCGCCGCCTTGCCCGCCGTCAGCTCGCCACTCACCACCTGAAACTCCTGCTGCAGCTCGAGCCGGAATTGCGCCTCGCCCGACTCCGTCTTGTCGCTCCAGCGCCACTCGCCGCCGACCGGCGCAGGGATCACCCAAAAGAGAATGATCTGGTCGCGCGCCTTGGGTGAATCCGCGGTCTTGTCGGCCTTCCAATCAAACATGTCAAAGCAGTGCGACACGATGCGCGTGCCGGGCCGGAGTTCGCGGAAGTACTTCGGTCGCAGGCCGAGATTGGTCTCGCGGAGCAAATACGTCGCGAGCACCGTGGCCGGCCTGATATCCACATCGAAGTAGCTGCCCAACTTGAACGTCACTTTGTCGGTGACGCCGGCGGCTTCGGCGTCCTCCCGGCATTCCTGGATCCGCTGCGGATCGAGATCCACGCCAAACCCTTTGGCGCCGCATTTCTTGGCGGCGGCGATAACGATGCGGCCGTCGCCGCAGCCGAGATCGAATACATAGTCGGACGGTGTGACTTTGGCGAGATTGAGCATATCGTCCACCACCTGCGGCGGTGTCGGCTCAAAGGGATCCTCAATGTCGGCTTGCTTCTTGTCGGCCCGAAGCGGCGCGGCGAGAACGATGATGGAGAAGAGCGTTGCGATGGATCGTAGGAAACTGCGGTGCGACGGTTGTTGTTTCATGGTGTCCTTCCGGGATGCGGAATCGTGGTGCGAAAGCCCAAAAACCTATTCAGCGCCAAACGATACAACCTTTCGGATGCTCTTGTTCCCCATTCCTTTCCGCAATGTCCAGCTTTTCCGGCATCATAATGTTCGGAGTCCCCGCTTCCGCGTATTCAATTGGACAGACTGATCTCGAATAGCACTGACGAAAGGTTCCAGTGCTTGGTCTCAGAATGGGTTTGTCCTTCTGATGCAAAGGGAAACCAAAGAAAGGGCGGACGGATTCAACGGATGGTACGGATTCTGAGTCTTGAAATCAGCGGAATCCGTGTCCAGTATTGCCTCAAGTCAGTGGCATTCGCACCAGGCCCCTTATTCCGTAGGAGACTAAAGATCTGGACTCCGAACCGGAAGAAACTCCTTCCCCGCGCCCCCCGTGCTTTGTCGGTCCGCGTGCTTTTCTTGGCTTTAATCTGTGGAAATCGGTGAAATCTGTGGTTCCATTGTTTTGCTTTGGTTGCGGCACCGCGCCGCGATACGCTCTCTGGGTTTCATTGTTTTACAGCCTATTGGTTTGATGCGAAGTGAATTGATGTTCATCACGAAAGGAGAAAGCCATGATCATGAAACGACGAACGGCCCTCAAGGTTCTGGCCGGAGCGGTGCCCGCCCTGGGCGCGCTCTCTGGTTGCGGGCGAATCCGGCTCCGGAGTTCGGTCCCGGACATCTTCCAGGGCACCCGCGAATCGCTCAAGGCCTACCGCGTCCCCGATTGGTTCCGCGACGCCAAGTTCGGCATCTGGGCGCATTGGGGCCCGCAGTCGGCGCCCGAGTATGGCGACTGGTATGCGCGGAACATGTATATGGAAGGAAGCCGGCAGTATAAGTATCACCTCGAACACTACGGCCATCCCTCAAAGTTCGGTTTCAAGGACATCATCCCGACGTGGAAGGCGGAGAAGTTCGACCCCGACTATCTCATGGGTCTCTACAAAAAAGCCGGCGCCAAGTACTTCGTGAGCATGGGCGTTCATCACGACAACTTCGACCTCTGGAACTCCAAGCACACGCGCTGGAACGCCGTGAACATGGGACCCAAGAAAGACATCGTCGGCCTGTTCCGCAAGGCCGCGCTGAAGAACGGCCTGCGCTTCGGCGTGAGCGACCATCTCTGGATCAGCTACAAGTGGTTCTCCACCAGTCACGGCAGCGATAAGAAAGGCCAATACGCCGGCGTGCCTTATGACGGGACCGACCCCAAGAACGCGGATCTCTACCACGACGTGAAGCCAGTCTACACCAAGCTGCCCTGGAACGACGAGGGCATTCCGGAGTCGTGGAAACGCATGTGGTTCCTGCGGATCAAGGACCTGGTGGACCGGTACCAACCCGACATGCTTTACAACGATGGCGCAATTCCCTTCGAGGAATGGGGACTGCGCATGCTGGCGCACCTATACAATCAGAGCGCGCGGCAAAACGGCGGAAAAGTCGAGGCCATCTACACCAGCAAAGGGCGAGAGGACAGCCAGGAGGGCACCTGCCTGCTCGACGTGGAGCGCGGCATCGTCGAAACCATCTGGCCCAACCCCTGGCAGACCGACACCTGCATCGGAAGCTGGCACTACGACAAAACCGTGAAATACAAATCGCCGAAGACGGTCATTGACATGCTGGTGGACATCGTCAGCCGCAACGGCAATCTGCTCTTGAATTTCCCGCTTCCCTCCAACGGCATGTTGGACGCCGAGGAACTGCGGATTCTCTCCGAGATCACCAAGTGGATGGCCGTCAACGGCGAAGCGATTTACAGCACGCGTCCGTGGAAGATTTTCGGCGAAGGACCCGGCACCGAGAAACCGGCCGCGGATAGCAAGTTCAATGAGAGCCGCCGGAAGGCGCTCACGGCCGGCGATGTTCGCTTTACGACCAAGGGCGACACGTTCTATGCGTTCTGCATGGGCTGGCCGGAGAAGCAAGCGGTGATCGCGCCGTTGGCGACAAACAGCAAATACGACGTGGGCAAGGCCGCCAACGTGGAACTGCTCGGCTTTCCGGGCAAGCTGAAGTGGACGCAGGACGAAGGGGGCCTGAAGGTCCAGCTGCCCGAAGAGAAACCCTGCGATTACGCCGTTGCCTTCAAAATCACCGGGCTCTTAAGGCATGGCTGATGTAGCCGCCGACGTGAGGAGGCGGAAATCTCAAACGTAGCCGCCGAGCGCGGACTTCTCGATGGAAACCGCCCCGACAACCAACCCCGCCGGTGTAAGCGGCCGTGACGTTCGCCGCTTGCGCGATCTGTCGCCGCAACAGTGGAAGTCCGGCATCGCCGCCTGGCTGGGCTGGTTGTTTGACGGCCTGGACCAGCACCTCTACACGCTCGTGGCGGCCCCATTTGTCATGCAACTGGTGCAAGCCGAAGCGATGAGCGACTCAATCGTCAAGAACAGGGGTTCCTGGATCCAGGCGGCGTTTCTGGTTGG
>Ga0315280_10007789_pt1 | contig 14254 bp, 10 predicted proteins | sample YL17G06_40_MG_FD_203697 | JGI IMG/M metagenome (GOLD analysis project Ga0315280, IMG submission 203697) | Sediment microbial communities from Yellowstone Lake, YNP, Wyoming, USA - YL17G06_40 | ecosystem: Environmental > Aquatic > Freshwater > Lake > Sediment | place: USA: Wyoming | collected...
AGCGGTCCTTTGGACAGACAAGATTCTAGTTGCGCCAAATCAAAACGTCACGTTCATAGGCGCGGATTCACATGATGATGGACGCGTTGATCAATATTTCTTTGATTTTGGAGATGAAACTAACAGTAGCTGGGTTACATTGTCACTTTTCAAGCACTCATATTCATCAAATGGAACATACATTGCGAGTCTAGCACTAATTGACGATTTCAACGTTACAAGCGATAGCACTCTCACGACAATAAGTGTTCAAGATCTTGACTCTTTGGAAGCGTCAGTTACTCTCAATACTTACACTGTTAACTACAATGATGAAGTTTCAGTATCGGTTTATGTGTCAGATGGGATAAGTGCCGTAGAAAAGGCAACTGTCACCTTATTCTCAGTAAAAGGTGGAATTTTCACACCGCAATCTGGCTTAACAAATTCAACTGGCCACTTCACAGCGACTTTCATTGCCCCAAATGTTACGGAATTAACCAATGTCAGAATCATTGCGAGAGTTTCTAAAACTGGATATGCAGACGGTTCTGATTACAAGTATTTGAAAGTTCTTCCTCCCCTCAAAGTTCAAGTAACCACTGAATCAACAACCATTAAATCAGAAGAAACGGCAACTGTGACTGTCTATGTAACAGGCGGTTTTGAAGAGCCAGTTGCAGATGCTTCACTTGTATTTACCGTTGATTATGGCAGTTTATCGGCAAATGCGGGAGTTACAGACTTGAACGGCATGGCAGTAATCAATTTCACAGCGCCCCAAACATTAAGCCAGATGAATGTCACAATTGCGGCAACAGCTATGAAAATGGGATATGCAGAAGGACACGATCAAAAGATAATAACCGTAGAACCCAAAATACTTGCTGTGGAAGTAACCGCAACTCCTGCCATAATTGTCTCCGAGGCGACGTCGACTATAACCGCTCAGGTAATATTTGATGGAATTCCGCTTTCTAATGTAATTGTTACCGTTTCATCAGATAATGGTGGAAACTTTTCCACATTAACAGAAATCACGAATTCGAACGGTGATGCCGTATTTGTTTTCATTGCCCCTCAAACAACAATGATGGACGGACTTAGCGCTACCATCACGGCAATTGCAACAAAAAGTGGATATGTGAGTGGAGAAGCGCAGGTAATAGTTTTCATAAAACCAAAAGTGCTTGTTGTTCAAGTTACCGCTAAACCTGATGCAACCACTTCTGAAGGCAAAATAAATGCAACAGTCCATGTGGCATACGGCGCAATGCACGTACAGGAAGCAAACGTTACCATAACATCTGAAAACTTCCCCACGACTACGGGGTTAACGGATATTTATGGTAATGCAACTTTTGTCTTGACAGCACCTCAAGTCAATGCGCCACTTAATGTCACGATTAAAGCGCAAGCCTCAAAAATTGGATATGTTGACGGAGAAAATCTACTGAACGTAACCATCAACCCTGGAATACTCGATGTTACAGTTACAGCCGAACCTTCCACAGTAGCGTCTAGAGAATCAGCTCTCGTAACAGTCCATGTGACGTGCAACACAATTCCTGTTGCCAATGCCTCAATCACCCTGTCATCCAGCCAAGGAAATCTATCCGCCACAACAGGACTTACCAATTCAAATGGCTACTGCACATTCATTTTTAACGCTTCTAGAACGACTGAGCAAATCCCCCAAATCATCATAATAGCCAATGCAACCAAAAATGGATACATAAGTGCAGAGAATCAAAAAACGATAACGGTAACTGCTGAAGTAGGAGAGGGTGGATTGCCTCTAACAACGATACTTCTGATTATTATCCCAATAATAATCGCGGTTGTGGTTGTTATCTTGATTAAATTAAAAATCATCGTGCTCTCCACGGGGGAAGAAGAGTAAGAGAGTGAGTGTTAGTGAGAGAGCGATGTATCGTGAGACGTAATATTTAATAGACTGGGTATGTCGTTATCAGTAGATAGGAGAAAACGCTATGGCAAAGTTGCGGCTCAAGGAAACACTGACCAAACTGAAAAAAGTGAAAATCAAAATTAATTTTAGAAAACACGAACAAGTAGCCGTCCCGCCACCTCCACCCAAACCCGTACCTAGAGGGTTCAAAGTTGTTGACAAATATCCACTCTATGAACCTTTTGCCCATGTCGCCATAGTACAAAATCCAAAGATAGGCGAATACAAATACATATTGGATGAGCTACAACTTGATCCGCTGGAAAGAAGCGTTTATAATCGCATTCTGGAAATATTGCTTGCAGAGATAGAGTCTCCAAAAGAGGAAATTCTTGACCCTAGAAGATTTTTTGCAGAAGAGGCCAAGAAAATTGTTGACAAATACCGCATAAGCCTAGGCTGGCTACCCGACGTTTCATGGTACAAAATTCTCTATCACGCTGAAAGAGACCTCGTAGGCTTCGGCCGAATCGACTCACTAATGAGAGACCCGAACATCGAAGATATATCATGCGACGGAGTTAATAAGCCAGTCTATGTTTGGCACAGAAATTACGAAAGCCTCGAAACAAATCTAGAGTTTGAAAATGATGAAGAACTTGATAACATTGTTGTTAAGCTTGTACACATGGCTGGAAAGCATGTAAGCTCAGCCTTTCCCATAGTAGATGCTTCACTGCCAGGAAAGCATAGACTGGCAGTTTGTTATAGGCGTGAGGTTACACCCTTCGGAACAGCTTTCTCTATTAGGAAGTTTAGGGAAGACCCATACTCAATAATAGACCTAATAAACTTGGGCACTTTTTCAGAGGAAATGGCAGCATATTTCTGGCTATGCCTTGAAAACAGGGCTTCACTGATGGTTTTGGGCGGAACAGCCGCCGGAAAAACAACAGCACTAAACGCCTTAACGTGCCTAATTAAGCCTGGAAGCAAAATAATCACAATAGAAGAAACAGCAGAGCTTAACTTACCGCATGAAAACTGGGTTTCGCTTATCGCCAGACAAAGCTACGGCTTAGGCGGAAGCACTGTTGGTGAGGTAACACTCTTCGACCTAGTAAGAACTTCGATGAGACACCGCCCAGACGTATTAATCGTGGGGGAGGTAAGGGGTCAAGAAGCCTACGTGCTTTTCCAAGCTTTAGCCACCGGCCACGGAGGCATGTGCACAATGCACGCTGAAAACCTAGATTCAGCAGTCAAGCGTTTGACGTCAAAGCCAATGGATATTGCACCTGCTTATATTCCGTTGATGAACATTGTGTTATCGATTCAAAGGGTTCACCTCGTAAAAGGCGTCGAAAAAAAGGCGTATAGGCGTGTAATGAATGTTAACGAAATCGCGGATTATGAAGATTACAGAGGCGTTTTAAAATGGCACCCAACGAAGGACGAATATTTATCAACATTCGATAAAAGCATGATGTTGTCCGCTATTTCCGAACGCGTAGGTGCAAGCAAAAAAGAGTTACTTGCTGAAATAGGTAGGCGTAAAGATATCTTGCACTGGATGCGGGAACGCAATATCAGAAGTTACAAAGATGTGGCCGCAATAATCGCAGAGTATTATGCTAGACCAAAGCAAATTTACGAAAAAGTTCTTGCAGGGGAGGAGGTACAAGTAATTGCGACTCCTAGATACCCTTGAGGCTTGGTCTTTTCGTCTCTTCGGGAGACTAGCCCCCTCCTTCTTGAAGAACGTCATCGAGTTTAAGGATTATCTGGAAAAGGCAAAAATCAAGATCTACCCGGAAACTTATGTTTCACTGATGCTTTTCACGGCGGTTCTGACGATTCCAATACCCATAATCTCGATACTTGTTTTGTATCTTTACGGTTTTCTTCCAATAATCTTCTTGGTGCCCCTTCCAATCTATATTATGATAGGTTTTATGTTAATGCCCATGTCCACAGCCGGCGAAAGAGCAAGCAACCTTGAAAGGGAGATGCCCTTTGCAGCAACCTACATCAGCGTCATGGCTTCAGGCGGCATAGCGCCATACACAAGTTTTAAACGGCTCGCACAAGTCGAGCTGATGCCCGCAATGAAGGTGGAAGCAAGAGAAATCATAAAAGACGTAGAGATCTTTGGAATAGATCCGTTAACAGCAATTCAAAATGCAGCAAAGAAAAACCCGTTAGACATCTTCAAAGATTTCCTTTCAGGATACTCATCAACCGTCATCATCGGGGGAGACATTGGACACTTCCTAGAAAGAAAAGCAGAAGACATCTTCAAGGCCAGAGCATTGCGTGTTAGAGCTGCAGCTGAAAGACTCGGAATGCTTCTGGAGACTTTCATCATAGTCAACGTGATGATGTCCCTCTGCTTCTACATCATGTTCAGCGTGCAAAACATTGGCGTGGGCGGCGGATCGGGCGGCGATGTTTCAACCATTCTTCTCTACACGTTCGTCTTAAGTCCAATGCTGTCAATAATGTTCGTTTACATGGCGCACAGCATGCAGCCTAAAACACCCGTTACCGAAATGCGGCCATACAAAGTGTTTGCCGTGTGCACCGTAGCAGGAATATTATTGTTCGCCCTTCTCTTTCTCAGCGGCAGTTTCGGCATACTAAGCAAAATGTCCGTGGCGCTTGCGTTAGGATTGTTCATCTCAGCTGCACCAGCAGCCGTTGTACATGGCAAACTCTCAAGCAAAAAAACAAGCACGGAACAAGGCGTAAACAGTTTTCTAAGAGACCTGACGGAGGTTAGAAAAACAGGACTCTCACCCGAAAAGTGCATTGAAAGCCTTTCACACCGCGAATACGGCGTATTCAGCAAGGAGCTGCGCAAAATCAGCTCAGAAATCTCTTGGGGACTCCCGCTGAAAAAGGTGATGATGGATTTCATAAGCAGGACGAAAAGTTGGATGACGCAAATTGTCATGTTCTTGCTTGTTGAGACGGTGGATGTTGGCGGAGGCACGATTGAAATGATAGAGTCGCTTGCCAGATTCAACAACTTGACCCAAGAAGTTGAAAAGGAAAAGAAATCCTCAACTCGACCCTACATAATGATGCCTTACTTTGCGGCACTGCTTCTCGTTGTGACCACATCGATGATGCTAGGTTTCACGACGGGTACTATAGGGGTTGCTGGCGCCACGCCTCCAGCAAACATGGACTGGATCAGACAGATTTTCATGACGTCAGCCATTTTCTACAGCTATATGGTAGGGATCGTGGCGGGGAAAATAAGCGAGGAATCGATATCAGCAGGGTTTAAGCACGCGGCAGTTCTAGTCGTAATTTCAATCGTTGCAGCAGAACTAGTGCCCATGTTTATAAAATTTGGATAGAAGGAAAAAATGAAAATGAGAAGAGCCTCTTCGCGGAGCAGTTTTAGAAGGAATGGCAGAGGAGTTAGTCCCGCAATTTCCACAGTGATTCTTACAAGTGCTATAGTAGTGCTGCTCCTAGTAACGATTGTGTTTGCAAACAACTTTCTGAACGCGCAAATGGCTGAAAACGAGTTCAGCGCCATGGAACAGTTTATGCAAACTGTTGGGCTTCAAATAGACGATGTGGCTTGGATTATAGGGCGTACGCAAACAATTCGGTATGCAAGCAAATATGGACAAGTTAGCTTTGAAAACGGAACCTTGGTCTACTCAGTTTACGTGAATAAAACGGGCCAAGGCTATGTTCACGTTGCAAACTACAGTGTAGGTGTACTCTTGTTTAATATGCCTATAAGCAAATACTCCCTTGGAAACAACTACTACGAGTCTATATTTCCTTCAGGTCGCTCTTTTCTTCAGAAAGGAACCTCAACGCCAGTGAGTCGTGTTTATGTTACAGAACAATTGCCAATGCCCGATGGTAGTTTCATAAGAGTGGTTGTTACGCCAATAATAAGAATGTTGAATTCAACAATATCTATGAGCGGAACGACAAATAACTATTTCAAATTTTACTTGCCTATCCTTTCCAATGGTACAAGCCCCTATCATTCACAGTCAGTAACACTCACAGGAGAAAATGTTCTAGTCAAAACTGAGGGCAGTGTTAATGCAGTTAAGATGCGCATTTCTTTTCCAAAAATCAATTTAGGTTTTGACAAGAGCTTCTTCAATTTTGACAGTGAAGAAAAAGTTATCTCGTTCTCTAAGCCTTCCATCATCGAATTTTACACGAGTGAGGTGAGTGTTTCGTTAGGGCTGCATGCCTAGGTTTTTGGGAGGGTTATGAATGACGCATATAACAATTGAGTACATGATTATGGTCCCCGTGATGATACTGCAAATTTTCCTTTTTCCCTTAACAGCAAGTTGGCTCATGAACATTTGGGTGGATTCACGCAGGACACTTGCCCTTCAAGACGTGGCAAGCCACTTGGGAAGCACAATACAGCAATTGTATTTTTCGCTAAATCATGAAACTATGTCCGCTGGAACAGCAACGTATTCGCCTGGACTGCCACCATTCATAGAAAATTACAACTATATAGGAAATGCAACGTTACGTGCGGTTTCAGGTTCTGCAGATTCAAGCAAAGTTCTGAGTATAACGCTTACGCTGGCGAAAACTAAAATCACTGTCACCACTTTGGTTACTTTAGGCTCTAATGTTCTGTGGCGGTCATCCGTTTTCGTCAGCAATTCCACTCATGCATGTGTGAGCGCGATGAAAAACGCAACTGGAACCATAACCCTCTACTTCGGAGAATAGAAAGAGGCTGAGAAAATGACCGGCTCAACTATAGATCATTTGGTTTCCCTCATGGTTTTCTTAGGGGCAATACTGCTTTTTATAGGACTCTTTAATCAGACAATTCAAACAGCAATTTTATATCAACGTCACAGATCCATTGCAACTAAATGCAGCGACTTACTTGATAACATATTACTGAACCCAGGCGTTCCGCCTGATTGGGGAAAGAGCAACTGCACCCCAACGGGTTTCGGGCTGCAAGACCCAGAATTCACGCAATATAGATTAAGCCCATTCTCGTTGATGCGATTGCTTTCTTCTGCCGGAAATAGAGTTTATTACAGCCGAACAGGAAAATGGTATAGCAACGTATCATGGGGTATTGGCGGTGGATATCTTCTTTTGCAAGAAAGCGAATGCATTGATTATTTAACGGCATCTAAACTTTTAGGAACAAACGGAACTTATGGATTCCAGCTAACAATTAGTCCGACTGTGACGGTGAATATCAGAGAGACTAAACTTAACCCACTAACATTGGAGGTTCAAGTCTTAGGACCGGGACTTCCGCTGAGTAATGCAACCCTCAATTATCTTATGTTTTGGGCAAGTGCACCAAAAGAGGGCGCATTGAGTAGAGGTAATGCCACCACCGATTCGTTAGGCTTGGCTTATTTGACGTTTCCTAAAATAAGAGTTGATAATAACCAGACAGCTTACACATTTATTGTCAAAGCCAATGTAGGCGGGCTTTACGGCATCGGTTACGCATCCCGTGAAATTATAACAAGAGCGGGAAACATAATACCGTTTATTGAAAGTTACGAAAATGGAACAGTTTTGCTCGCTCACAAGTGGGGTAAAAACGATCCGGGAAGTAATGTAGCTGCCCTGCATTTTAACGCAACATTTTATGTTCTACCCGATAATTTTTCACCTATAAAGGTTGACGTATTAAATCACACAGAAGAAGTTAATTATGGTCAAGGGAAGCCTTTTTATGCAGTACAAATACCCACTTCAAACGTGGGTTTTTTGATTGTGACGTATTGGACTGGAAACGAGTATGGTATGGTGGTTATGCCTTGGGGTATTGGAGCCATTGGAATTTCTGTAGTTTTTGGTGATAACCCAAGCGGCAAGGAGTGGGTTGCGACTGACATGCGCCAAGTCATTCTTGGCGATATTTCATATCAAGCAAAGCTAGCACTTTGGAGTTTACAGGGTTACCAGGTGGTTAGTTAAAATGATGCGGACAATTGAAGTATTCCTCGTAATTATCATCATCACCGCAGCCTTCATAATATCCTCCTTCTTCGCTGTTCTACCTCAGCCACGGCAAGTTTCGCCACTAAATCTTAGAAGACTCGCATTAACAACCCTTCAAACGTTAGATGTGGATTATGATTTAAGTGGAACCGCGTTTAAATCGCCGGGTGACCTAGCTTGGGGCAATCTTCAAATAGCACTTTCCGCCTGTTTGCCCCCGAACATTGTATATAACCTCAGTGTTTATGAAGTAATAAGTGGAAGCAGCGGAGAACTTTACAGGTTTACAAACCTGTCAATTTCAAACGCTGAAAGCCTGGGAGTGAGCTCTGATGCTTCCTCTTATCTGGTTGCTTCTTCCAACGTGACGTTTAATGTAGTCCCGGAGAAAATTGGAGAACACGGCGGCGGAGGAACACTTTATATATTGAATTGTAGCGACGCAAACGGATGGTGGATCACCGGCTACACAGGTCAAAACCTCGCAGGAGACCTGTATAAATTACTCTCACCATACTTCAAAACCACAATAATGGTGCAAAACACGGCACAGCTAAGAGAGATAATGGACGGTAACAAGATTTCAAGTTTACCTCAAGAAAACGTAACAAACGCGGTAGTCATAAACACTTTTGGAGAATGCGTACCAATACCACAAGAGTATTGCCAAGGCCACGAAAGAGAGAGTGAAGGTTATCAACCTGATGTTAACTATCCATATACAAGATACTGCTACACTCTTGGACAAAAAACTCGTATTCACAATTGGACATGGGTCAGCATAGTAGGATACCCACTGTACTACGTAAGTAACACTGCAGTCTTTGTAAATCAACAAAATGGCTGGGGCATTTACGGAATGCAAATGACATCTCAAGGTGGAATTAACGCCTTTCTCCAAGGTTTAGATAATAAAACCCCATTCCAATATGATGAGTCTGGAATAACTGGAAGCCCTGGTGTTGTTTATCTTTCACCAGAAGCCACATATTACTGCAACTATTATGGAATTTACCCGTCTCCATATCAAACTTCAACAAGAGCCTTATCAACATCCATATTGAGCAATTACAATTTGAATGTCGCATTATATATCTTCAACCAGGTTGGCAACTACATTCCTGGCGCAGTATATCGCCATGTCGCCCAAGGTGCCACAAAAGCCACAGGCATCTTGTTGGCGCTGGGTTTGACGAGAACTCCAGACATTAGGCTTACCGCGCTTGGCCTCCTTTCTTATTATAAGCCTAGACTGTATCGCTCTGAGTATACTGCTTCTGGCACTTCTAGGCTTGTTATTTTGCAGCTTGGACAGGTAGGGGGTGTGTAAGAGTGAACAGTAAGGGTCAGTTCTCGATTATTGCGGCTTTGCTTGTTGCTGTAATCCTCATATCAACTGTCATAGTCACTTACTCTACAATACGTAACAGTCCAATACAAAGCCAACCGCAAGTTCTGAGTGCAATAGATGAAACCAACTTCGCTATAAAACAGATTTTTGGTTTCACAGTGGGCTATTATGGCTCAGTTTTGAGAGTTACAGGAAACTCTTCATACGCAAAAACGCTTGCTTTAAACTATCTTTACAGCGGATTTGAAAACATAGCAAACATGCATCCCGAATGGGGAACCTCTTTCAAAGTAAACGAAGCAGAAACAGAACTTCGCACATATTGGTTTACAAACACAAGCTACAGTATAGGAAACTTGGCGGTAACGTACAACTTAACAGGACTCGGAATCTATAGAATAACTTACCAAACTTCATGCAAACTAAACATACAAATCATAAAAACTAATTCAACGACACAAGCGTGCTTAAACGTAACCAAAGACGAAAAAAATGAACCCCTTATAAACCTTGGAAAACAAAACTTCAAATTTTATCGTTACATAAACGCAAGCTCTGCATGGGAATTGATCAATCCAAACACCGAACCAACAGCATACGCAAACGGCACCTATATCATAAACATCCCATCTGGAGTAGACCCATACGCTTACGTTATCCAAGTTGAGGACTCGAGAGGTATAATAGTTACAGCTTCATCATTCAGTCGCTACACATGCACATTAGCATGGAACGAAGCTTTTTATTCAACATTACAGGATGCATCAATTGTTGTTGAGATGCTTCAAAATGGTACTATGCGATGGTTGGGGCAAAATATACAATTAACACCACGAGCAAAACCAATTCCCCCAATACCTATAAGAGCAATACGTGTCAACCAAACCATAAATGGTGTCAACCGCGAAGTACCATTCCAAATTGAAGATTGGGCTTCTGAATACAGAATTCCACTGGGCTTAACAAGCAATGCCACTGTTTTGAGTAACAGGCAGATGATTGTTTTCCTTGTAAATGCTAAAGTATCAAAAATAACAATTTGGTGGGATGGGCGCGATATAGCAAATCAAACAGCATATTTCATTTATAACCCAGCTACCTCTCCATTTAAGAATGATAATGTAGCTGATGTAAAAAATGGATTTTTAAGTAATGGGCTCTTGAACTTGACAATAAAGATAGTAAAAATAAGCGATACATTTGACGCTGTATTCCAAGTCGTATCAAAAATGAAGACCATGACCAGTACATCGGAATTTATGCGAATTAACGATGAACGCAGCTGGTACTATTCTGACCCGAGTTATGTTATTCATCATGGAATAGTCAGAGACATCGTTCAAGAAGAACCAGAATGGAAGGGTGGCCCAGGAGGCACGACCTCTACCTGCACTTGTCCAAACACGTTTGCTCAAGTGGTGATAATTTTGCCGGCAAACGCTACATATTACACCTATCAACTAAGATTAATGTTCGTGGAATCGCAGCAAAACAGAACTATAACAGACCTATGTCCAATCAAAATAACCGCTTCAACTGGTTCACCACAAACCGAAAACGGAACAGTAAGCGGCTATCCAACAGTTTCAAGCTCCACTGGCACATTTTACAACTACTCAACTTCAACTTGGGCGCACCACTGGAGTCAATATATTTCAGGATTGAAAGGAGCGGGAATCATGTTTACAGATGACGCTAACAAAATGCTCTACGCTTTCGACACTATTGCTGGCAACAAAACAGGAGCCCTTAGAGTGAACTCTGATCGAAGTATTGAACTGCTTCCAGTAACATCAATGGCTCAAGTGCAATTTAAATACGCACTAGACGTAACGTGGTATGGTGCAGTAGCAACATTCGATGCAACAACACCAATCTACGAAGTTGTAGGCAGCCAAAAAACTGGTTTATGGATAACTGCTGAATACCCACCAACAATCACTGTAACCACACAAAGCTAGTTAAAAGAACACGCACAAAACTCACCTATTTGGCTCCAAATAGAGGGGCCTAGCGCTGTTGCACGCACACACAAACAACAAACCAACAATACTCTCATTGCCTATCTGACAGTTATTTTGAATGTGGATTTTGAGTTCATACAAGTTAAATAAGTAATATGAAGATTTCCTAAACAACAAAGGGTGAAGACATGTCAACCAAAAACATGTTAAAATCTAAAAAAGCCATATCACCAATACTTGCCACATTACTATTAATCGTAATAGCAGTCGCAGCCATAGTCGTTACATACGCTTGGGTAATGACATACATGAGCAGCGCAGGACAACAAGCAGGAGTGATATTATACAAGTCAAATGTAAACTTCTATAACCAAAGCACTACTAAAAAGATAGACATTTACATGGGAAACTCTGGAACCTCAGATACAAAGATAATAAAGGTTTACATAGGAACCTCAGAAGCTAATAGGCCCGAACAAACACCAACTCAAGCACTTCCATTATCGCTCCTTCATAGTTCAGTTGTAACAATTACTGTGAACTATAACTGGACAGCTGGGACAATCTATTATTTCCGAATCACCGGAGAGACTGGGCAATACATCGATTTCCAACAGCAGGCACCAACATAAGAATCCACTCTTAACCCATTTTAATTCAAACAAGTCATTCAACATATTTTTGTGGATATATATTTAACCATCTAATGAGGAATAACGATAGTCTAAGGTTATCAGCGGTGCCTATAATGTTTAATGCGCAGGCAATATTTGATGTAGCGAGAACAGCTATAGCTTTACTCTTCCTATTTTATGCTTCTTGGAGTGATTATAAGACTCGAGAAGTAAGCAATACTGTCTGGATACTCTTCGCACCAACAGCGTTCGTATTAACCTTCATTGAACTGTTTCTTTATGAGGAGACTTTAAACATGCTTTTTTATGGCATATCCTTTGGCTTAACCACGGCATTTGCTATAATACTCTTTTATTCTGGAGGTTTTGGAGGTGCAGATGCGAAAGCCTTAATGTGCCTAGCACTTGCATTGCCATTCCATCCGGAAAACTTGCTTAAACCTTTATCAGGAGAGATTTCACCAATTTCAAAAAATTTCTTTCCGATAACTGTTTTCAGCAATTCTGTTTTGCTTGCAGCAGCAACGGCAGTTTACATTTTTTTGCGCAACATAGTCTGGCATAAAAAAACTGACAGAGAACTCTTTGAAGAAGGCCATAAAACCGAATCTTTTGGAAGAAAAATTCTTGTTTTGATAACTGGTTACAAGGTTCCTATTCATAAGTTAAAAGAAAGATGGCATTTATATCCATTAGAGGACATAGAAGAAAACTCTGAAAATGGATTTAAGAGGAAACTTGTTGTTATTCCCAAAGACGAAGACAGAAACGCAATAGTTGAGAGACTAACAAGAGCGGTTGAGGCTGGAAAGATTCAGGACACAGTTTGGGCAACTCCAGGCTTACCCATGCTCATCTTCATCACCGCGGGGCTAATCATAGCCTTATTCTTCGGCGACATCGTCTGGACTTGCATTCGCCTCTTGCTTAGATAAAAATGTTATCTACGTTCAGCCTCCATCTTAGTTTCAGGTGAATAAGGGTTTGCTTCGTAACTTTCTCGAAGAGATAAAGTTTCTGAAAAGCGAGATTAGAGAAGTTAACGTGGTGGTCATGCCTGACTTTTTCCTTGACCGCCTAATAAGCCTAAACTATGATGTGAAGGATTTTTCTGAAATCCTCGGAAATGTAGCTAAACGAAAGGGCGGCAGCATAGACGGGATAGAACAAACAGAGCTTAGAGGAGGAAACGCGATAAACACAGCCTCTGCCCTAGCTGCTTTAGGTATAAAAGTTACTCCAATAGCGTGCACAAGCAAGTTTGGACTACAACTTATAAAATATTACCTCAAGCCTCTGGTGGCTAACTTTTCCCACATTAAAATCTTCGAGAAGTTATCGATAACAACAGCGATGGAACTTACAACTGAAAATGGAAAAGTCAACATCATGCTAAGAGACGTTGGAGCACTAGCCAATTTTGGACCGCATAACCTAAATAATGACGATTTTGAAGCAATTAGAAATGCGGATTACGTTTGTGTTTTTAATTGGGCTGGAACTAGACGCTTTGGAACAGAATTGGCTAAGAGTGTTTTTCGCCATGTAAAAACAAGTGGGAAAGGCAAAACTTATTACGATACAGCAGACCCAACCCCTAACAGGGAAAAGATTCCGGAACTGGTGAAGGACATTCTGCAAGGCAAACATGTGGATATTTTAAGTGTAAATGAGAATGAAGCGATTTGCTATGCATCGCAGCTAAGCAGCGAGATAGAAGAACTCAGAAAGAGATTAAGGTTTGAAGAGTTGGCAAAAGAATCGGCGAGAATTTTGGCATCGCATCTATCAGCAAGAGTTGACTTGCACACGACAAGCTTTTCGGCGACATTCACAAAAAAAGGCGAAACGGTTGTTCCAGCCTTTCAGGTTCCAGTTTTAAGGGCAACAGGAGCTGGCGATGCTTGGAATGCGGGAAACATTTTAGGAGACGCCTACAGACTTTCAGACGGCGGTAGATTGGCATTAGCCAACGCTGTTGCAGCTTATTACATCTCTAACCCGAATGGAGTTCATCCCACACGAAAACAGCTAATAAAATTCTGTGAAAAGTTGAAGCGAAAAACTGCTCTATAACATTATCAGCTACGTTTCTGAACTTAATAGCTCCTCAAGTATAGAGATTGTTTTCTCCTCTTTTGCTTTCTTCTTAAGTGCCTTAAGGTTAACTTTGATGTGCCTCAAAATTGCCTTTACATCATCCTTATCTTTCAAAGCCCTTTCTCTCTGAATAGTGACCTTTATCATCCGTAACTTTGCAAGAATTAATGCTTCAGGAGTTTGGTAGTAAGTGGGCATCCCCAGAATTTCGCCTTTCCTTTTCTCAAGCTTTTTGTCTGATAATATAATGTCTACTGTGAAAGGTGATTTTTCATCTTCCAGCGTAATTATTTTAAAACCCGATTTGAACGCAGACTCTATC
>Ga0315280_10007790_pt1 | contig 14254 bp, 13 predicted proteins | sample YL17G06_40_MG_FD_203697 | JGI IMG/M metagenome (GOLD analysis project Ga0315280, IMG submission 203697) | Sediment microbial communities from Yellowstone Lake, YNP, Wyoming, USA - YL17G06_40 | ecosystem: Environmental > Aquatic > Freshwater > Lake > Sediment | place: USA: Wyoming | collected...
TGTGAACACGTCGAGGGATCCGAGAATATATCCACAAGATGCGGTTAGAGTAATGGATACAGTCAAAGCAGTTCTAGAGAAGTTCACACGATTTGGAAAACCCAAACAACTGGAGGAAGCACAAAAAAACATCAAAACAAGTTGAGGGGCGAAAACATCGTTTTGAAAACAGTTCCCGCGCGGGATATTCTAGGGTTAAACTATCTTTTCATTTTTTCTTATATGGAATTTATTATTATTGGAATTTTTTGAAAGATAGTGGACTTGTAGAATTGAATCGAAGGTTTTTCCGCAAGCCATAAGAACTGAAAACTTTGGTAAATAAATAAATGGGCATGAGGAAGGATGGAGGTGAGTAAGTATGATTAGTAAGGTATGTCATATTACTTTTCCAGTGTCGGATCTAAAGAAAGCTGTTGATTTTTACGAGAATGCTCTCGGTCTCAAGAAGACTGGTGAATGGCCCAATTATGCAACCTTTGATGTTGGAGGAGTACAGTTTGGTCTTGAACCAAGTCGTAGATTTGAAATCTTTCTGCTTGTGGATGACGTTGACAAGGCGTATCAAGATCTTAAGGCGAAAGGCGTCAAGTTCATTACAGAGCCAAAAGACCAGCATTGGGGTGCTCGAACAGCGACGTTCACAGATCCTGATGGAAATAAGTTTACCATAGAAACTTTCAAGAAATAACGCGCATGCTCAGAAATCTAGAAACATCTTGCAGTTCTGAAAGATGAAACCTGACAAATGGCACTTTGAGCGATGATAGTGCTGATATTGCTTCGTTAACAGAGAGGCTTGAGAGAACTAAGAGACTGAAGAGAGATAGACTATTGCGCTATTCTCGCGCGCTATTTCTTACCTTTATCATATTCTGCAGGTAGTTCAACGCTCTGTCTCTCTTTCCTTTTCAGTTTCTTGTCTCTCTGCAATTTCATGTGGTGTTTATGATCTATAGCTTTCTCTTTCTTGCCTTTGGGCACAATTCATCCTCCTCAAGACGTTAGACTCTGTTCTTACGTCTATAAAAATTGCGCGCGCTTTGCTATGGTGAAAACTGATGGGCCCACATCAAGAATTGAATCGAAGATTCTTCCACAAGCCATAAGAACTCAAGAAATAAGCGCGCGCTAGAATTTAGAGAATTAGAAATCACCTATGAATTCGAAATGTAGTAGATGATAGAGTTGAATAGCGCTTCTTAACAGAGAGATTTGAAGGAACTAAGAGGCTGAAGAGAGGTAGGCTTCGCTGAGCTCGAAGATCTCTCCAAGAATAGATATGCAGAACAACTGGGACTACTTCTTCAACTGTTTCTCCTTGTGCTTTCTTCTTTTCTCTTCTCTTTCTTTTTTAGTCATTGGTTTCTTCTTAGCACTACCCATGCTCATCGCAATCACCACTCGGGAATAGTCGGAATAGTGAATTAAGTCTTTGCACAAAGACCGAAGAGGTTAGAAAGAGATAGCGCGGCCGCGCGTGCGAATTTGATTTCTATAGGTCTCGACTTTATGATTCTAGACATGTTGTTTATAAGCAGCGATGTGAACAGTGGACGAAGCGTGTAAGAAGTGATTTTTGCACAGCAACCGTGAAGGAGTTGAGAGAGTTGACGTATGAGAGAAAAGAGATGTACAAGGCAGTTTGCGCTGAATGTGGAAAGGAATGTGAAGTACCATTCAAGCCCGATGGCAGCAGACCTGTATACTGCCGAGAGTGTTACTCGAAGAGAGCACCCCCAAGAAGAAGTCGATTTTAGATCAAGCCAATAGCTCTAATCTGAGATTGGTTTTCTCCTAGTTTCCATATTCTTTTTTCAAGTCACTTAGTAGATATTGTTCTTTCACACCTCGGTGTAGCGTGCGCGTGGGTGTGCACGAAGTGCACGTTGCTTGAATGTCAGTCATGGTTGATATTCTAGGGTTAAATTATCTTTTCATTTTTTCTTATATAATAATCATAACAAGAATTTTTCAAAAAGATACAGGGCTAGTAGAATTGAATCGAAGACTCTTCCACAAGCCATAAGAACTGGAACAAAAGAAATAATCAATGATGTACTATGGAGAAACTGAAAGCAATCGATCATAGACTTCTGTGGGAGCTGATGAAGGATAGCCGTAGAAGTGACAGACAATTGGCTAAGGCTCTGGGAACTTCCCAGCCTACTGTCACAAGAAGAAGGACTAATATTGAAAAGAGCTTTATTGAAGGATATACGGCGATACCAAAATGGGAGAAAATTGGTTTTGAACTTGTTGCGTTCAGCCTTATAAAACATAAGATTAAGTATGCCAAGCCTGAAGTAAGAGCAGCGGCTTTCAGGAAAGTGGAAGAGTGGATGATGAAACAACCAAATGTCATCTTAGCTATAGACGGACAAGGAATGGGATGGGATGGCATCTGTGTTTCATTCCACAAGAGCTATTCAGACTTTGCAGAGTTCATGAGAAAGCACAACAGTGAGCTTTCAGACTTCCTTATCGATAGTCAAAGCTTCATCGCAGACATAAACTCAACAACCATTAGAAAACCATTTCACCTGAAATATTTGGGAGAAGCGAAATAGCTTTGACAACCGTCCGACTTCCCATCATTCCGCGCGCTGGCTTGTCCCGAAATTGGTCTAAAATGGTTTTTATTCTTCTTTTGCCCATTTCTGTCTAATATGGACTTGTTTGATAGGCAGATCTTGGCCGTGTTGGGGGATGGTAAATCATGGCGCGCGTGGATGCTGGAAGAGGGTCAAAAATAGATGTGCACCTCAAAACTGCCCCGAAACCCAAAAAAGGAATAAATACCATTTTTAACCATTTCAGGAACACGCATGCACGCTAAGTCTTCAAGCCAAAACAGATACTGCGCAAAGAACAGCTAAGGCAATTTTATGAAAATCTTGACACGCCAAAAGAGAAAACACTGTTCATGCTTTATGCTACGGCAGGTTTGAGAAGACAAGAAATTCTATCACTCAAACTTGACAATATAGACTTTGAAAAGCGCATGGTCACACCTAACAGTCACAAAGGTGAAACAAAGAAGTCATGGGTTGGCTTCTACAACGAAGAAGCAGAACAAACGTTGAAAGGGTATTTGGCAACTAAGAAGCAATCGAGAAGCGAGAGATTATTCCCAATGCAACGAAATGAAGTAGTTGAACTGTGGAAAGTTGCACGAAACAGAACTGGCATAGACATTACTCCACAGAAGTTGCGTCAATGGGTCTGTTCTGAAATGATGAGGCCAGGTGTGTCTGAGACGTACGTTGATGCATATTGCGGTAGAGTACCTAAAACAGTCTTAGCAAGACATTACACCGACTTTTCGCCTAAGAGGTTAAAGGATATCTACGAGAAAGCTAACCTAGATTGTCTAATAAGCGAACAGCAGCTTTTGCAGGTAAAGAGAAAAAAGAGAGGGAGTTTTAAGCTTCTTTTTACGGTAGAAAACTGTTTATCCACTCAAGGACTTCAGGCTGGTCAATGCGATAATAGTAACCAGTGCCAGCGCAGTTAGCATTTGTACCAAAGGATGTGGTAGCTAAGATTGTCCTTGATCCCGCCTGGAATACTGGACCACCTGAGTCTCCAAAAGCTGTTCCTCCTTTTCCTTGAGCTGAATTTTGACTGCACCTCAAGAACTCATCACTGATAGCAAATTTGCCTGATAAAAGCTGGGCAGGAGCATAATAGCGAGTTCTGGTTCCTGTCCAAGCTCCACGTGGACCTCCCTCGTTTCTGGGTGTTACTTGGTACTGAACGCCATAACCTACCAAGTCTACATAAGTCATTACTGGCAGAGTATCCACCACGCCAGCTTCTGGTAGAAGACCGTACTGGCTTACGACGTCTGTCGTAACAGGCTCAGATAGGATAACTATTCCCGCATCGCAGGTTATGAAACCAGGAAGCCCAGCGTTAGTGAGGTAATAGCCAAAGCCAGGCATAGTGTATGGAGTTCCCTCGTACGATGTGATACCAGCATATGGATATTCACCGCCTTGCGCGACAGAAAGAATTGGACCAGCATCAAACCACACTCTAGCTGCAACTGCCCCATCTGTGCCATGTCCTGCCGTTAACACAACAGTTGGTGAAAGAAGTATGCCAGTTGTACGCCATGCTGGGTGTCCAAGGGTGTCTTCGAAAACCACTAAGCCCACATAGGGATGCGCGTTCCCATCTGGTTGACCGTTGGTAATCGCGTAAGCAGTAGCATCCAATAGTGAGACCGCAACCAAAGCAAAGAGAACCATCAAGACGCTGAGTTGTATCGTTCTGATCTTTCTCATAGGTATACCCAATAGTATGAAAACAAGTTCAGATTTATAAGATTAGGGGAGCGTTTCTATAGAAGAATCCTCTATGGCATATGTCTCCCATAGAATCCGTGCAGCTTCACGTCATCAATAGCAAATTCAGTCTTAACAGCCTAGCGCGCGAAAGAGTATCTGGCAGCCAAAAGACAATCGAGAAGCCAGAGGCTATTTCCGATGCAACGAGATGAAGTGGTTGGACTCTGGAAAGTTGCTAGAGACAAGACTGGTATAGACATTACTCCGCAGAAGTTGCGTCAATGGTTCTGTTCAGAAATGCTGAGACGTGGAGTCTCTGAAACGCACGTTGATGCGTTTTGTGGAAGAGTATCAAAGTCAGTACTGGCAAGACACTACACAGATTTCCCACCGGAGAAGCTAAAAGAGATCTATGAGAAAGCAGGACTCATATTAGACAAATATGTAAGATAGCACGAGTACTACGCATTAGCGGCTTCTTTTTTGCTGTCACTATCGCTTCTGCAGCTCCTCTTTTTTCAGAAGTAGTTCTTCCTCCAGATATTTCTGATTGCTCATCTTCTTAATCTTGAGGAATTTTCCCAAACCTTTGTCTGCTTCTTTCTCGTAGATGTTAATCTCTCCTTCGAAAAGATCCAAAGCTGCACGAACTTCCTGCGGAGCATGCATCTCAGCATCCATTACCGCTAGGGTGGTGAATCCTTCTGACCGTAATTCTGGAATAAGCCCTGCAAGCCACCTTCTGGTTTGAACTGCATGGTGCTGTAGCAGAATGTCTGAGAGCAGGCTTATGCAGATTCTTCTTGGGCCCTTCAGCGAAGGGTCTAGTTTGCGGATTGCTGAAGTCAAAGCAATGCTGATCTCGGTGAGATTTTCGACACCTTTTAGCGTGAATATGTTGGGTGAGCTCTTGACGATTGCGTCTGCTTGAGGGTTGCATACGAAGAGGTAGAAAGTTGAAAGGGATTCTTTCGTGAGAACCCTTGATATGCTGGGATCCGTGGTGACGTAGAACGTGACTTCACCATTCTTTGCGCCTGCTTCAAGAAAACTCTTGACCAACGAGTCCCTCTCGTCGCAGGAAGGTGAAGTCAATACTACTGCATAGCTTGGAGGTATTCCCCCAAGGAGCAACTTGTCAAGATCTGCATATCCAGTGGCAACAAGTTCTGTAGGCTTGGGCACCGAGGCTACCTTACCTGTCTCTATGTAGAGCAATTTTGCTTCCACTTTTTCAACGTCTTTCTTGGCTCCCATCTTCTGGAACATTTCCAAGGCTTGGTTGAGAAGGTTGTGGGCTTTCTCTCTGTCGCCTGGCTGGTCTCTTTCCAAATACACACGGGCATACTCAAACAAGAAAATCTTGGCGAAATAGTAAACAAATCTTTGCCTTGCTTTTATGGATTCATACTCTTGAAGACTTTTTTCGAAATGCTCGATAGATTCTTCCCATTTCTTCTGGGAGCGGAACATCATTCCTTTCAATTCTTCTGCCATAGCGATGTATAGTGTATCCTTGATTTCGTGCGCAAACTTGTACACGTTGTTGAGTAGGTTGTTAGCTTTCTCGATTTCTCCCAACTCAATGTATGACCAAACAACAAATGTGGCATTATACATTTGACTGTATTTTGCCCCAGCTTTCTCGGAGACTTCATATGCTTTTTCAAGGAATTCCCTTGCTTTCGCGTAGTCTTCTTTTTCCAAATATAGAATCCCGAGGTCTTGATAACAGCCGCTAATCAGCCCGTGCTGGTTCAGTTTTTGGGAAAGACTTAGCGCTTCTTTGATGTATTTTTCGCTTTTATCCCATTCTCCCCACACAAGATTCGCAAATCCGAGTATTTCGATTGAACTAGAAAGGTCGGGCATATTGCCTGTTTTTCTGCTCAACGCAGCCGATTCTTCCAGTAAGGAAACAGCTTTGTCCATGTTTCCCATTGCGAGACATATGTTCGACAGATTCTGGCTAATCATAGACACTAGGTGAATAGCTCCCACTTTTCTTGCCAGTTCCAGACCTTTCTCCCAGCATTCAATCATTCTTTCATACTGTTCCCACGGAAGCGCTCCGGCAGCTAGGGCGTTGTATGCGCGTGATGCTGTTTCCATGTAGCCATTGTCAAGTGCTATTTTCAGTGCTCTCTCCTGACATTCGACTGCTTTCTCCCAGTCTCCTCCCAAGTTGGTAGCTACTCCCAAACTGATGTACGAGCTGGCAATGACTTCGTAGGCATTCAGTTTTTTGGCCAGTTCAAGCGCTTTTTCAGCCCAAGATCGAGCTTGAGGAACATCTTCTATGCGATAATGCATATGAGCTATGTCTTCATAGAGGCTTGCAAGTTCAACGTTTTCAGGCCCAGCTTCCAGAATCTTCAAAGCTTCGTTGAAGTGTTCTTTCCCCTTTTCCGTATCGCCAACGTCCTCCCAAAGGACATTCGCCATCTTGCGGTGCAGTCTTGCAACGTCCGCCTTCTCAGAGAGTTGATTCCACAGCTGCGATCCTTCAGTCCAATGCTTCAGGCAAGTCTGATATTCTCCAACAAGCCTTTTGATGTCTCCAAGCCTCTCAAGAATGCGTGCTTTTTCCCGAGTTTCGTCTTCTTTCTCTTCAAGAAGCCTGAGAGCAGACTGGAAGTAGGAAGCAGCCTCGGCATTAGCATAGACCTTCTGAGCTTTCTCTCCTGCCTTCAAGAAGTAGTCAAGTGCCTTATCTTTGTCTCCACTCTCAAGAAAGTGAGAGGCAAGTTCCCCAAGATGCTCATCAATCTTCTTCGCATAGACTTTCTCCAATGCGTCTCCTACGATCCGATGAAGTTTCTTTTGTTTCAGAGGACTGACTTCTTCGTAGACAACATCTCTGACTATTACGTCAGCAAATGAGCAAATTCCTTCTCCATGGATCACACGTTCCTTTATCAATCCAGTCTTGAACATCTTATCCATTAATTCCAGCAACTCACCTTCTTCGAAACCAGTGATTTCTCGCAAAGCCTCAAAGCCGAAGTCGTTTCCAATGATGGAAGCCATTGTCAAAGCATTTCTACATTCATCGTCTAACCTGCTGATTCTCACTTCTACAACATTTTTGACGGTTTCAGGGAACGCGATCTCTGAAACTTCCTTGATCTTCCACTTGTTCCCCTCTCTGTAGATTACGCCTTCTTCTTTGAGAGATTCGGTGACCTCTTCTACGAAGAATGGGTTGCCCCTTGTTTTGTCGTAGACCAGCCTGCAAAATTCTGGTGGAATGTCGTCTTGCTCCAAGGTTTGCCTGATCATCTCTGAAGTATCTTCTAGTGACATTCGCTTCAAGGGAACAGACTGTGGCAACCGTTCCCTCTTCAATTCCGCCAAAACCGGAGTCAAAGGATGCTTGGAATCAATGTCAGTGCTCCGATAAGCCCCCAAAAGAAGCAAGGGCGTTTTCTGCACGCCACAAGCCAGATAGTGCAATAGTAGAAGCGAGGATGAATCGGTCCATTGTAGATCGTCAAGAACCACCAGCAAAGGAGTCTCTCTCGAAACGTTGGTGATGAACTGTGAGACTGCTTCAAAAAGCCTGTTCTGCTCCTGCTCAGGGCTTATCAGAAACGACTGGGGAATCGCTCTCAGCTTCTGGTTGAGTTCTGGAACAAGCTTCGCTATTTCAGCTGGATAATAGCCTATGACCCTATTCAGTTGCTCTGGAGTGCTTGTTTCCAGATACTCTTTGATAATCTCCTTCCAGATGACGTAGGGCGGAACACCATCCATCCTGAATAGGGCTGGGCATCTGCCGTACAGAACCTGCACACCACGTGAACGTGCATAGGCACCGAGCTCTCTAACCAATCTTGTCTTTCCAATCCCAGCCTCACCATGAATGAAAACGATACCCCCTTCGCCGTGAACTGCCGCGTAAACAGCTTCCTTCAGAACGTTCATTTCCTCAGTTCTATCGACGAGCGGAATCTCTTTCGCAGCGATAGGGCGGGGACTTGGAACGCGTTCACGTTCAATGGATGCCAAGAAGACTGCTCCTCATCAACCTGTCAATAGAATATTATTGGATTATCCGTTCTTATCCCTTGCGGAACAACATCTAATTCATTCACCAGCTCCGGCTGGAAAGAATGAACAGATCCGATAATTATCATCGCGCTTATGGGGGCTTAGCAATCATGTATTTTGTACCATGCTAGTTGCTTGCCAATGCCCAGGTTCTTCAACGGCACTTCACATTTAATGTTGATCTTCTCCAGCATCGGAATTAGGTATTGCCTGTACTTCTTTCCGGCGTAAAAGTACACCTTGCCAAGATCACGCAGCTCAATCTTCACTAAGAACTGTTCAAGCACTTGGTCTGACCACTTCTTGACCTGATCTATGCCCATGTTGTTGAGCGTCACGTTGTAAGGTTCAATTTCCTCATCAAGTCTTCAAACCAAAACAGATTCTATGCAAAGAGCAGCTCAAACAGTTTTACGCGTGCCTTGAAACACCAAAAGAGAAAGCACTGTTCATGCTCTATGCCACAACAGGATTGAGGAGAGACGAAATTCTATCACTCAGACCCGAAGATATCGACTTCAGCAAGCGCATGATAACACCCAACAATCATAATGGTGAAACAAAGAAGTCTTGGGTGAGTTTCTACAATGATGAAGCAGAACAAGCTCTGGAAGAGTATTTGGCAACTAAGAAGCATTCGAGAAGCCAAAGGCTGTTTCCAATGCAACGAGAAGAAGTGGTTGGACTCTGGAAAGCCGCACAAGACAAAACTGGCATAAACATTACTCCACAGAAACTGAGACAATGGTTCTGCTCAGAAATGCTCAGACTAGGCTTATCCGAGACATATGTTGACGCCTTCTGTGGAAGAGTGCCAAAATCGGTGTTGGCAAGGCATTACACTGATTAAAACCCGGAGAAGTTGAGAGAGGTCTACAGAAAAGCGGGACTAGAACTGCTTAGCTAGCTTCGCTGGTTTTTGTAAGAGCTATTTCGTTTGCTAGGTATTTCTGGTTGCTCATCTTCTTGATCTTCAGATATTTCTCTGAGCCTTTTTCGGTCTCTTTCTCGTGGATGTTGATCTCTCCTTTGAATAACCCTAGAATTGCATGCAGTTCCTCCGATGGATGTATCTGCGGATCTATCACTGCTAGCGTGGTGAATCCTGTAGATTTCAGTTCTGTGATGAGAGCGGTCAGCCATCTTCTGGTCTGAACTACGTGATGCTGCAACAGAACGTCTGAAACTAAGTCTATGCATATTCTTCTTGGGCCTTTCAGGGAGGGATCTAGTTTGTGCATTGCTGAAGTCAAAGCGATGCTGATGTCGGTGAGGTTTTCGACTCCCTTCAATTTGAACATGTTAGGTGTGTCTTTGACTATTGCGTCTGCCTGAGGGTTGCAGACGAAAAGGTAGAAGTTGGTCTGATACTTCTCTGCGAGAGATCTTGTTGCGCCGGGGTCGACCGTGAGGTAGAATGTAACTTCGCCTTGCTCTGTCCCTGTTTTAAGGAAACTACTTACCAGCAATTCCCTTTCGTCCCATGAAGGTGTGGTCAACGCAACTGCGTAGTTCTCGGGTATTCCACCACACAACAACTTGTCAAGATCTGGATACCCAGTGGCGACGCGACCTGGAATACTCTGCGAAATTTCCGTGGATTGAACCTTTGAGACTACCTCATGAGCACGCGTTATTTTGGAATGAAGTGTGATTCCCCAGCAGCTGAGGGCGTGGGAGTAAGGCTCTTGGATTAGATGAGTGAATGCTATCTCACCATATGCTAAGAACCCTATTACCTGTGTTGATGAAAGCCCTTCTTTAAGTATCTCAGCCTCAGTTCCTGACCTGCATCCAGCCATCAGCTCAACGATTCTTCTGTTGATGCAGGAAACGAGGATAGTGGCATCGTTTGTGTTGAAGCCTTGATCTGCTCTGAGCATATCATACACGCGACGAGCTCCTTTTTGCACCTTCTCATGGTCACCCATCATGATGTAGCCAGGCATCTCAGGAGTATAGCTTCTGATCGGAAACATAAGTTCAATGTCTTCTCCCACCACTCGCATGCCAGCAACACAAGCATAGTTGCCAAAAGGGAAAGCAAAGGCGTATCTAGCCACAATCGGATTGAATATTAGTAACCTTTTCTGTGCTCGAGAGAGTCGCATTGCTTCCATAATTGCTTTCTTATCGACTGTTGGAAGGCTCTTTTCTTTGGATAGCTGAACTTCGTTTTCATAAATCACTTCAGCATACTTAGTGCAGGGATCTTCGTTGCCAATGCGTCTGACATATTTGAAGTGAGGCTCTTTCTCACTGTTGAAATGAAACGTGTGTTGTCTTCCAATTTTAGTTATTGCATTTACATCTAGACCGATAGAGGTTTCGCACAGGTTGGGAATCAGAGCACATACGGCTTCTCCGTCAAGAGCTTTGAACTGTGGATGCTCTTTCAGCCTTCCATAGAATTGATGAAAAAGCTGGGCATTAACTCCATCACCGCTGCTTCCCCCTATCACGTTCATTATCCTTGCCTCGCGGGTGCCGCCCATGAAATTGGCTATTCCCTCTGCCAAGAAATGCTCATAACCTGGAGTGTCAACCTTCGAACCTTGCGTTAGCACAAGCAGGGTCTTCCCCATGTGAAGATGCTCTTTGCTTGTAGCCTGTTGGCTGAGATCAACCCATGCATCACGGGCCATCTCTTTCCCTTGCTCTCCTGCCTCCTTTGCTGTTCGAAGACCCCAAGTCCGTCCCACGCCTATCGGAAGGTTTGTGGCCAAAGCTAGGAGAGACAAACCGTTGTAGCCTATTCCCGAAATTTCCTTTAGTTCAAGGTCTTCGTTTTCTAGTTCTCCGCCAGTTGTGTGACCGATAAGTCTGAGCTGGTTTGCAGCGTGTTTCTTGAATCCGTCCTCTATGGCTCTAAGAATTGATCTGCATATCAGTGCGTCCTTCTCTGCAGGTTCCCCTCTGTAACTCAGATACAATATCAAAAGCTTGACGTCTTCGAGACTGCAGCTGCTTTTCAAGATGTCCTTTTCAAGTTTGTCAAGAATCGTTCCGATCAGTTTCTGGGCTTCTTCTGGACTGTTTCTCCTTCTCAGCTCCAACTCTCTTTGTTGGTCAGTTTCCAGCTCATTCATTGTGTGTGCATGGGCGGCGAAACCCATGAAGTAGTAATCATCCATACAGCATCCAACACAGTATTGAGCTAGGCTATGTCAGTAGACCTTAAAAAGCTAGCGCGCGCTAGGGCGTTGCTAAATTGGTATAAAATGGTTTTTGTTCTTCTTTTGCCTATTCGTGTCTAATATGGACTCGTTTGATAGGCAAATCTTGGCCGTTTTGAAGGATGGTAGATCTGTGGACTTTCACGAGATCCTGCAGAAAGTGACGTTCTCGCACAACACCTTGAGGCTGCACCTGGCCAGCTTGGAACGTGAAGGCACGATTGTGAAAGCTGAAACGGCTAAGAACAGTCCTGGAAGACCCAGTTTCACCTACGCCTTGCCTCCAAATATCAGACAACGAGTTGATCTGGTCGTCACGGAGCCCCAAACCACCATTGTCAACCTAACCTTCCAGAAACTACGACACCTCTGCAGATACGAGAAAGGCGGATACTGCAAGAAAATCAGAAACAAGTGTGCGCCTCAAAACTGCCTCCAAATCCTTAAAAACGGACTTATAACCATTTTTAACCATTTATTTAATTCGCCCGCGCGCGTTGATAATGGCTTGTTTTTGGGGATAAAACTTTACCCCCCAAACCCAAACCCTTTACTAATCGTCTCAACTTAAAGAATCGACTCCACCTTGAACGAGATCGGTATCTCAGCATAGCGAGGCAGCGATTCAACACCTACTTCCTTGATTTCAACGGCCATGATCCATCCCAGGCGAGTGCAGAGCTCACTTCTCTTGAGAACGTTTCCATCTTTTTTCGCATTCTTTGTGGAGCCATAACCATCTCTTCAGAGCTTTCTCGTCACTGAAGATTCTTCTCTGTTCTTCCAGCCATTCTTCTGTCCCAACAGCTTTTCGTCTTCGAAGGTTCTCTATAACCGGCGAATGACTCGTCCACACAGGGTCAAAACAGAATCTGATCAGCTTTGAACAAGGCAGCTCCTCACATTCATGACAGCCTTCATACCCTCTCTGCTCAACGCAGCACTGGTAAAGATTACACTCCTTGTGATGATAGGATGCAGCGCACTCACCGCACTCACAAAAACAGCCATGGCATTCCTTATTGACCAAGTAATCACTGCATCCCCCACAATAGAGACCACAAGGAGCAGCCATACTCTTTTCTTCCACCATCCCACAAACCTCAATCACTGCACGTATGCATTCATGAGATTCATAGGCATTTCTCTACACCCATATGTTTTTGCATGTATGCAATTATTCGACTTCCTCTATTTCGTCTACTCTCTATTATGCTGCGCCCGGAATAGAAACAGCATCAAGCTGGTAATTCTCTCTAAACTGGTCTGCAATCCATGCTACAAATTCCACACTCAGCTGAACAAATATTCCGCGCGCGCAACATATCAAGCATCGCACTTATAAAACAGATATTCGCGAAATCCATGTTTCTCTTTCATTTCGTAGATACATGGCGAACAACATCGCTTCTTCATTGATTAGTGTTTCAACTTCCTGTTGTGTGCCCATTCTAATTCTTGGAATTCTAACTTTGTTCTGGAAGTACTGATTCAAGCCTTTTACCAGATCGCATGTCTGAGAATCGCTAAGGTATTCTCTTTTCCCCTTTCGCCTTGTTGAGAAACTCTCATTTCTAATAATGAAATCTTGCTTCCGAAGACTGCGACAGTATTGAATGACGAAATCATCGACGAGGTAGCGGCATAATGTGTGCGTGTCTACAATACCTCGATACCTTGTTGTACATAACCCACGGACCTGTAAGTAGGGCGTATCTACAAGAAGGAGAATTTTCTAAATTCTGATTTCTAAATTGGTTTATTTTTTAGAAATTCTATTTTTTTCTCTCCCGTTTAGAAAATCAGAAACTTGTCCGTTGTTTGAGAAACTGAATTAGTGAGTGGAACTAGTAGGCTTCAGAGAGATGAACTTGCTGAGACTAGCTGTGACGAGAGCTATCCATTTTTTTCAGCAAGTTTCTTCAATCCTCTGATAATGAGTTCATTTTGCCTTATTATGATCTTGTTTTGGTCTATGAGAGCCTTGAGCCCTGAGCCCAGCATCTGGTCTGTTGAATTCAAAGAGAGAACCGTGTCTAGATGCATCCACGCAGTTCCGGCTTCGTGCATTGCCAAGTTAGACATATCCTCGAAGATTAACATGCGAACTTGCTCGTCTGTCATATCATCGGAGAAGAGATTCTTCTTGTCGCCTCCAGCTCCAGCGCTTTTTCCAAGAGGTCTGTCAGCCTGTCTCCTTTTCTGCTGTTGCAGTCTGACAATTTCCGCCATATCGATTCTTTGACCCCAAGCTCCACATTTCGGGCACTCTTTCTGTCCATCGACTAGCTTTTCTTGTTCACAGTATGGATTAGGACAGTAATATTCGTCAGACTTACTCATCTTCCTTCCACCTGTTTAGAACTCAGAAAATCAGAAACTTAAATGTTTCCTGAAATCGTGAAGTCTGACAATTGAACAATGATAATGGTTGAACAATGATATCATAACAGAGAGACTGCAGGGAACTAAGAGGCTTGAAAGAGGTTGGCTCGTCGTGTGCACTAGGTGCACACTACTTGAATACTGGTTCATAGTTCAAGAAAGGCTTTGATGATAAAGTGCCTGCACGAACATTGTTTTTGTCTTTCTCAATGTATAGAACGCGCGGGCGAATTCAATAATTCATTTTTTAGGTGGGAGACCGAACCTTCCTTTTGATAGAGAATGAAGGAGGTCGGTTCTCCCAAGCTGTTATTCGAGAACGTGGATTTAACGTCTATCCAATCT
>Ga0315280_10007792_pt1 | contig 14253 bp, 8 predicted proteins | sample YL17G06_40_MG_FD_203697 | JGI IMG/M metagenome (GOLD analysis project Ga0315280, IMG submission 203697) | Sediment microbial communities from Yellowstone Lake, YNP, Wyoming, USA - YL17G06_40 | ecosystem: Environmental > Aquatic > Freshwater > Lake > Sediment | place: USA: Wyoming | collected...
TCAAACCAATGTGTCAACACAGCTAATGATAATTTGTGTCCATCAGATACAACATGCGGTGATTATTATTGTGATGTTAGTTTAGATTGTCAAGTTAATTATGCGCAATCTTCAACAGTTTGTAGAGATTCTCAAGGACAGTGTGATGTAGCTGAAACTTGTACTGGTTCGAGTGCTACTTGTCCTACTGATTCATATCAACTAGTTGGAACTTCTTGTGATGATGGACTATATTGTAATGGCCATGAAACATGCGATGGTTCTGGAAGTTGTCAAGCAGGGACTGCTGTAAGTTGTATCGCAAGTGATATTTCTGGAATAACAACATGTGATAACAGCCCGGATGATGTTCATTTTACTTGGGATTCAAGAGATCCATTTACAAGTGTATGTGATGAAACACATGACATATGTCCAACAGGCGACGAAACAATAGCGCACGCATGTAGCAAAGCGCAATGTGGTGCAGAATGTGATGATGGTAACACAGCATCAGGTGACGGTTGTTCAAGTGTTTGTACTATTGAAAAATGTAATCTTGATTTTAGCGGTTGGAACACTACATACGGTTCAACTTCAAATGTAATCTGCTATGGAACAGGAGGCGCAGATTGCAATTTATACAAGAATGATACTTTAGCAAACGCTTACAACAATTCTCTAATAACTTATGGCGCTGGAATATATAATTGGGCTTGCAATTCATCAGGAGCAAGTGTAAGTGGAATCACTTATATAACAAAAGCAACACCTATACTTATTCTCAGCAATAGTACAACTTCTGTAAATACTTCTGGATTAATCGGTTATTGGAGATTTGAAGAGGGCAGTGGGACTACTGCAATCGATTTAAGTGGAAATGGAAATACAGGAACTTTAATAAATTCACCAACTTGGACTGATGGAATGTTTGGAAGTGCATTGGGATTTAATGGAGCAAATAATTATGTTAATATAAGCAATGAACCTAATTTTGATTTTGAGAGAACAGATACATTTAGTGGATGTACATGGATTAAATTAAATACTACTACTCCTACATCTCAACAAATACTTAGTAAGATGAGTGGTTCTTCTCCTTATACAGGATGGGAATTTAATGCATATGACCCAACTGGAGGTAGCGATGGGTTGCAGTTTTATTTGATAAATAATTTCGGTACCAGTAACTATATTTCGGTTTATGTTCCAAATGTTCTTTCTGCTGGCAATTGGTATCATGTTTGCTTTTCTTATGATGGAAGCAGTTCAGCAAGTGGTGTAAATATATATTTAAACGGTGTTCCTCAAACTCTTACTACAGCAAAAAACTCGCTTTCTGCTTCAATTTTAAACAATAAACCTTTGCAAATAGGAATGCGAGATACTTCCATTTATCCATTCAAAGGTACAATAGATGAAGTTCAGATCTGGAACAGAAATTTGACAGCAGATGAGATAAAAGAACTCTATCAATCTTCGGTCACTTATCCGACATCAACAACATTCGCAGGTAGCAATTGTCCATCTCAAATCATTTGTGATCTCTACAGAAACATGACATCAGTTAGCAATCCAGACTCCCAAATCTACGGGGCAGGATTTTCTTATTATGTTTACAACACTTCGGGCAATGAAAATTATACCTCAAATTCCATACTATTGCCATTAACAATAAACAAAGCTGATCAGACAATTACGTTTGGTTCATTATCAGACAAGACTTATGGTGATTCAGACTTTGCTGTTGGCGCCACAGCCAGTTCAGGATTAACAGTGAACTTCGCAGCATCAGGTAGCTGTTCTATGGCAGATGATACTACTGTTCACATTACAGGAGCAGGCAGTTGTACAATTACAGCATCTCAATCAGGCGATAGCAATTATAATGCAGCTCCAGATGTTCCTCAGAGTTTCACTATCAACAAAGCTGATGCTGTAATCGTAGTTACTCCTTATGATGTGACTTATGATGGTGATCCGCATACTGCAACCGGAACAGCAACTGGAGTCAAGGGCGAATCATTAATTGGTCTTGATTTGAGCGGAACTACTCATACGGATGCTGGCACCTACAACTCTGACCCATGGACTTTTACTGATGTTACAGGCAATTACAATGATGATAGCGGAACTGTTAATGACAAGATTAACAAAGCTGACAGAACTTGTACTTTGTCTACAGATAAAACTTGGACAAGAACTTTCGATAACACACCATCATCTACAACATGCTCTGTTTCAGCAGGTTCAGGCGATGGTTCTATGACATTCACTATGAATGGTAGCAGTGCTTCTTCTCCAGATCTTCAAACAGATGCTGGCTCATTTTCTTACATATGTCAGTGGGTTGGTGGAAGTAATTACAATGATTGTCCAGAACAATCAAACACTTTAACCATAAATAAAGCAAATCCATTGTTTTCAACTTCACTCACTTCACCAATAAACTATCCAACTGCATCAGATTACGTTGGTTCAACAAGTAATGTTGGTGATACTGGTTGTGTTTATATTTTGTTAAGAAATGGAACTTCAATCGGGTCAGGAAGTTCAGTTTCTGACAGTATTGTTTTAGCAGCAGGCATATACAACTACACATACTATACAGATGAATGTACAAACTACAACTCTGGTAAAGATGAAAAAATTTTAACTGTAACTAAAACAGCAACGACAATTGATTTGTTATTGAACAGAATTTCTGCTAACCTAACCATCACAAGTGGTTCAGCAGTCAACACAACAGTAACAGTATCAAACACACAAGGGACAATTTACTTGGATAAAAATCAAGTAAATGTTCTATCTGCTACAGGAGCCACTTCACTTTACTATCCATCAGCATATTCAGGAGTTCCTGGATACGAATGGAACATGACCGGTTATTATCCAGAAACACAAAACTATTCTGCTGCAAGCAAAACATGGTATATAATTATTGAATCAACTCCGCCTACTTATACAAACTTTGCATCCAATGTTACAAACAATACGATAATTGGAAAGTATGATGGAATAATAGAAATTGATGCTCAATGGAATGATGATTTTACATTGGATAAATATTGGCTGACAGTGAACGGAACTCTATATGGAGCACCAACATCATTCCCTGCAGGCAATTGGTCAAACATAACAATCGATCCATCAACATTTGGTCTTGGAACTGTTATTCAAGCAATGATTTATGCAAACGATAGTTCAAACAATCAAAACTCCACTGGAATTTTCCAATGGACTATAGACGGAACAAATCCCATACTAAATAACACCACACCTGTAAACGGAAGTTACATTTACGGAACAACTTCACAACTATTCCAAGTTTATGTTTATGATGACACATTAAACACAACCAACGCAACTTTGTATCACAAAAGAACTACGGCAGCTTGGAAGAACGCTAGTTTGAGTTGCTATAACATAACTCCAGAAAACAAAAGTTTTGTCTGCAACACTACCTTGGACATGCCTTTCTGGTATGGAGATGCAGACGCAGTTCAATATTACTTTGCTGCTACAGACAAATCAAAACTTTACGGAACTAATGGAACTGCTGCCAATCCACTTATAGTAACACTTCTTCAAACAGCACCATACTATTCAAATAATGGTACGAACGCAACACTCATTAGCAAACATGACAGTGTTTTAATTTATTCATACTGGACAGATACTGATAGTTTAGACAAAGCTATTTTAGAAACCAATGAAACTGGCACTTTTGAAAACAAAACAGCTTACGGCTCACCAATTCAATTGAACGGTTCAGCAGCATGGTCAAACTTCACTTGGTCCAACAGTTCAGTCGCTTCAGGTTCAGTAATCCAATGGAAAATTTATGCAAACAATTCAGTTGGAAATACGAATGTAACTTCTGGGATATTCACAATAGACGGTATTCCACCAACTTATTCATTGAACTCTACAAATTCAACTACAGCTGGTGCATATATTTTACATTCTCTTAAATGGGAAGATAATTTAGGATTGTCTGGCTACATCTTTTCCTTTGACAATGGAACAGAAACTTTTGTTAATGATAGCTTTGTTCCTTTCACAGGAACTGGAAATTGGAGCAATGTTACAAAGACTGTGAATTCCACTATAGGAGCAACAATAAGATGGTGTATTTACACTAATGACACATCTGATAACTGGAATGGAACTTGTTCAAGTCCATTCACCTACATTACAACACTTGTTACTGGTCCTCAAGTTTTATCAATAAACATCACGCCATCAAAAACATTTGACTCTACAACTTATGTGAAAGCAGGGAACATCACGTTCAACATAACTTTTGATAAGGATATGAATACATCTGTACCGTTAACAGTTACTTACGGCAATATTCCACCTTACAAAAACTTTACTGTTATTGGAAATTGGGTCGGTTCTACAAAACTGTGGTCCGGCTATTCTTTAATCAATTCCACAATTCCAAACGGCAATTACACTCTGGATATTAGTGGTGGAAAAGATTTAGCAGGAAATCTGATGATTGAAAATACTTCTACACAATTTGTTATTGACACTGTTCCGCCCACAGTAGTTTCATTTACAATGTCAGATCCCTCACCAACCAAAGCCGGTAATGTAGCTTTCAACATAAGTTTTAGCCAGAACATGGATCAAACTATTCCGTTGAATGTTTCATTTGGTCTATTATCACCATTTACACAAAGAATTGTTTCAGGTAACTGGACTAACTCAACTCTGTGGTTTGGCTACTATGTCATAAATTCTTCTACAGGCGATGGCTGGAACACCCTGAGCATTAGCGGTGGAACAGACTTGGCAGGAAACATTATGGCAACGAACAGTTCAAACACATTTTTGATAGACACAATCGCACCAGTAGTTAGAAATAAAAAAGTTCCAAGCAATATCTATTCAACTCAAAACCTGACTCTAATGGTTGATGCATTCGATGTAGGATTGTTCGGTAAACTTGACAAAGCTGTAGCACAAGTTGACTCTGCTAATTACACAATGTCAATAGCTTATGCAAACTTCACCTCTGAAAGTCCTTACGGATTCATCAACATAACAACTTATTATGTTATCATACCAAACACTTCATTATCTGCAGGAAATCACAGTGTCAGGTTTTACGTGAATGACACAGCAGGTAACATGAACGACACAATAACAGGATCTTTCTTCGTCAACACCACAATTAAATCAACAGGAGGTAAGATAGCTTTCTTATGCAGAGACAACCCTGTGAACTCTCCAGATGGAAATAAGACCTGTAATTATGGAATAGAGAATCAAACAATAAAATGGTTGAGAGAGCAAGGATGGACTGTGCTAGTAAACAAGTATAATGTTTGGAATGAATCTGGATTGAATTCTACCAATCTAATGGTATGCGCTGATCAAGATTATGCATGCAATCCCGCAATCAATTCTGCTGTGTGGAAACAGCAGAAAATTTATGGAAAGGGATTCGTTGAAATCCCAACATCCTCGTCAGCAAGAGCTGGATACAGATTCGGTTACTTATCTAGTTCAAGCAGCTCATTTACTCCAAGTACTACCAATGTGTCTATAGCAACTGCTGATCAAATCACATCCGGATATCCTATAATTGATCCAATATTTAAATCACCTCGAACCATAGGGGCTGTCATGGATAGCAATTTGAAACCGAATTCAATAGATCTTGCAAACCCCGGTAAGCTCAGGCAATATTCGTCCTTGTTCAAAGTCGATCAATCAGGAACTCAGGGTAGATATGTGTATGTAGGTTGGTTCTATGGAATTAGCTATAGTTTCACTTCAACATATTTCAACTATTATTGGTTCTATGGATGGACTCCATATGATTTGAACTCAAACGGCAAAGAATTATTGATAAAGAGTTTGAACTGGGCTCAGTGCGGAAATGCAATAGGTTGTATTTGAATTCAAAGCTTATTTTTTCTTCTACTAAATAGAAAAAATTTCTGATAAGAATAGGAAATCTCACCGTCTATCTTTAAATGTTTTAGCTTCGATAGATTTTAGCATGAATAGAAAACTTGTTTTAATAACCACTGCTGTGTACTTGCTTTTTGTTTCATTAGCACTCGCAGACTCTGGTTTAATTGAAACTAACATTAGTTTTAAAATTGGTAATGGAAATAGTTCATCACCAAAATATCAGTTCAACCTCAACCTGACTGACCTAGAAGGCATAGATCAGGCAGCAAGCATCAAACTATACAAACCAAGCTCAAAGAATTTGATTAACACTTTCGAAGTAAACGGAAACGCAACACTTAGCTGTGATGATGCTTTGGTAGATTTCGAGATAGATTTTGAAGATTCTGATCTTAACATATTAGCAAAAAATTTGACTGTTGTGCCGTTGACTGCAACAACTTCAAATGTAATAATAGAGCACGTTGATCCAGATGTCCCAGATTTCATGATGTACAGGGCATACAAGATTGAATTGCCTGGAAGTTTCAAATTCAAAAATGTTGATTTGAAAATAAAATACGGAGACCTGCCAGTCGACAATGAAAACAATCTTGTCCTTAAGAGGTGTGGTAATTTTGATGTGAATGCTGGAACATGTTTAGAAAACTGGACAGATGTAAATAAAACAATTAACACTACAGGCAAATATGTTGTTGCAACCCTATCTGGCTTCTCAGTTTATGGCATAGGTGAATCTCAAAATACAGAGACTACTACAACTACCACAACAACTCCAACTACCAGCACAACATCAACAACACAAGCTGCTCAACAGCAGAGTGGCTCTTCTGGCTCTTCAGGATCCCAATCAGTCTACACATCAACAACTTCTTCATCAAGATCTTCATCAACCACCACAACAACTCCAACCACTACATCAGTTAAAATAATAACATCAACTACCAGCACAACCTCATCAGCAAATACAACAAAATCAGATTCCTTCACAGGAATGTCTGCATCCATTCAACAAAATTCAATCTATCTTGTGATACCAGTTCTTGCTGTAGTTGCTTTTCTAGCTTGGAGATTTTATTCAAACAGAAAACAAACTGTCGCGCCAAAATTCTATAGACTAAGCAGCAGGTCGCCAAAAAGAACTAGAGCCTACTCACGCAATGAGACCAAACTGGTCTTCAGTTAGATATTCTAACAAAAAAATTCTAGCATCCAATCAAAATATTTTTTCTACTTATTAGTAATAAATGACAATTTAGTTTAAATCGTTAACCCCTAATTAGTAATTACTATGTCAAATAGAAAAAATCTTTTCATAGCATGTTTTGTCTTAATAACACTTTTACTAGCACCTTTTGTAAGCGCTGATTTGTACATCAGACCAGCAAAGCAGGGAATAATCCGTTTAGAACTTTATCCTTTCATCCCAGCAACAGTTACAAGAAGCTTTGAAGTGAAAAACCTTTACAACTTCACGATTAGCATAAGTACAAGACCTACTGATAATTTTGCAGATATAGTACAAATTCCAGAGCAAAACTTCACACTCCAACCAAATGAATCAAAAATAGTTCAATATACAATCACGGTCAAAGAGGCTGACAACTATTCAGGAGGCATAGTAATATCTGCAAGTTCTCAAGGCAAACCCTCCAACATAGCTTACCAAAGTGATTTGACAATAGTAGCGACTAAGCACAATATCATGCCAGAAATATTTCTTGGAATAATCGTTTTAGCCATACTGGTTCCTATTTTCTACCTAGCCTACAAAAAAAATATTTTTAGAAAAGTGAAAGTCGGAAAGAGGTACTTGAGTTTGATTTTTCTCATAATTTTCAGCCTTACTCTCATCTCATCGGTTCAAGCAGCAAAAGTAGCTATGATAGTCAAATCCGCCTCATCTTTATCAGAAATGCATGAAAAGAAAATTTATCTAACCTTAGAACGCATGGGTTATACAATCACTCTAGTCGACCAATACACTTCTATCGATTACAAAAACTATGATTTGATTGTAGTTGCTGGAAGACCTTCTTCTACTGAAAGATTGGACAGCTTTGTTGAAAACCTTCCTGTTAACGAGATACCAACAGTTGCAATAGATTATTACTACGTTGACAAATGGGGTTGGGTGAGACCTGAAGGTAGAAGTATATTGTACAGCAGCCAACCACAAAGTGTCTATATTAAAGAAGAGCATCCACTGACAGAAGGGTTCTCTCTAAATCAAAAAGTTTTTGTTCATACAATTAGCGGTAAAACAACATTCGATCTGATCAAAAGATATACAAACTTAACTTTTGTTGCCACAGCAAATAATTTAGGTACTGAAGGCACTCTTGCCTATGGTTTGCCAAACACTCCTTTAACAAGTGATAGATCAATCAGCAACCACTCAGCTGTAGTTTTCTTCGGAGCCAGTTATCCTTATTATTGGACTGATGATGCTGTTCAACTTTTCGAGAATTCTGTAAACTGGCTAGCAAACTTAGATTTCAATCCGCCAACAAAACCAGTTTTGACAGCTCCCGCATCAAGCAGAACAGGAAGTATAACATGGGAATGGACAGCTTCAAACCATAGCTCAGGAATAAAAAACTATCAGTTCCAAGTTTCTAATGATTCAGACTTCAACACAACTTTGATCAGCATCAACACATCCTCTCTTAATTATTCTGCTACGATCTTAAATGACGGGGAAACATATTATGCGAGAGTTAGAGCATTAAATTACCTTCAAGCTTATAGCGAATGGTCCGACACAAAAGGAACGGTTGTTGATCTTTCTGACATATTTGTTACAATCAATTCGCCAACAACAAACACATCAGTGAAAGTTGGGGATTCTATTTTTGTGAACGCAACCGTTCAGGCAACAAGGAGCATTACTTCTTGTGCTGCTTCAATTGCTGATCAAACAACTAACTTAACATACGATTCAAATACAACATTCTGTTCAGGCAGCATTACAATACCAAGCATCAGCTCAGGTTTAACTGATCTGACAGTTTCTGCTACAAACTATTTGGGAACAACAAACTCTTCAAATGTTTTGATAGACGTTCAATCAGCACCAGCACAAACAAGCAGTGGAACTACTGGAGGCGGTGGCGGCAGTAGCTGGAGTTCTACTTACTTACCAGCTCTAGGAATAGATGCAAATAACTTAGAAGTTTATGAAAATACTGATAGCACTTTCACCGTAAAAGTGAGAAATATAGGAACAACTCTTATACACGGTGTGAAAGTTTTATTAACAGAAACTGATCTAAAATATGAAGTCGAACCAACTTTAGTTGACATGGATCTGGGAAAAATACAAAACTATAAAGTTACATTACATGTTCCAGACAATTCAACCGGAAAATATGAAATTACAATCAAAGCTATAGGGTATGAAACTTATAAAGTCAAGAAAGTAACTCTGACAGTTCTTCCAAAAATTCTCGTTCCATTGTTACAAGCAGTTAGCATAGAGCTACCGACATTCTATGAAAATGAATCAACTTCTACCAACATAACGATCCAAAACATGGGAAACTTAACTGCAACAGCCACAGCATCTATATCACTACCTGAAGGCTGGACTGTTGAAAGTTCGTCACAATCCTTGGAAATAAAACCTGGTGAACAACAAAAGTTTTCATTTATAGTCACACCATCAAATGTGTCAGGTGAAATAAAATTTGATGTAAAGTATCTTGCAGACGGTCAAGAAAAATATTTATCTGAAAGCACAAGCACAACAGTTAATTCAAGACCAGAACCAGAAGAGAAAAAGTCTCAATCAATCACAGGAATGATAGTCGCAGCTTTAGTCCTGCCAGAAGTATACATTCCTTCAGCAGCCACTATAATTCTACTCTCAATATTCCTGTTTAGAAAAAATCTCATAAACCTAAAAGGAATATCAAAATCATTTTTCGGCCACAAGGAAAATGTGTTGGCTACACCTAAAAGGAGAATCAACCCATCATCAAGTTACTCGAGATGGGAAAGGAGATATGCAAAGAGATAAAAAGGTTTTTGTTATGAAATATGAAAAGAATGTAACGAAAGGCTTAAATCCTTTAGTTACTGTTAGGTAATTACTATGACAACCGACATAGAACAACTATTGGAAGTGAGTCAAGTTCTCGGCTCAGGGAAAAGAGCTGTGTTGCTTATGGCATTGAATGGGAAGCCGATGAGCTATACGCTGATCGATAAAGCTTTTAGAAAGTTTGAAATCAAAATCGGTTCTAGTGAAATATACAAACACTTGGATATTCTTTTGAAATTCAAATACATTGCAAAAAGAGGAAAAACTTATTTGGTAACTTTGAAAGGAAAAAAATTAATCGAAGGTTTGGAAGCATTGGTCAATGTTCCTCCAACAGTCCCTAGACTTGAAATGGTCTTCTGAATTTCATATTTTCCTGTTTCTCAATCCTTTAAGATAACTAAACTCTTTAATTAAATCGTTTATCTTATTTTCAAGTCTATCAATATTTGTATAAAGTCTGTTTAAAAATAATCCAAGAACTGCAAGTGTTCCACCCCATATGGTGAATAAATCAGAATAAGAAACAAGTTCTGGAGAATGTGTTAGCAAATACCATAGGGTATATAGGATGATAAGCAAGCCAGCTATTGCTATTATCATATCTCCTTTTTTAGATGTCATCCAATCACTTCGGTATTAACTCGAAGTAGGCTAAAATCATCAATAGAATTCCTATTAATGCAATAATTAGCAATACAGTGGATATTGGGTTTAATTTTTTAAAATTCATAACATCTAATGAACAATTAAATTCTACAGTATAAATATTTTTAGAACTCTGCCTAGTGGTAATCCGTGTAAAAGAATTTTTGTTCGTTAGAAGGAAGGAACAACTGCTATAAATCTAAAAAATAAATAGATTTTTAAATATTTCCACCATAAGATTAATAGGAAGAAACTTTCTATTCTGTATACATACTATATTAAATCCTTTGAAATTTTTAATAAAATAAGGTGTAAAAGTGAAATTGAAAACTTTATTCCTTATCTCTTTAGTAGCAATCGCTTGTTTAAGCTTAGCAACATTCGTGCAAGCGCCCAGACCTTTCAGGGGCTTTAGCATGTCAATACAGCCAGATTTAATTGAAGCAATGCCTGGCGATTCAGTAACAGTGAATGGCTCTATCTTCAACTTTGGCATGTATTGGATCAGTGATCTAAATCTTACAGCCAAAGGCCTGCCTGACGATTTCAATGTAGAAATTGTTCCTCAACATTTTGACCAGCTAAAAATCATAAGAGAATGGAACCCTATACAAGGGCTGTACCGTGTTCCAGAAACATTTTTAATCAAAATACAAGTCCCAGCAAATGCTGCCGGAGTTTTTGCTGTGAATGTCATAGGACAAGAATACCAGAGCTGGAAAAAACTTTCTAATTCAACTTCATTTGTTTTGAGAATAACTTCAACTCCTAAAATTTCAATATCAGACATACAAGTTCCTGAAAAAGTCGTTGAATTCCAATCATTCAACATCAGCTTTACAGTGAACAACGAAGGTGTGACAGATCAATCAGTGACTTTAACCATAGATGCTCCTGAAGATTGGAATGTAAGTCCTGATGTTTTAACTTCGACGGTCAAGACAAACTCTTCTGAAAAATTCCAATTCGGCATCACACCTACCAACACAAGCGGTGAGATTTCAGCTGTGCTAGAATATCCGTTCAAGCAAACCATCATGAACATGACAAAAAGAGGTCCATATTTGATTCCAACAACACCAGAAATCCCAACAATTGAAGTTCCAACCGGTTTATCCACCTGGGCAAGTTCAACAGTAGCATTCGCCCAAGAAAACCCAATAGTTGTGATTGTTTCCATTGTTGTCATAGCAATAATCGTCTGGTATTTTGCAAGCACTTACAGATTTTATCTAAGAAGAAAGAAACCAGAAGAAGTTAAGAAAGAAACTAAAAAACAAATAGAACTTCCGGCAACAGAAGTGACTTCAACTCTGCAATAATTCCCTAGCCTTTTCTTGCAATAGTTTTATTTTTTGCTTTGGAATTTTTATCTTGTGAATTAGTTCATCAGCATCCGCTTCAGCCAACTGTCTTAACAGCAATATATTGTTGTCGCCAAGCATCTGTTCAGTCTTTTCATCCAAGTCTTTCAATAAAGTGATCGGATAGAGTTTTTTTCCTTCAATCATCTTGCTCAAGCATCTTTCACTCGGATAATTCCAGCTTATATATTCTATATCCCTGCAGAATGCATACTGCATCGCATGATCAGAAATTTTTGTGTTGCAGACAACCAAAGCTTTGGAAAAATCAAAACTGTTTTTTCCTTTTTGAAAACCCTCTTGCAAATCTTCAAGAGTTGCTCTTGCTTCAAGAAAGACACCTATTCCGCTGAACGTGTGATGCTGCAGATGATGCTTGACCTCAACATATATCACTTCATCATTCTTCCTTGCTATTGCATCAATCTCATGTTCCACACATTTGCCGGGAACGATTTGATTTGTTATGACACCATACCCATGTTCGCGCAAAAGCAAAGCAACAAACTGTTCAAAATCTGGCTTAGGCCTTAGAAGACTGATGGCTTCCCTTAAATCTATTCTATGTCTCACTTCAGGCCTGTATTTTTTCAAATAAGTGAAAATCATTTGAAGAATTTTTTTAGTTGATATCCCATCATAAATTTTTGATTCTATCGTGTCGGCAACAGCTCTTGCTTGCTCCTCAGAAGCATTTATTTTCAAACAAGTACGAATGACTTTTTGCTTATCAAAAGGCTGCCTGCTGCCATCAAACTTTGTTACATATATCATATTTTCACACCTTCTTTTCTCAATTTTTCTACAATCCAATTAACAAACTTGATAGCATTTTGCATATTCTCTTCTGCTAATGCTTTAGAGACTGTAACAACTCTGTATCCTTTTTGATGCCTTGCTGCTATCAGTATCTGAAAAATTTCTAGTTTATTTTCGTTTATTCTTTTACCAACCTCTTTATGCAAAGAAAATGCTTCTTGATGATCTCTACTAGCCACTTTTTCTAGAAAAAATATTGTAAATGCGTCATTAGCGGCAATAGCAGCATCTCCGCTATCAAGTAAAGTGGATTTGTATCTTTTTTCTTCAAAATTTCTTCTAGCACTTTCTAAAAATTCTAGAGCATCCTTTAATCTTATTTTAGCATTTTCCTTTCTTTCTTCCTTCATCAAATCAACTCTATAGGATGCTTTCCGTACAACACAACACCATTTTGAATAATATTTATTATCAAGGGTTCTTTTATTTTATGCAATTTTTTAAATTCTGACATTTCAATGACGTCTACAAATAAAGTTAAACCATTATCATAAAAATACTTTGTCACTTTTCCTATCTCTTCTTTTACTCTTCTTTTACTTTTTACTATCGCTATCAGGTCTATGTCGCTTTTAAAATCAAAATTTGGAGTTAGGAAAGACCCATACAGGACAAGTGATAAAATTTCAATCCGTTTAAACTTGTCTATAATAAGATCTTTAACATCATCCATAATCTGGTCTTCAAGCTCAAGCATTCTCTTGGCCAGGGTTTTCACAAAGTAGTTGTCTTCATTTAATTTGTAAAGTTTTCTTTTGCCTTTTGTAAAGGAAATCAAAATGTTTTCGTCCTTTAATTTACTTATATTTTTAAAAACTACAGATTTGGATATTTTCAATTCTTTAGATATTTCAGTTATGCTACAACCATCGGGCGTAGAGATTATACTTTTTACTATTTGTATCCTGTATTTTCCCTGAAATATCCTTTCAATCAACATTTTTACCATCGTTCTTTTTTGAGAACAATTGTTCTTTTATAAGAACAAATATTTAAGCTTTTCGGTTTAGTAGTAATCATAAGAAATTGGTTCACTTAGTTAATCTTAGTTACATATATCATTTTAATTAATTTTTCTTTCTAGAAGTTAAAAACATTGTTTTTGAACAAAATTGACATCTAACGTGATTCAGAAAAATATTGTATGTTAAATAGAAACCTTTATTTGGGGGCAAATTCAAATATTTTTTAGATTATATGAAACTTTTAGGAATTTCTTTGTTGATGGCAGTAGTTTTTTCTATCTTCTCCTTATTTTCTGTCCCTGTTTTCGCTGCACCAATCTCTGCTGTAACGAATAAATTAATTTATGGCTGGGGCGATACATTAACGGTTACAGGAACAATCAATGCAAGCGGTAGCCAAACTCTAACTGCCACGATCTATGACTCCACTGGTTCAACAATGGACACGAGTTCTGCAACTAGCTCCGGAGCCACAACAAATACTTTTTCCATCGCAGAT
>Ga0315280_10007793_pt1 | contig 14248 bp, 15 predicted proteins | sample YL17G06_40_MG_FD_203697 | JGI IMG/M metagenome (GOLD analysis project Ga0315280, IMG submission 203697) | Sediment microbial communities from Yellowstone Lake, YNP, Wyoming, USA - YL17G06_40 | ecosystem: Environmental > Aquatic > Freshwater > Lake > Sediment | place: USA: Wyoming | collected...
CTTCAGCAACTTCTCGGGAAACCTGCGCTTGTTTCTACGGGAGAGAAACTCCACCACCAGCGGAGGCGGACCGGGAGAGTAGAAGTCCAAGAGCCACCGCCTGCTGCCCGCGACGACCACATTAGACTTCCCGCGCAGCTCAGAAAGTAGTTTTGAACTCTCCAACATCCCAGGACACCGTGTCAATTGTGGTTTTTCATATATTTAACATTATGGTAATTTACAACAAATCTCAAGGTAATAGCTTCCATCGGTATCAAGAAATACCCCTAGCTTTCATGTCTTATTGTAAATTTGTAAACTAATATACAAGCGAAGGTCGTGGTGCCGCTCCATTGGTAAGCGCACATCTGGACGGGACCGCCGATGAAAAATGCCGGCTGAATGAAAAAACAGTAAATGTAAAACTGAAGCAGTATACTTCATATTTTTATTTTACAGAATAACCCTAGCAATTAGTTCCACTGATTGTCTACTCTCGAGTGCACTATTTCCATCAACCCTCTCCGATGTACCATCAGAACGTTTCCCAATATCTCTCAGAATGGGAAATGATGGTGCGCTGGGTTTTGGAGGAGGGATCGGTCGATCTGCCGGCTTTCTCCCAGAGGCGGACACAGGCCTACGCGCGATAGGGTCAGGAGGGTGAGGCGTGGCAGTTGCGCGGAGGGGAAACGTCCATGAAAATTGGGTACTACCCGCCGCTCGTAATCTGATGGTGCGCGAGATATAAATTAAGCGTTTTTTATATTTGAAACAAAATGTGTATTAAAAAGGACTTTGGCACATTTGGTGCGTGTATTCTAAAACGCCCTTTCCACCTCACTTCTTTCCTGAGGCCACGAATATTGAGATGCTTGCGGACTCGCAACCGGAGCTTGACTTGGCGCAACAGTTCTCGCCCGCACAGTCCACCTTTACGCCCTTGAGTCCACTTTTGACGAGCCAGCGTTTTACGTCCGATCTCCTGAAGCCCATCCAGCGGTCGTTGTGCTCGGTCTTTAGAAACTCAAAGTCATGCTTGTCTAGATCCGTGATCACGAGGGTCCCTCCGGGCTTCAGTATCCTCGCCATCTCCATGATTGCAGACTGCGGATCCTCCACGTGATGCAGGAACATGTTGGCGAATGCGTAGTCGACGCTGTCGTCCTCGATCGGGATCGCCCCCGCCTCGCCGACCCGGCAGTCGATCATGGCAACCCCCCCAAATTTATTCTTCATTTGATGGATCATTGCCTCGGACTGGTCCACGGCGATAACCTTTAGACCTCTCTGTAAAAGTCCCTCTGTGATGAACCCCGTGCCGGCACCGATGTCGGCTGCAAGTCTGCCTGGGAGCACTCCGGCCGTGGACATGGCCTTCTCCCTCACAGCCTCCGAGAAGAACGCCTTTCGCATGGTATCCCATTGGTCAGCAACCTTATCGAAGTACTGCTTGCTGCCCATTACGATCCCTACCTTTCACGTCTTGTAAATAATAACTATTTGACCTTTATTGCGACGGGGCAGGAGGGATGGATGCCTGTTTTGTCCGCCTGTAGACCCACCGACCGAGCAGAACCAGGTACACCAAAAAGGCGAGACCCACGTATATCATGCCCGCCGGATTGTCAGGGTTGCTGAGGTTCCTCTCCTGAATGGGTGTGAGGGCGATCCACAGGGCAAGAAGCCCGCTCGCCACGCCGAACTTCTGCCTGTCGGATAGACCAGAAGCACCCCACCTTGCGTAGATCCGCCAGAAGATGAAGGCGGCGCCACCCCCTATCAGCATGAGAACGAAGGGGATCGCGATGAAATACGGTCCGGCAAAGAAGATCAGGAAGAACGAGAACATCATCAGTAGTGATAAGGCGAAGAACTTCAACGGTCGCCCGCGAACCTGATCTCCTGCTACGCTCTTAGAGGGCCTCCTCTTTGCAAGGTATGCCAAGATGGCGACGGCCGCTAAGCATCCGGCGACTTGGATGATGTTCGGGTAGAAGGGCGTGAGCCACAAGAACCCTATCATAACTACGGCGACGAAGACGACTCCGAAGAATGCCAAGGCACGGTTGCCGACCCAGCTCGCATCCTTCTCCTTGGGGAACATCAGCTCCGCCAATATTATCGGGGCGGTTATGCTCACTGTTGTGTGGAATATCGTCAGCCACTCGCTCCACACCCAGTTGACACCGAGCCACCTGCCGTAGACCCCGAGGATCCCAAGGTCTACCCAGTTGGGGTCGAAAAAGCTCTTGGCGGTGAGGCCCTCCTCAATGATGCCGTAAGCCGCTCCCATCAGGACTATGCTCGTCCAGCCCTTGCCCCACCTCCTCGCGCACTCCCTGACGATGATCGCCCCGCTCCCGTAGAGTCCGACCAGTATCGTCAGCCCGAAGGGACTGAAGAAGGACAAGGGTGGAGAGGAGCAGGTCAGTAGCTCGGCGCTTATGGGTGAGAGCAGGAGCAATGCTATGACGGGTACGAACAGGGTCTTTCTGCGGGGTTGTGACAAGCCCTAGTCGCTCCGTGAGATCGTTGATAACTCTACCGTATCAAGCTTTAAATCTATAGACCTGATAGACTTAGTTGAATAATGCGAAAGATGTCTCCGGCAAAAGATGAAGGTGCCTATTGGTTGTCAGAGAAGCAGAGGTTGAATCTCAAGGACGTGCCCTCCTGGAACGAGGTCGAGCGCGTAGTAACGACGATGTTGAAGAAGTACAGGCAGGGCGAGGTCTCACTGAGGGATCTCTGCATAGAGGGGCTCTTGGCCACCACAGGGATAAGAACCTCCGAACTCCTCCTGCTGAAGGCATCGGATTTTGACTTTGACACAAACCTAATCACAATAACGCAGCTCAAGAAGAAGGGAGAGTTTGTGAGGCAGACGGTCATAAGCCAGGATCTGCTACCCTACGTCAGGGATTACGTCAGGCTCTTCAAGGACGACGAACGGGTCTTCAGGATGGGCCGGAGGCAGGTCCTAAACATAACGCACAGGTACACCGAGGAGATCTTGGGTAGGAGGTTCAGGAACCACGCCTTCCGCCATGCTTATGCCATAAGGATCCTGGAGAAGACCAGGGACATAGAGCTCTGCAGGAGGCTGATCGGTCATTCGAGGCTCGAGACCGTCAAGATATACCTCGACTTTGCCATAGGAGACAGGGTCAAAGAGGTCTCGGAGGCCATAAAATTCGGTCGATAGCAGATCACGCTGACACAAAGAACTGCTGAGGTTTTTAACGAATATTAAAAAAATAAAAAAAGAGGGTAGGTTTTTACTTTCTTTTCATCAGGAAGAATGCCGCAACAATTACTATAATAACTACGCCCGCACCGATGATGTAGTACAGCGTGTAGTCCACGGGTACCTTGACTGTGAAGGTCCACGTTGTGGTCGAGGTGTTCCCAGCGGTGTCCTTAACGGTCAGCTGCGCTGTGTGAGTCCCTTCCTCCAGTGTTGTGGAGTACGAGACGCCCGTAGCGCTCGCCGTCGCCGTGACAGTGTTGCCGTCGATCTTCAGAACTACCTGACTTGTGTCGATGGCCGTGTTGTCTGAGTAGGAGGCGCTGACGGTCACCGATGTGCTAGTAACGGTGGTTCCGTTTGCAGGGCTTGGCGTAGATATGACAGGCGCTGTTGTATCCACCACGAACGTCCAGCTTGAAGCGACTTGGTTGTGCGAAGTATCCTCTACAGTGAGGCTGATGGTGTGCGTGCCCTCGGCCAGTGTCGCGGAGTAGCTCACCGCCGTTGCGGTTACAGATGTTGGGGCGACGACTGAGCCATCAACCCTGAGAGCCACTGAGCTGACGTCGATTGCCACGTTGTCGGAGTAGGAGGCGCCTATCGTTACCGAGCCGCTCGAAGAGATGGATCCGTTCGCGGGAGCAAGTCCGGTTATTACCGGCGCCGTGGTGTCAACGACTATGGTGAAGGACCAGGTCCTGTTGGCGGTGTTGCCCGCCGTGTCCTTTATCTCGAAGTAGAGGGTGTGGCTTCCCTGGGAGAGGTCGGCCGTCGGCGTGTACGAGGTTGATGCGGCAGTCACCGTCGCCACGGTGGTCACATCGGCACCATCCACGGTGAACTTGGCAGTTCCAGTGTTTATCGCCACGTTGTCAGAGTATGTCACGGTTATGGTCGGTCTCGCTGTGGTGACGGTGGAGTCGGCCGCCGGAGTCACAGATGATATTGTTGGTGCTGTAGTGTCAGATGGTGCGGCAAGGGTGAAGGTAGCGTTGACGGACTCACTTCCGGAGAACGCCCTCACAGTGTAAGTCCCGTAGGACCAAGAGCCCGTGGGTATGGTCGATGGTATCACGAACGTCTTTGAGTAAGATCCGTTTGCGGCTGCCGTGAAGTAGTCCATCAAGATCATGGAACCGGTTGGGTTGTAAAACTGGATTGTCACATCCGCGCTGGCTGTGGCGACTCCAGTAACGGAGACGATCTCGCCCGGGTTGTAGGAGGGCTTGTTTGTATTTACGGTCAGCGGAGAGGCGGTGGTGACTGCTATACAAGTAGCTCCGACCAGAAGGATCAACATCAGAAAAATTTGGGTCTGTTTATGAGACATTACTTCTTTCTCCTAGAAGGAACTGAAGAACTATTTTTATAAAAGGTTTTCGAATGAGAGCGCTGGAGGGTTTAAGTTCTAAAAATAGAACGGACTAAAAGGGGAAACTTCCGCTAGAACCTTCGAGCGCTACCTCGTATTCAGTTCATTTTTGGTCCTGATGGTTTTATGGATCCAAGTTGATTCTTGGCTACAAACAACATCCACTTCAGCCTTCCCTTCAGGATCTGCCTCAGAAGGAATGAGCTACGGAGGTAGAACTTTCTGTAGGCTAGGGAGACCAACGCTGAGATCTCCTCGGCACTCAGCTCTTTTGTCCTCATGACTGACTTTATGGTCGTGAAATCGGACCAGTCGTTTGTTGTAAGCAAGCCCTCCTCCTTTGCCATCTCGTATATCTCCGTACCCGGATACGGTGTCATGGCAGTAAATTGTGCAAAGTCGACTCCCGACTCCCTCGCAAACTTGAAAGTCCTCATTACATCCTCCTTGGTCTCCCCCGGCGTCCCTATTATGAAAGAGCCGACGGTCTCAAGCCCTGCCTCCTTTGCCCACTTTATCGCCGCTCTGACCTGATCGAGTGTTATCCCCTTCTTGAGCGTCTTCAGAACTTTCTCCGAACCAGACTCCACTCCAAGATAGAAGATGAAACATCCTGCCTTCTTGAATAGGTGAAGGAGATCCCTCGTTATGAGATCCGCCCTGGACCCAAAAGCCCAGTAGACTTCTAGCCCCCTCGCAATTATCTCTTCTGCGATCCCCTGTGCCCTTTTCTTGTCCACCGTGAACGTGTCGTCCAAGATCTCGAGAGACCTTATGCCGTACTTCGTTGCCGTCTCCTCCATCTCATCGACCACATTCTTGGGGCTTCTGGCCCGGAACCGCCTCCCATAGAACTGGGAGGAGGAGCAGAAGATGCATTGGAAGGGGCAACCCCTGCTCGTGATTATGTTCCCGAGTGGGGTCCGTTCGCCCAGCACAGTATACTTGCCCAGCGGAAGGAGGTGCCTGGCAGGGAAGGGGATCTCGTCGAGATTCTCGATGAGCCTCCTCGGCCTATTCCTGATGATCTCTCCCCCCCTCCTGTAGACTATCCCATCCACCTCGGAGAGGGGTTTCCTCCCCTCCACCGCCTTCAGCAGATCCGACATCGTGGCTTCTCCCTCGCCTATGACCCCCATATCCAGATGGGGGCATGCCATCATAGTTTCCACGGGCGTGAAAGTGATGTGACATCCACCCATGACTGTAACAGAGTCCGGGCAGTTCTCCCTCGCAATCATCACAGTTTTCATGGCATCATATATGGTAGAGGTCGTTGATGTGACACCTATCACATCTGGATGGTTTCCATGCAACACTTTCCCCAGCTCTTGGTGTGACATATCAGAGACCGTGGCATCTATGATGGTCACATCGACGCCTTCTCTCTCCAAGGTCGCGGCGATGTAAGCCAGACCGAGCGGTGGTGCCTTGAGGCCCAACTTCGATACGGTCTCAAGAGTGGTGGTCGTTGGTGGGTTTACCAAAGTAACCTTCAAGAACATCACCGCTTGATGACCGCTTGACGGTTAGTCGCCATGTAATACTACAGGCATGCAGGATATTTGCTTTTGGTAATTATGTACAGTTTACCCCTAACATATACTCAACTAACAGAGCATATAAGTCCCTGTCGTTGTACCTCCACTCCATCTCTTTGATGTAATAAAGAAACTTCTCCTTGGATATCCCGTGGTACTTGATCAGCCTCTCCTTGGCGAAGCTCCAGAAGCCCTCTATGCCGTTTATGTAGACCTTTCCCCTTTTGAACTTGCGGCTATGGTCCACGCTGAGGTGCCTGTATCCGCAGAACATCAGCGAGCTGTACCCCCTCCATCTGTCTGTGTAGACTATTGAGCCCCTCCTCACCTTCTTGACGGTCTCGTTTATCAGCGACTCGGCAGTGACATCGCTCAGTATGCTCACTGATACCTTGCCGTCCCTCTCCAGGATCCCGTAGACTATGGCCTTGTTCCTGCTGCCCCTGCCCCTCCTGCCCTTCCTCCTCCCTCCGAAGTAGGACTCGTCCGCCTCTATCTCGCCCTTCAATACGAGATCGTTCTTGGCCAGCTCATTGACGATGACCCTCCTCATGGCATCAAACGCCTTGAGGGCGGTCTTGTAGCTGACATTCACCTCCCTGGCTGCCTTCCTTGCAGACGTGGAGAGCTCGAATAGCTTGATGAGAACCAGCCACTTGGAGAAGGGTATGTTGATTCTTGAGAAGGCAGTCATGCCCAATTGGGGGAAGTCGTACCTGCACGCCTTGCACCTGAATCGCTTCCTGGACATCGGGTAAAGATCCTTGCAGCCGCAACGGGGGCAGGACTGAGCGGGCAATCTGCTGATCAGGTAGTCATAGGCGCTTCTCTCATCAGCAACGATCTTCGCCAATGCCAGTAAGTCCATGCTATCCATATGTGCACTCCCAACATAAAGTTGGGGGCAAACGGTACATAATCACCTTGCTTTTTTAATTTGGAAACGTGTGCCTCGTCCGTTGGGCAAAAAACCTTATCCAAAAATGATAAAGGTAAATAGGCTGAGAACATGGCTGAAGAGACATGAGCACTGGAAATTACAGGATGTCTAAGGCAGAGCTTGTTGAGCTTCAGAACAAGAGGTTGAGGACCCTGGTCAGGTACGTCTACGCGGGGTCACCTTTCTTCAGGAAGAGGCTCAGCTCTGCGGGCATCGCACCTGACGACATAAGATCAAAGGACGACCTCAATAGGGTTCCGTTCACCACCAAGGCCGACCTTAGGGACAACTACCCACTGGGCTTGATATCGGTCGACAGGTCAAAGCTTGTTCGGATGCATGCCTCCTCAGGCACCACCGGCAACCCCACCGTCGTGGCCTACACTCAGCAGGACATTGAGAACTGGGCAGAGATGAACGCCAGGTGCCTCGAGATCGCCGGAGTGACATCACAGGATGTCGTTCAGGTGGCCTACGGCTACGGTCTCTTTACCGGAGGTCTTGGTTTGCACTACGGTGCTGAGAGGCTGGGCACCAAGGTAATCCCCGCCAGCACTGGGAACACCAAGAGGCAGCTCAAGTTGATGAAGGACCTCGGCACGACGGTCATCTGCTGCACCCCCTCGTACGGTCTCTTCTTGGCGGAGAGCGCCAATGAGGAGGGACTCGACCCGAAGAAAGATCTTAAGCTGAGGGTGGGTGTATTCGGCGCCGAGCCATGGTCCGAGACCACGAGAAAACACTTGGAGGAGAGGTTGGTGGAGTCAGCCCACGACATTTACGGCATGTCCGAACTCAACGGGCCTGGCGTGGCGATGGAGTGCAAGGTTAAGGATGGTCTTCACGTCTGGGAGGATCACTACATCGTGGAGATCATCGATCCCAACACCGGGGAGGTGCTGGAGCCGGGCGAGAAGGGGGAGATGGTGGTCACAACGCTCACAAAGGAGGGTATGCCGCTCCTCAGGTACAGGACGAGGGACATAACCATTTTAGACGACGAGGTCTGCGAGTGCGGGCTACCCCACGTGAGGATCAAGAGGATTCTAGGAAGGACGGACGACATGCTGAAGATCAGGGGGATCTGCGTCTTCCCGAGCCAGGTCGAGGAGATACTCACAAGCATGGAGGGGGTCTCGCCGCACTACCAGCTGGTGGTGGACAGGGAGGGATCCATGGACAAACTGATGGTAAGGGTGGAGGTTGCGGAGGACTTCAAGAGCGACAGGCTCACGGACCTCGTGGAGTTGCAGAGGCGGCTGGAGGAGGAGCTGAAGGACGCCCTCAGCATATACGCGGTCGTGGAGCTCGTGGAGCCGAAGAAGATACCCAGGAGTGAAGGAAAGGCTCAAAGGATCATTGATATGAGGAAGATGTGAGGGCTGTCACATGGTAAAACAGTTCAGCGTATTTCTGGAAAACAGGCCTGGAAGGCTGGCCAACCTGCTGGACGTACTGGGCGAGAGCAAGATCAAGGTGCTGGCGATGGAGATAGCAGAGGCAGGGAACTACGGCATAGTGAGGATGATCGTGGACGACGACAAGAAGGCGTTGAGCATCCTTAGAAGAGCAAACATGGCGGTCAACCAAGTGGATGTGATAATAATCGACCTGAGCAATATCACAGCAGCGGTAAATGTGCTGGGAGGAGCAGGGGTTAACATAGACTACGCCTACACCATGGACTGCCGCAAGGTGGTTCTAAAAGTCAATAAAGAGGCGGAGGCCCTCAAGGCGCTCTCCGATTCTGGTCTAAAGGTGTACTCTGGCAAGGTCTAGACACAGCCACTCGAGTATGTGATGCACTGCGAGGGGTAGCGCGAGAGCAAGTTCTTTGATACCATGCCGGCTTCTGTCCACACGCAAAACGCAACACCGCAGGGAACGAGGCAGTTTGGATTGATATGCGAGGCTGAGGTCTTCACATAGATCGGATGCTCCAGTATCAGATTGTTTATCTCCTTGAGTTCTATCTCTCTCAGTGTCTCCGCGTACTTCTTTATCCTCGGGCATGTGGACTCAATGTCCACCTTTATCTTGGAGCCTACGAGCTCTGCCGTGATGTTTGTTCTGTGATTGCGGATGGTGGTGACTGCAAAAGTCGTCGGCACAAATCTCACCTCTGAGGCGTATCACTAAAGAACATAATAACTTTTTTTATCGATCTCCTGATGATTTACCAAACTCATCCTAATGAGGAAGTTTTGTGCAACTTTTGGAACGCTATCTCGTTTTTTCCATGAAAATTTGTATGATCTTACCATTAGGCAAGCCTTTTAAACCTCCTCATAGTGTAAGGGAGACAAGGTGTTGTAAATGGCAAAATGTTCAAAATGCGGAACAGAAGTTGCAAAGCCCGAGAAGACCTGGACGCTAGCTCCAAAGGGTAGGAAGCCAGTAACGGTTGGACTTTTCAAGTGCCCGAGCTGCGGAGCCTTCTTCAGGGCATCCACGAAGTAGTAAGGAAGCAGAATTAAGAGCCCCTTCTTCCTCTTTCTTTTTTATGGCCTTCCCGTTCCCCACATTTTTACTCCATCTTTCAGTTTCTGGCAATCGTATAGGCGTCGTCACTTATCCAAAGAACTCGGCGATCCTCTTCAGACCGTCCGAGACTTCATCCGCTGGGAGGGCGTAGCAGAGCCTGAAGTACCCCCTGTCGTCTCCGAAGTGCTCCCCGGGCACCACGGCAACGCCGGCCTCCTCAAGGAGCGCCCCTGCAAAGGCCTCCGTGCTGGCGAAGTCCCCTTTGATCAGGCGCGGGTAGACGTAGAAACCGCCCTCAGGAAGCGGACACTCCACGCACCCAGTGGCATTGAGCTTGCCCACGACGTACCTTCTGTTCGCGTCACACCTCTTTACAACCTCATTTATGTGACCCCTGTATCCCTCTAGCGCCGAGAGGCACCCGTACTGCGCGAATGTCGCGGGAGCGCTGACGCTGTGCTCCTGAATCGTGTGCATCCTCCTCAGAAGGGCTTTTGGACCCGCAGCAAAACCGACCCTCCAGCCAGTCATCCCGAAGACCTTGGAGAAGCCGTCCGTAATGATGGTTCTCTCCTTAAGACCCTCGAAAGAGGCAGGTGAGACGAATTTTCTGCCGTCGTAGACGTATGCCCAGTCTATCTCGTCGGAGAGGATCAAAAGGTCGAAATCCTCCGCGAGGTCCCTCAGGAACTTGAGATCCCTCCCGTTGAGGAGTCCTCCAGTTGGATTGTTGGGCGTGTTTACGACCACGGCTCTGGGTCGTTTGCGCATCGCGGCTTTCATGCCCTCCTGATCCAGGTGGTAGGGATCCTTTGCCCAGACCTCAACGGCGTTTATCCCGAGGATCATCGGTACCGCCTTGAAGCTAACCCAGTAGGGCTTGATCAATACTACGGAATCCCCCGGCTTGAAGAGCGCGGAGAAGAAGGCATAGTTCGCGAACTTCCCGCCGGTGGTCACAAGCACCTCCTCCCCTGAGACAGAAACGTTCCTTGTTGCTTTGAGGTAACCACAGATGGCGTCTCTCAGCTCTGGTATGCCCCAGCTGGAGGAGTACTTGTACCTCCCCTTCATCAAGGCGTCAATGGTGCCCTTGACAGCGTCCTCGGGCGGAGGGAAAGCCGGCTCTGCCACATCGAATCGTATGACCTTTAATCGTTTTTCCCGCTCCACCCTCGCTATCTTCTCGAGAAGTGATACCGGCGAGGGGGCTATACCCTCGAATCTATTGCCAGACATCGGGATCGACCGTCCTAACACAGATATATAACTTCACGGACAGACTTTATATCGGTGTCCCTATGGCTTTCGAGTGGCTCGGCCTCTACTTGCAAGGCTTCGTCACACTCTTCATAATCTTCGACCCCATAGGCAACATACCGCTCTTCCAGTCCTTCACGACATCGTTTGACTATGAGAAGAAGAGGCACATAATAAACAACTCAGTCCTGATAGCCCTGCTGATACTCGTCTTCTTCGCTGTGGGTGGTTTCTTCATCCTCGACCTCTTCAGGACCTCCATAAACGACTTCAGGATCGCCGGCGGCATCCTCCTCTTCATACTCTCCATCGAGGGCCTGCTGGGCAGAGAGGAGGCGAGGTGGATGAACCGCGAGGACGTGGCGGTGGTCCCGCTGGCAACTCCGCTGATGGCCGGTCCCGGCGCCATATACACGGTAATTTACCTGATGCAGGCACCGTACGGACCCGCCATCGCGTTCACCGCAATGTTAGGGAACGTGGTGGTACAGTGGCTGCTCCTCTTCTACTCCGACAAGGTCCTCAGACTGATCGGGAAGACCGGCTCCACCATAATCTCGAGGATAATGGCGTTCATCCTCTCAGCTATAGCCATAGGTATGATCAGGGAGGGCCTACTGGTTATAATGCAGGGGCTGTGAGGAGTAAGAAACTCTTTTTAACAACTTGCTTTCACTCTCTTTTTTGTAGGAGGATCGGCTTCTGGTGATCTTATGGATGCCCAGTTCGTACTGCTTATAATCGGGCTGATCCTCGCCTTCGTTATGGCGATGAACCTCGGCGGTAACGACGCGGCGAACCCAACAAGCGCGACCGTGGGGGCAGGGGTCCTTAGTATCAGGAGGGCGCTGCTCGTGTTCGCCATATTCACCATCGCTGGGGCCGGGCTCCAAGGGTTTATGGTGATGAAGACCATAGGGAAGGGAATAGTACCTTCAATAGATGTTGTGGGAGCTGTAGCAATTGTGCTCGCCGCCAACATATGGATCTTCTTTGCAACGATAAGGGGGATGGCCATATCCACGGGGCACTCGATAATCAGCGCCGTGGTCGGTTACGGGATAATGAGGTACGCGCTCTCCGGCCTGAACTACGGAGTCGTAAGCTCGATCGTGATGAGCTGGATCACCTCGCCATTCTGCGCCCTTGCCGTGGCATTTCTAATCTACAGGTGGATCGACTCCTACGTCAAGAAGTACCGCGGCGATCCGGAGAGGCTCGCCAAGTTCTTCAGGTGGCTCCTGATCGGCTTCCTCTGCCTTGCGGCGTACTCCTTCGGCGCGAACGATGTCTCCCACGCCACCGGGATATACATAACCATCGCGAGCGATGTCGGGAAGATAACGGACTTCACGGCCATGTTCCTCCTGGCGGTCTACGGCGCGGTCGGCATAGTGGTGGGCGGGCTGATCTTCGGCCCCAAGGTAATACAGACGCTGGCATTCAAGGTGACTAGGCTGGACCTGAACACGGCGCTCGCGGCTACCATGAGCAACGCCATCGTGGTCTACGTCTTCGCGACGGTCCCCTACCTGATCTGGGGGTACGGCCTGCCGATCTCGTCGTCCTACGCGGCAGTGGGGGCCATCATCGGGGCGGGCATGGCAAGGAGCGCCAACTCCGTGAGCAGGGCGGTCTCACTAAAGCTGATCTCATACTGGTTGATCACGATACCTGCAAACATGCTACTGGCGATGGGGATCTACTACGTCTTGAAGCTGTTCTTTTAAACGAATAAGATAATTAAAATGGGAGGCGCTAAGCTCTTCCGCGCAGGATCGCTATCGCCCGCAGGACGTCCGCGGTGTCCTCGATCTTGTCCGACGCCATCTCTATGTTCTCCACCGCTTCCTTCATCATGATCCAATCGCTCACGTGTTCGGAAATATCGCCCCACTTTAGTATCTGGGCGAGGAGATCCACCCTCAGGTCGTCGATGGTCTCTTCAAGCCTCTCGGTCTTCTCCGCCTTCTCCGTGACGCCGTCTCTGTTCTTTACTAGGGCATCGATCGTCTCCTTGAGCGCCCTAGACTCATCGACGAGGGTGTTCACGAGCTCCTTAAGCCCCTGCTTGATGTTCGCCGGTATCTCCTTGGGGTGTGTGTACAGGAGTTTCCTAGTCGTGGACTTGAGTTGGGCGGCTATATCGTCCGAGGTCAAGACCAAGCGTATTATCTCATCCTGATCCATGGGGTGGAGGGTACTCTTCATCAGGTTGTCCATGATGCCCTCCTTTATGTTGTCGGCTTCACGCTCGAGGGTGACTATCTCCTTGGCTTTATACTGCGCCTCCTCCACGTCATTATCACAGTAATTGTTCGCGAAGATCTGGAACTTGTCGACTATGGCGAAGATCTTCTCCAAGTGCGCCTCACAGGCGCCTATAACTTCCTTCTCGGCCTGCCTGCCCAACCATACACCTAAGCTGCCGGAACCGAGCATTGCATTCTACCTTCTGGATAGATTAGGCACTTCTGATATAAGTATTTGATCACCCTATTGAACGCGAGACCGCATCCTAATGCCTTTTATGGCCCCACTATGCAGACCTAAAGAGTCCACCGTGGCTATAGAATGTCTACCAAGCTTTTTATATCGTCCAGTGCAAAAGAAATACGATGACCTACCTATGGACTTCCTGAAGAGGTGGGAGCCGAAAAAGAAATTTTCCAAGTTCAAAGGACCGCTGCGCCCCCAGCTGGAGGAGGCTATAAGGATCATAAACCTCCAGATGCAGAAGCTCGACTTCAAGGGCGCCAGGATAAGGGAGTACGACCGCACCCTCTTCGAGAGGGTGGTCCACTACTACGGCAACAGGGACATCCAGAGGGCAAAGATCTATGCAAATGAGCTCACCGAGGTTAGGAAGCTGGCGAAGGTGATAGCTACGACGAGGCTTGCGCTGGAGCAGATCGCTGTCAGGCTCGGCACCGTGAGGGAGTACGGTGACGTGGCGGCGAACGTTGCACCCGCGCTGGTGGCGATGAAGGGCATCTACCCTGGCATATCGGAGATGGTCCCGGAGGCGGACCAATCGTTCATGAAGCTCGGCGACCTCCTAGACGGGCTGATGGTGGAGGCGGTCCAGTACTCGGGCGGGGGCGTGACCCCGGCCTTCGCGACGGAGGAGGGGGAGAACATCCTGAAGCAGGCGGCGACCATGGCGGAGGTCAAGCTCTCGCAGACCCTACCGGACATACCGAACCTAGAGAAGAAGAAGGAAGGCCTAGGGGTCTAACAACGTTAGAAAGGATACGGCAGACTTATCGTCCAGATCTCACTGCCCGAAGGGGTTGCCCCTCTTCAGTATGTTCCTTTTGATCTCCCTGTGCTTGGGTGCAAGGTATCCCTTCTTCACGAGGCGCTCCTTTAGGTGCTCGACCATCTTCGGGACGTCAATGTCCACCGGGCAGACC
>Ga0315280_10007794_pt1 | contig 14247 bp, 12 predicted proteins | sample YL17G06_40_MG_FD_203697 | JGI IMG/M metagenome (GOLD analysis project Ga0315280, IMG submission 203697) | Sediment microbial communities from Yellowstone Lake, YNP, Wyoming, USA - YL17G06_40 | ecosystem: Environmental > Aquatic > Freshwater > Lake > Sediment | place: USA: Wyoming | collected...
GGAACTTATCGAACCTTGCAATGTTGCAGAGAGGTCGAAGAATTTTCCCCACTTTTCTGGACGGTTTGCTGCGTTGGGAACCGGCGAGGAGAAATTATAAAATTCTTTGCAAAATTTGTAGTAATCCGGTGGTTGTTGCCGATGTTTATTATTATAAAAAGTTTTGTCCTACGTGGGCAGTTCTATGCGTGCGTTTAGGTTATTTGTGGAGTTGGGACTGTGCAAAATCAGACGAGGGTAGCGAAGGTTTTGGCGGCACTGTTAGTTTCGATGACGGTGGGAGCCATAATCTTAATGGCCCTCGGCAACAATCCTCCATCCGCTGGTCCGTTTTGTCTGTCCAGCTACTATCGTCTTGACCCTGTCGAGAAAGCTATTCATTCTCGAACGGGTCAATCTCCCGACCGCTGGAGTTCTATTGAGATTTACTATAGCGGCACCAGAGCCGGCAACGTAGAGCAGTTGGCTTCGCTTAATGGCCTGTCCAGCCCTGATGACATTAACTGTCATTTTGTTGTTTGTAACGGCCTCGGCGGCAGTGACGGCTACATACAGCCAACCGAAAAATGGCAAAAACAATGGTCAATCATTCCGGGCAGGAACTGGTACGGCAGCGGTCAGACTATACGCATCTGCGTTATAGCTGACGGCAAACCCGCCGAAGGCGGGTCTGATACCGTCCAGGGCTCTGCCCTGGCCGCTCCTCCAACCGACTGCCAGGTCAGAAGGATAGAGTCGCTGGTAGAAGGACTGTGCAGAAACTTTCATATTCGGCCCGAATCTATTTACTACCCCAATAATTGGCGGTAGGAGGGGAAAGTAAAGATTCTAAAGGCATTAGTTTCACAGAATTTTCCGTTGCAAAAACGGCCACATACGCCGACCACAACAGAAAAGCTATCGGCCTCTACAGTTCTTCCTTTAGCGACTCAATAAACTTCAGCCATATATCTTTGTCTATGACCTTTTGTGTTTCCTCATCGAGCCAGAGCTCCTCAAGCCACTTTATCAACTGCTCGATTTTAAGAGGTTCGACCTTTTCTATTTGCTGCTCTACCAGAACAGATGGATAAAGGGCTTCCGCCGGAGCGAAACCAGCAGCCATAGTTTGAATCATACCCTTGCCGGCGCCGCAGGTGAAGGTTTTTGTCCAGCCGGCCTGCCACAGCCAATCCTCGCAAAATAGGTCAAGGTCGTAGTAGTTAATGACACCATTGGCAGCTAAATCATAGTCATGATTCCAGTCGGAGTCGCTGGTATTGCTATCCCAGGCATTAGCAAAGATAGCGTAATCGATGAAGTTTACTAACCCGTCTCTACTATCAGGGTTGTTGAAATCAGCGGGGCTCCAGTAGTATTCATCACCACCTATATCTACGCGCCCATACTTGACGCGGCCTTCACCGTCAATGTCTGTTTCGCCGTCATAGTTGCCATTGGGGTCGCCGGCATCAACACATCCTGAGTCCCAGGTCAAATGATAGTCACTGGTGTCCTCGTCCAAGAACAATGGTTCGCTATCGATATTGCCTTCGCCATCGTAGCCATTCTGAATGCAACTGTAGGTGACATGTTGTAACGGCTGGCCGCTACCTGTGCCTATTTGCGTTGTATTATAGTAGAGTATGCAGTTGACGACCTCCGGCTCAGTCCCACCCGACGTCAGGTATATTCCGTACGGCTCATTTTTGCAGACCGTGTTGTTTCTGATAAGAGCCGGAGAAATCGGCCCATTAAGATATATTCCAGCGTAATCATAAGGCTCAACGCGGAGATTGTCACATATCCAGTTGTTGGTTATTGTTGTTTCTAAGCTATCCTCAAGATATATTCCTGCAGCCTTGTTCAAGCAAATCTTGCTTTGTTTAATTTCAACGTCACAGAACCATTGGCACGCCACCCCTGTGCCGCCATTGTCTTTGACGGAGCAGCCTTCAGCAAGCAAGTACGAGTAGCTCGCATAAATGCCCGGACCCGTGTGGTTCTTTACCTCCGAATCATAAATGTCAATAGCCGACATAGAAGCACTAATACCGCTCTGTGACTGGTTGTATTCATCAATGTATCCATCAAAAATTGTTTTATTTATGAGAGGCCAAGAACGCTCACAATAAATTCCGTACATGCTGTTAGATATTACTACGCAATCCTGCAATTCAAAATGCCAAGTTGATCCATCAGGGGCAATTGAGTAGATACCATATTGGTGGTTATCCTCGATATTGCATTTGATAATTTTCAGCTTGGAATTCGGGCAATCATCAATTAGCACTCCGGCGCCATTATAACTGCCGGTTATCGTGAAGCCGTCGACAATGGTATCCTCGCTATATCCAATATTCTTTGCTGTTACTACATATTGAACGGCGTCTAAAGGGTTAACTCCAATTTGCCCATCAAGGGTCGTCTTATTTGCGGCATTGGCAAAATCGCGTTCATCAGGACTATCCTCATAAGTTTCGATACCGCCAAAATGACCGTACATATCAACGCCGTCAATAAGCTCAAATGTTGCACCACTGTCAGCGGGGTTGGTTGTTGGTTTGTACGTCCCTGCCGCCACCCAGATTGCTGTTGCACCGGGACATCTTCTCGCCCGTGCCAATGCCTTCTGTAAATCTATGTAGGCATCATCCCAGGATGTGCCGTTGTTGCAGCCATTTGTCGCATCCTTATCGACGTAGATTATCGGGCCGCCATAGCAACAAACCTGTGTGGTATTTAATGTTGCTTTGCTGTAGTAATTGTCACCTTCCATCTCCACTACATTCGTAATAGTCCCACCAGGGTCGGCGTGGCAATTTAAAGCAACCTGTATCTGCAATGTGCCCGGTTGTCCGGGTTCAATGTAAGGGAAAGTCCAGGTAACAGTATGCTCATCCGGTTGTCCTTGGGGTGAGCTGGAAATATAATCTACTTCGGGTGGCAGGGTATCTGTGACTACAACAGATGTGTCCGCATCGTTGGCGTTATAGTGTATATAATACGTAAATTGCTGGTCTGGAGATACGCAAATCACACCGCCATCATCCTTACTGAGGTTAAAATTATCCGACTTGTACCACCCGCCAACCGCAACACCTGCCGGGCCGTAAATGCTGTTGGTTTCTGTATCCTTCAATATCAGGCTGCTGTCGTAAACCCTGAAATCATGGTGATAAGTTGTGCAATAAACCAGACCCGTTTCATCGTCAACATCTATACCAAGCACATTCTCCCCATACCAACCGTTTGTTACCTCAACTTCAACGCTGGCCTGCGTGGCTATGTTGGTTCTAACCAAATAGTTATGACTTGTCCAATGGCCGGTGTACAGATAGCCCCTTATCGGGTCAACTGCTATTCCAACTGCTTCCCTCGGATTGGTGCCTACTACGATATCTATGCTGCCCTGATAGCTCCATGTTGCTGTATCATAATAACGAACCGTTTTCGTATAGTCCGCTACATAAAGCAGGTCATTTGTTTCATCCAGAGCAATACCATGCGCATTTGTCGTGTTTTGAAGCGGGTAATATTCGCGCGTAGGATAATTAGGGTCGTTCGGATACTCGGCGACGATTGTGTCGTTTACATCATCCCATAAATAGACATATAGTTCGGTCGAATATCTTCTCACGATGTATATTTTCTCTTTCTCTTCATCCACGACAATTCCGGCTAGATTAGAGACACCTGTATTGAACTCACCTACCTTCTGGAGCGTCTTGGTTGAAGCCCAGACAATCATCGGGGAATCTTCATAAGTTACAAACATCAGTTCCCTATCAGGCCAAACTGCAATTCCAACAGCACCTGCACCTGGGTTGTAAGTGCTTATATCTACGTCGGCCTGAAGTGTTACCTGGTCTCCGTTGATTGCATATGCTTGGGCAGTATTAGACCCGTGACTACTGATGATAAACACCGACTTCGCAGCATAGGCCGGGTTGATTACAACAGTGATTAGAAAAACTGCTACTGTGATAAGTTTCTTTCCGGACATAATTAGTCTCCTTCCTTAGAAAAAGGGGTTGTTAATGTCGTTTTTTCAAGAGCATGCTACCAAAGAGTAATAGCAAAAGTGTTGCTGGCTCCGGCACGATAGCCAAATGGGAATAGCTATATTCATCATATAAGGTGAACGAAAATGGAATGTCGTTTTTATAATATGTACCTTCCAACCAAGGTCTGTTTTCCAAACCACCTGTAAGGTGGTATGTTACATCATATGCATATAGATAGACAGAGCTATCCTGGAAGGCCCCTAACCAGTCCGACGTACCCCCGTGAATGTGGACAATACTACTGTCCTTAGTAAACAACCAATCTATTTGTCCACCATAGATATTTCCGATGCTATAGTCCCACGTTTCCAACTTACCAACGATACCTCCGAACATATCTACCGAACCGTAGTCAATTATGAAAAGTTCACCGTCGTAAATATCCCCCTCGTTGATTTCGAGGTGTCCACTTTCCCACCAAACACCGGCTCGAACTGGACAAACTCCAAGCAGCATTACCACCGCCAGAATTATTTTTATCTTTTTTCTAATCATAACTTACCTCCTTAAAATTGCGTTTGATTTTCCAAAACCGCTAAATACTATTATACCACATTTCCTAATATTCTGATGCGCAAAAACTAAAAGCTGTTCAACAAATTCTTTAAGAAATTTCCAAATTTATAGTAAATTGGTGATTTTTTGAAAAATTGTCGAAAAATAGCGCAAAAGTGGGGATTTCAAGCAAGATATGAATAGCGGTAGAGCAAACTATTTTTTAGAGATTCATAGGTAAGCCGCGGTTGGCGAGGTATTCTTTGATTTGTTTTATAGTGTAATTTCCGAAGTGAGTGATTGAAGCCATAAGCACTGCGTCTGCGTGGCCTTCAACAATAGCATCGTAGAGGTGTTCGAGCGTTCCTGCTCCGCCGGATGCGATTACCGGGATATTGACAGCATCGGCAACGGCTTTATTGAGCTGGTTGTCGTAGCCGGTCCTGGTGCCATCGGCATCCATACTGGTCAGCAGTATTTCACCGGCGCCGAGGCGCTCGCCTTTGGCAGCCCATTCGACGACGTCGATATCGGTCGGTTCAGAGCCGGCTTTTATGCAGACCTGCCATTTAGGGGGATAGTCTCTCGAACGGCGGGCGTCGATGGCAAGGACTACGCACTGGCTTCCAAATCGGTGGGCGGCCTGAGTAATCAGGTCCGGATTTTGAACAGCAGCAGTATTTATCGAAACCTTGTCTGCACCACTTCTTAAAAGGGTGTCGATGTGTTCGAGTGTTCGTATGCCGCCGCCTACAGTAAAGGGGATAAAGACATTTTCAGCAGCTTTTTTGACAAGGTCCACAATTGTTTTGCGGGAGTGAATGGTAGCGGTAATATCGAGAAACACCAGTTCATCAGCACCTTCATCGCTATACCTTGCGCCGAGTTCCACGGGGTCGCCTGCGTCAGAGAGATTCAGGAATTTGACTCCCTTAACCACGCGGTTATCTTTGACATCGAGGCAGGGAATGATTCTTTTTGTTAGCATTTTTGCGCCCGCTGTTTACAAATCTCGTAGAAGTTCTGGAGCAGTTTCAAACCGGCTTTGCTGCTTTTTTCGGGATGAAATTGCACGCCGTATATATTTGCCTTCTGGACGGACACAGAAAGTGCGAAGCCATAGTCGGCATAGGCGACTTTAGCAAGACTATCGGTAATGTTTGCATAGAAGGAGTGAGCGAAGTAGAAATGTCTTTCTTCTCCCAACCCGGCAAATAAGTCCATATCCTGTGGCAGTTTCACCAGGTTCCAGCCCATGTGTGGAATTGTCCGGCCGGCTGGTATAGAAACGACGTCGCCGCGGATTAGTCCGAGGCCGTTGTGCCGGCCATACTCGCTGCTTTGGTCGAAAAGCATCTGATAACCGACGCATATACCTAAAAGCGGTTTGCCGGTCAGTGCAAGCTCTTTTATCAACTGGGCGAGATGGCCCAATGCGCCGATAGCATAGCCGAAGGCGGCGACCCCTGGCAAAACAAGGCCTGATGCGGATTCAATGGTTCCGGGTTCACAGGTAAGCGTTACCTCGCAGCCAATGTGGCCAAATGCGTTGCACACACTCCTGATGTTCCCCACGCTGTAGTCGATAACGGCTATCATAAATCGAATTTAACTAAATCGGAGGCGGCAGGTCAAATGAGATTATCTGATAGAGCAATTAAGCAGAATTGATTTGTTAATTGAGATGGATTTTTCTAAAATGAACACCCTTTCAGCAGGATTGCGTGAAAGTTAATTTGCCATAGGGTTTACTTACGTCGGTTGCATTTTTTGCCGATTTATTTGGCGGAGATGAAGGAATAAAAGAGGAATATGTGAATGTGCGGCATAGTAGCTTATCTGGGTAAAAAGGTTGCACAGCCGATTCTTATAGAGGGGTTAAAGCGGCTGGAATACCGGGGCTATGATTCGGCTGGTGTGGCATTATTGGGCAGCGGCGGGATAAAAATCAAAAAGACCAGCGGGAGAATCAGCGTTCTGGAAGAGATTTTAGACGAGCCGAACGGTGAGGATAACCTTGGCATCGGCCATACGCGATGGGCTACACATGGCCAGCCGAACACGGTCAATGCACATCCGCATCTGGATTATACCGGCAAAATCGCTGTTGTTCATAACGGCATTATCGAAAACTACGGCACTCTGAAAACGTGGCTGCAAACGGAAGGGGCCCGCTTTATCAGCGAAACCGATACTGAAGTAATAGCGAATTTGATAGGGTATTTCTATGCCAGAAGTGACGACAGAGGGCCAAAGCAGCCGGGCCAGAACAGATTTGAGTGGGCGGTTCAGCGGGCACTTCGCGAACTTCACGGCACATACGGACTTGCGATTGTTTGCTCGGACTTTCCCGGCATGCTCATCGGTGCCAAGAAAGGCAGCCCCTTGATTTTAGGGGTCGGGGACGGCGAATATATCCTGGCATCGGATGCGGCTGCAATCGTGGAGCATACAACTTCGGCAATATACCTTTGTGAAGATGAGATGGTTACCGTCACGGCGGAGGGATTTGGTACCAAGACAATCGACAATGTTACTGTCATCAAAGACCTCGAGCAGATTGAATTTTCGCTGGAGCAAATCGAGCTGGGCGGTTTCCAGCACCACATGCTTAAAGAGATTTTTGAGCAGCCCAGGGCCTTGAGTATCTGTATGGGCGGCCGGCTTGACCGTAAGAACCATAAAATTAAGCTCGGTGGTATCGCTTCATACTTGCGTGAATTAACCCATACCAAGCGGCTTATTGTCACCGCCTGCGGGACCGCATTCCACGCCAGTTTGGTCGGCGAATTCCTTTTTGAGCAGTTGGCACGGATTCCGACGGAGACCGAATACGCCAGCGAATTTCGGTATCGCAACCCAATCATTGAAGATGACACCGTTGTTATAGCGATAAGCCAGTCGGGGGAAACGGCAGATACTCTTGCGGCAGTAGAGCAGGCAAAGGAGCGAGGAGCCACAGTGCTTGGCATCGTTAACGTTGTCGGCTCTTCAATTGCCAGGGCCACCGATGCGGGGATATATCTGCACGTTGGGCCGGAAATCGGAGTTGCCAGCACGAAAGCATTTACGGCACAGGTGGCGGTGCTGACAATGCTTGCGGTAGAGCTGGGCAGGCGAATACATATCAGCGGCGACCAGGCGGATGTGTACATCGAGGAACTATCCGGCATACCGGATAAAATAGGCCGAATATTGAAACAATCCGACCACATCAGAGAAATCGCGGCAGCAAATATCGAGCAGAACAACTGGCTTTTCTTAGGCAGAGGTTTTAATTACCCGGTTGCTCTTGAGGGGGCGTTGAAACTCAAGGAGATAAGCTATATTCACGCTGAGGGGCTGCCTGCTGCGGAGATGAAACACGGGCCGATTGCTCTGGTTGCCGATGGGATGCCGGCGGTTTTCATCGCGACAGTCGGGCCACAATACGACAAGATTATGGGCAATATCGCCGAAGTGCGGGCCCGCGGCGGCAAAATTATCGTGGTTGCTACCGAGGGCGATGAGAATATTAAATCCGTCTTAGGACGGACCGACCATTTAATCACCATTCCCGATGCTTCCGAGATTATGCAGCCGATGCTGACGGTTGTGCCGCTGCAATTATTGGCTTATCACGCTGCTGTGCTTCGCGGGCACGATGTTGACAAACCTCGTAACCTTGCAAAAAGCGTTACGGTCGAATAGTTCGTTGTTCATTGTTCATAGTTCGTAGTTTCAGTTTATGAATCCAAAACCAACTTTAACTTTCAAAACTCGATATTCAATATTTGATATTGGATATTCAATTAAGTTTGGTTTTACACTTGTGGAGCTGCTTGTCGTAATAGCAATCATCAGTCTGCTGCTTTCTATACTTATACCATCGCTCAGAAAAGCCAAATCGGCAGCGATGCGGGTTAAGTGTGCGCATAACCTCAAGCAAATCGACCTGGCTATGCACTTGTACCTCAGCGCAAATGATAACACATATCCTTGCGCCCAGGATCCCGTCTCAACCACGCCATTCTACTGGCTGTGGATGGGGCGCGGCTGGCGGCGGTTTGTCGAGCCATACATAGGCGGCAATATAGATGTGAATAATCCTTCAGTGCTGCTGTGTCCGGCAGACCGCGCCGACCCGGCAAAATACGAGTCCACCAGTTATGCCTACTCGATGGCCTTTTACCACAGTCCTGAGCAGATTGATAGTATGAGCAGTCCCGAAGATACTTATAAAAATCCACGACCCTCAGTCGCACAGAGGTCTTTTGATGTGGCCAACCCTGCCGGTAAAATCCTTATCGGTGAATGGTTCAGCAATCACTACACAATAGATGAGGAGAAGGGGTGGTGGAACTGGGAGGGCTGTCGAAACTTTTTATTTGCTGATGGACAGGTGTGTTTCATTCGAGCTACGGAAATCCGGCCTGCAAGGGATGGGCTGCCGGACGTGAACCTGACAATTCGGGGCATCAAGGGTCTGGACTGGCCCCGTTAGAAATTCGATAAGTTGCCCCAAACCTTCAAAAAAGATAGTTTCTAACGGGGCTGGCCACAGTAAGTGCGTGAGTCATAAGTGCACAAGTCATAAGTGCATAAGGTTGTTATGCAGGTGTGGCCATTTTGCCTTTTCAATTTGTGGGGTCTTAATAATTCTCACGATGACCCATTTTTTGGTCGTGTTAGTGCAAAAAATAACCTCTCTGTGCCGAAGTAAAGTGAAAACTGCATAGCACAGGGAGATACACTATGAACAACAGTATTCCACAGATTGGTGGCAGGGCGTTCCAGAGATTTATTTCACAGCTTACCGAGCAATCAAGCAAACCAGCATCAAAATTCATCCCGTTAGAAAAACGGCTTTCTTTTCTAACGGGGCTGACTTCTTTATTTTTGACATTTCGATCACTTGCAATCATTTCGAACTTACCTTTTTTCTGTGAACCACTGGTCAATAGCCGTTGCCGCGCCGCGATGATGCAGATTTAGAATTATCTGCTTGGCGTATTCGATGATAGAATGGTCTCGATGCCCGGAGATGTTCACGACTGCACCAATTCCACAACCATCGTGCTCACGACGAGGTTCATATAATCCTGCATTTTTGCCCGACCGGGTCATTTAACACCTGAGCATAGACTGAATTTTTTGCAAAAAGTTTTGTTTCCGAATAAGCGCACTCCTGCCTCTCTGCATTTTTCCACAATGACGTAATCCTCTTAATAAAGAAAAATCGGATGAGAATCCGGGTTCTTCCCAAAGAAGGTAATATCATCTACTTTTTCAACATATTTGCCCTTAGTTAAAGCAAACACGGTCCGTTCGATTCCAATGCCCCCGCCGAAGGTATCGGGGAATAAAGGATTCCCATTTTCATCTTTCGCCGCTACTGCCATCAGAAATGGACCGTAACCACCCAGTTCATCGATGTTTTCCAGTATGCCGTCGTGTATTTTTGGGCGTACAGGAATTACATTGTTGTCAATGAGCCGCTCGATGATTGGTTCGTAGAGCCATTCTCTGATAGCCCCTGATAATACTTCATAAGTATCACCGTACTTGCCGGTTTTTCGCTGGATGGACTGGGCGCACAGGTCATAATTGTAAATCATGTCCGAAGTAAAATTGGCAAGAGGTATCTTAGAACCGTCGGGCCTTAAGTAAGGATAGATAAGGTCATAGTTCTCACGCATCAGACCTGTCACCCAGAAAAACTGCGAACCAGCTTCCTGTCCCAGTTTGGACTCAAAACCAGAGGCGCCATATTTGGCCACAGCCTCATCTTTTCTGAACCGTGGAAAAGGTGACTTCGGTACTTCAACGGCAACACCAAGGGCCTTTAAGTTCTCCTCATTTTTATCAGCTACAGCGCTCATTGCATCGATAATGAATTCCTCAAAAAAAGTAAGTGCCTTTTCCATATCCTCTTTAAGGACCTCTGTTACCTTTTTAGTATTGTTCAAATACTCGTCGAGCAGAATATGCCGGTTACGACGTAGCTCAATGTCCATCTGGGAAAAATCCGCCACATACTTTCCGCGTTGTACTCCCGTAGGGCTCTCAATTTCCAGGCGGATATTGGGCGAGTCCACAAAAATACCCTTAAACTTCGGGTTCATACAGGCAAGAAACTTGGAGTATATCATCGAATGGGTGAGCTTGTAGTCATGCCCTTTGTAACTAATGGTGGGAACGTGTTCCACATCATGAGCAAGTGGGTCAGTCACCGGACTCATTGACACCTTTTCCAAATTAAAAAGTCCGTAGTTGGTAAGAAAATTGTCCATGGCGTTAACGAAAGTTGTCCGTATGGCTGAGGCATGATACAAAGCATCACCCCGCCACTTTGAAATATAATTCTGGCGGATGAAATCCTCGAGAGTTTGGCCGTTTTCTTTCAGTGCAGCCTGAAAATTGTAAAGACTCTGACTTATAGGTTCTTCAATACTTCGCATTTTTCTCCTTTACCGTATTACAACCTGAAAATCTTGATTTTTATCTCGATTTCTCGGTACAATATTTTAGAAACAGCATTTCTGAATATGTCGTCAACACCTGTAAATCTTTAACACTAAACATAATGCGCTCATCAAAAAACTGATTCAATTCCCACACTGCAGGAATTCCTTTATCGAATCGGAAAACAGTTTTTCCTGAAACGTCCTCGATTTTAACACATTTTTGATATTAACAATCATAATATAAGTAGAACTCGTAAGGATGCGGTCGCAATGCCATCTCGTCAAGTTCCTTCTCACGCTTCCATTTAATCCAGGTTTCTATCACATCATCGGTGAACACACCTCCTGCCAAGAGGAACTCGTGGTCCTTTTCCAGAGCTTCAATAGCCTCAGCCAGCGAGCCTGGAGTTTTTGGGTACATGGCCAGCTCGTCAGCAGTCATCTCATAAATGTCCCGGTCAAGTGGTTCACCCGGGTCGATTTTGTTCTTAATGCCGTCTATCGCAGCCATAAGCATCGCCGTCCAAGTCAAATACCCGTTGGCCGTCGGGTCCGGACATCTAAACTCAAGCCGTTTAGCCTTAGGACTCGCCGAATACATTGGAATGCGGACACCTGCTGACCGGTTGCGAGCACTCATCACAAGATTGACCGGCGCCTCAAACCCCGGCACCAAACGCCGATACGAATTCGTCGTCGGCGCCGCAAATGCTAAAATCGCAGGCGCATGCCTGAGAATCCCGCCAATCGAGTATAATCCAATGTCACTCATACCGCCATATTTCTTGCCGGCAAATAATGGCTTCCCATCCTTCCACAGCGAAAAGTGAGTATGCATCCCGCTGCCATTATCCTGAAAGATTGGCTTGGGCATAAGTGTCACCGTCTTGCCGTTTCGCTTGGCGACGTTTTTTATGATGTACTTATACCACATATAGTTGTCGGCCATCTTCAATAAATTGGTGAATTTCATATCAATCTCGCTTTGACCGGCAGTCGCTACCTCAGATCTCGGATATGGGGGTTTCTCCTCTCAGGCCCCCCGGAATGATTCGGATATTTTCATCCGCTGAGAACTGCCTCCGGGTAGCCTTTTTGATTTGCGCTATGACATCCTTGGGTTTTGACATTTGTTCAGCTCCTTTCCGGGCAAGAGCCCCGATTATGGAGCCGAAATCGTGGATTTCAAGTAGCTTCCTACCCCCAGGAAACTACTTGAAGGTCTCCCCTAACCCAAAAGCCTTAACCTGTGCCATTTTTGCCGACGGGAAACAATCTGCTCACCTTGTTCTCTGTGTTAGATTATCACTGTGCACAACGTCAGTTAGGCAATAGTCCTGCAGACAACAAACCTTTCCCCTAATAAGAGCGCCCGCATCTTCCTTTGCATACACACGTTGAGCAGCCAGTAGAAAAGAGGCATAGCCCCATGCTCTGCCTCTCTTTACATCACCAGACACCGGGTCGGATGCCGGCACACTACCGGTGATTTCGTTTTGTATGCCAACTCGAAACGGTTTATCATTGCCTAAGCAGCTTAACTTTTCATCATCTTTTTTTCTCAGAATGCCTTTCCTTTAATTCCTCGAGATACCTTGCCGCGGCATCTTTACCGCCTAATCCAAAGGCAAGCGCCAAGGCAAGGCAAACGCCGCCAAGGATAATATTGAAGGTAGTAGTTACCAAAAGCGTTGCAATACCAAGCTCTCCTAACGAAATAGTTACTGCGAAAATTATAATTGCCCATCGGCTTACACCAGCAAATATCTCCGGTCTGGGCAAATTGGCATTGCCGGCAGCCGTGTGAACTATTCCTGACACAAAGCTGGCCAGAAACATAGCAACCACCAGAACAAGCAGGGCTGCTATGACATTCGGCACGTAAGCAAATAAGCTTGCAAGAACGTCGGAAGCCTTGGGCAAACCGAGAGCGTTAACAACCATCACGAGCACCATAATAATAACCAGCCAATAAACCAGGCTGCTTACCACCTCTCTGGCGGAAATTTTCAAATCGCCTTTCCTTAGAATCGCTGATATACCTGCCTTATCAGCCAGCGTATCGAAGCGTATTGTTTTAAGCAGCCAGTCAAGTATCCGTCTGATTGCCCTGGCCACAATCCAACCTACTATCAGGATTACTAACGCACCCAGTAGGATAGGAAGATAGCCGAGTATTCTGGCCAACATTTGGCGGACCGGGTCAGCAATAAGATTTTCCCATTCTAATGCAGCTAACATTTTCTGTACCTCCATGTTAAATTGTTAATATTGAATGTTTGTCTTTTTACTTCCCAACTTGTTTTCGACATTCATATCCTCGTTAGACATCACCTCCTTTTGGTTTTGAGAAAATAAACATAACACCTCGATGGGTACTTTTTCTCTTTTGATATCCCCTTTTTCCCTTGAAGGGGCTTTAAAATAACCGCGATTGCATTAAGCACTATTAAACCAAAAACCACGGCTGAAATAATCACAAGAATCTTGTCCTCACATAATATTCAATGTTTCTGCAAAGGCCTCCAGCTATAGCAAAGGCGTGCCGTGTGCTTCCAAACTTACTTCTGAAACAAGGTATTTGCCTAATTCGTCAAATTGCTCCTTATACCTATTATGAAAAGGCAGCATCCTTTGGTATTTTCTCACCTTCTCTGTATCCTTTAGTTCCGTAATCTTAATACTTTCAGGAAGTTTCTCTTTAACCTTGTGAGAAGCTCCTATGAAGATAATTCCCTTCTCTCCAGGATTAAGGGTCTCGTCTATTCTTTTGGCAATAAAAGCGTCTCTTTTGTTCAGGAGACTGCTTTTCGCTAACTTGTACCTTACAAATGCGATTGTTTTACGCATAATCGATTCTGCTTGTGTTATGGCTATTAATCTTTGGTACTCTTTCTTTACAAGCTTAAAGTCTTCTGTTTTGACCAAAAGAGCACCTCTTTCCAGAAGCCTCGACACTAACTGGTAATTCTTGCTTCCGGCCTTAGACGTTTCTACAACTATTTTCTCCCCCACCTCACCATCGGCAACCAATCCGTCCTGATATATTTTTACCCCCCTTACGTTTACGGAATCAAAATAACGTGATATCGCATCCCAGAAGCCTTCAACTGTCTTCTTATGCTTTGTCCAAATTTCTTCTCCTAAATGCCTAATGCCTCTTTTGCTCACATCTTGCGCTATGGAACCAAGGTCGGCGCTGGTATGTATAATAGGAACGTAAATCAGTGTTCTCATAGGCGATTCCTTTTAAGATACCT
>Ga0315280_10007795_pt1 | contig 14244 bp, 14 predicted proteins | sample YL17G06_40_MG_FD_203697 | JGI IMG/M metagenome (GOLD analysis project Ga0315280, IMG submission 203697) | Sediment microbial communities from Yellowstone Lake, YNP, Wyoming, USA - YL17G06_40 | ecosystem: Environmental > Aquatic > Freshwater > Lake > Sediment | place: USA: Wyoming | collected...
GCGCGGGGCGCTGGCCCACAGCGACGGCGACGTGGTCCTGCACGCCGTGGCCGATGCGATTCTCGGCGCCGCAGGCCTGGGCGACCTCGGCGAGCATTTCCCCGACACCGACCCGGCCTGGAAGGATGCGGCCAGCGCGGGCATCCTCCGCGGCGCGGTCGTGATGGCCCGCCAGGCAGGCTGGACGCCGACGGGCGTTGACGTCAACGTGCTCCTGGAGCAGCCGAAACTGGGGGCGCACAAGGCGGCGATGCGCCGGCGCCTGGCGGAATTGCTCGGCCTGCCGCAAGCCGCCGTCGGGCTGAAGGCCCGGACGCTCGAGGGCCTCGGCCCCATCGGCGCGGGCGAGGCCGTGGCGGCGCAGGCCGTGGTTGTGCTCGCGCCGCTGGGCGAAACCTGACCGGTTCGCCGCCCATCCTGGCGGGCGCGCTTTTTGCATGGGGTAATCGTGGATCCTCGACAACACAACCTGCACGTGTACAACACGCTCACGCGGCGGCGCGAGAAGTTCGAGCCGCTCGCCCCGCCGCACATCGGCATGTACGTCTGCGGGCCGACCGTCTACGGCGACGCACACATCGGCCATGCCAAGAGTTACGTCTCGTTCGACGTCATCGTGCGGTACCTGCGCTACCTGGGCTACAATGTCACCTACGTTCAGAACATCACCGACGTGGGCCACCTGACGGACGATGCCGACCAGGGAGAAGACAAGGTCGAACGCAAGGCCAAGGCCGAGCGCGTCCACCCGATGCAGATCGCCGAGACGTATACGCGGAGTTACTTCGAGGACATGGACCGGCTGAACGTCATGAGGCCCGACGTCAGCCCGCGCGCCAGCGGCCACATCATCGAGCAGATCGAACTCGTGAAGCGCCTGCTCGAGGCCGGCCACGCCTACGAGGTCGGCGGCAGCGTCTATTTTGACGTCGCGAGTTGGCCGAAGTACGGGCGCCTGTCCGGCCGCTCGGTCAATGAGATGCAGGCGGGGGCCCGCGTCGAGGTCTCCGCCGAAAAGCGGCACGCCGCCGACTTCGCCCTCTGGAAACGGGCCGAGCCCGGCCACATCATGCAGTGGCCCAGCCCGTGGGGCCAGGGCTACCCCGGCTGGCACCTCGAATGCTCGGCGATGAGCATGAAGTACCTCGGCGAATCGTTCGACATTCACGGCGGCGGCATCGAAAACCAGTTCCCCCACCACGAAGACGAGATCGCCCAGGCCGAGGCCGCCACAGGCAAACCGTTCGTCAAGTACTGGCTCCACAACAACATGGTCACGGTGAACGGCCAGAAGATGGGGAAGTCGCTCGGGAACTTCATCACGCTGAAGGACGCCTTCGCGAAATGGGACCCCATGGTCCTGCGTCTTTTCATCCTTCAGAGCCATTACCGCAGCCCGCTGGACTTTTCCGACGAGGCGCTGAACGCAGCCAAGGAAGGATACGACCATTTGATTCGGGCCGCCGAAAGCCTCCGCAAGCAGGTAGTGACAGCCGATGAAAAGATTGCCGAGACATTTGACGGTGCAGTCAGGCAAAGAATTGATGCCATTGTTGCCCAGTTTGAGGAAGCGATGCAGGATGACTTCAACACGGCCGCTGCCTTGGGCAGTCTTCAGGACCTGCGCAGAGAGGCGAACCGACTAGTCGGCGAGTCAAACGTGCCCCCCGGATGCTTCCATCTGCTTGCGGGCCTCTTTCGCGACCTTGGGTATAAGGTGCTCGGGCTTAAGGATCTCCATTTCGGCACGGCATACTATCGTAATAAATATGATGGAGTGGCTATAATTGGCGCACTGAACATAACATTAAACGACATAACATTAAGCGCCTCTGCCCAGGTTAGAGAAGTGCCCAAGGAGCGAATAGCACTGATTGACTTGAGGGAAGAGGCCCGCAAAGCAAAGAACTTCGCCTTGGCCGATGATATCCGCAAACGCTTGGACGAGATCGGCATCATCCTCGAAGATACGCCCGAGGGCACGAAGTGGCGGTTCAAGTAGGGTGCGTGCTCCGCACGCACGCGTGATTTGTCCGAAACGCGTGGGTCCGGAGGACCCACCCTACGTGGAAAACGATGCGAATGCGAATCCTCGGAATTGATCCGGGGCTGGAGCGGACCGGCTACGGCGTGATTGACGTTCCGGCCGGCGCGGCCCCGCCGCGACTCATCGAGGCCGGCGTCATCCGAACGCGGCCGGGCAGCCCCCTGCCCGCGCGCCTGGCCGAGATCCATGCGGGCCTCGGGGGCGTCTTCGCCGACTTCAGGCCCGACACGATGGCCGTCGAGGAACTGTACTCGCACTACCGGCACCCGCGGACGGCCATCCTGATGGGCCACGCGCGCGGCATCGCGCTGGTGGCGGCGGCGCAGGCGGGGGTGGCCGTCGTCAGTTACTCGGCCACGAACGTCAAGAAGAGCCTTTTAGGGAGCGGCCATGCCTCGAAGGAGCAGGTCCAGCGGATGGTGCAGAGCCTGTTTGCCCTGAAGGACGTGCCGCACCCGCCCGACGTGGCCGACGCCCTGGCCGTGGCCCTCTGTCACGCGTACCGGGCGTCGCGGCTGGCACTGGAGGTGCGGAAGGCGTTCGCCGTAAGCGTCCCTGCCCGCCGCATGTAGCCTTGGCGCCGGCGGCAGGCCAGGTCGAAGATTCGCCGTGGCGAGAGCCCCGCCGCGCAAAGCATGAGCGAGCGATGATCGCACGACTGACGGGACAACTGGAATCGCTGGCCGACAACCGGGCGGTCGTTGCCGCCGGGGCGGTCGCTTACGAGGTGATGGTCGCGCCCGTGACGGCCGACCAACTCCGGCCGCTCGTCGGCCGCCAGGTCACCCTGCACACCCTCGAATATTTCGACGGCAACCCGGCGTACGGGCAGATGGTGCCGCGACTCGTGGGGTTCCTCACGGAGATGGAGAAGCGGTTCTTCGTCCGGTACGTGAGCGTCCAGGGGATCGGCATCGCGAAGGGCCTGAAGAGCCTGGTGATGCCGGTCGGCCGGATTGCCGGGGCGATCGAGGGCCGCGACGCGTCGTTGCTGGCCGAATTGCCGGGGGTTGGCCGGCGGACGGCAGAGAAGATCATCGCGGAACTTTGCGGAAAACTCGACGAGTTCGCGCTGGCGGCCAGCGGCCGGCCCGCCGCCGAGGAACCCGAGTCGAAACGCGAGGCCGTGGTGGTCCTGATGTCCCTCGGCCTTCAGCGGCCCGAGGCGGCCGCCCGGGTCGATGCCGCCTACGAACGCCTCGGCGAGAAGGCCACCGTCGAGGCCCTCGTCCGCGCGGCGTTCCACCAGGGGCCGGCTGCGGCCGAAGGATGAAGCCGACCGATACCCCGTAAACACTCGGGGGCAGTAGCGCGAGCCCGTTGCCGCGGCGTGCGTGTTTGCTTTTCGAGCCCGCCGCGGCAGCGGCGGGAGATTGAGGATTCGGGATCCATTGCCCAAGCGAAAGGGGAAGCCATGAGAGTGTTCCAGGGCATTTTCGCCATAGGACTGGGTCTGGTGGCGGGCGCCGTCACGGCGGCGATTGCCGGCCAGAACTCCAGCGCCATGCAGTACGCGTGCATGGCCTTGATCGGCGGCGTGCTGGTCGGCGTCTCGCTGCCGGGCATCCTCAGCGCCCTGAAGACGGCGTAGCAATCAGGCCGGTGCGGAGGAACGGCCGCCCCGGCGTCCACGAGACCGGCGCCGGGTCGCTGACCCGGCCTACATGAGATCATCATGCCGCGCGAACGCATCGTAAGCCCCGAGAACCAGGGCCCCGACGAGGAAGGTTTCTCGCTGAGCCTGCGGCCGCGCCGCCTTCCGGAGGTCATCGGGCAGAACGACCTGCGCGAGAAACTCACGATCGCCATCCAGGCGGCCAAGGCCCGGGGCGAACCGCTCGAGCACATCCTCTTTCACGGACCGCCGGGCCTCGGCAAGACCACGATGGCCCATGTCGTGGCGGCCGAGATGGGCGCTGGGATAAAGACCACGAGCGGCCCGGCCCTGACGCGCCCCGCCGACCTGGTGGGAATCCTGACGAACCTCCAGCGGGGCGACGTGCTCTTTATCGACGAGGTCCACCGCCTCGGACCGGTGGTCGAGGAGTTCATCTACCCGGCTATGGAAGAGTTCCGCATCGACATCACGGTCGATCGCGGCTCGTTCGCCCGCACCATCAACGTGCCGCTCCAGCCGTTCACGATGATCGGCGCGACGACGCGGGCGGGGTTCCTCTCGGCGCCCCTGAGGGAACGGTTCGGCCTGTTCCACCACTTTGAATTCTACCCGGAAGACGACCTGCGCCAGATCGCCCAGCGCAGCGCGACCCTCCTGGGGGTTCACGCCGAGGCGGAGGCGCTGGGCGAGGTCGCCCGTCGCTCTCGCGGCACGCCGCGCGTCTGCATCCGCCTGATGCGCCGCGTGCGCGATTTCGCCCAGGTGCGCGGCGACGGCCGCGTTACCCACAAGATCTCCCGCGAGGCCCTCAAGATGGAAGCCGTCGACGAGAAGGGCCTCGACCAACTCGACCGCAAGTTCCTGCGGACCATCATCGACGTCTACCGCGGCGGGCCGGCGGGCATCGAGGCCATCGCCGCCACGCTCAACGAGGAAGTCGACACACTCGTCGACATGGTCGAGCCTTACCTCCTGAAGATCGGATACGTCGGCCGGACGCGCCAGGGCCGCATCGTGACGGCGGCGGCATACGAGCACCTCGACCTCAAGCCCCCCGCCCCCAAGGGCGATAAGGCGGGCGAGGCGGACCTGTTCGGCGGCGAACCTTAGGCAAATGGTTTACTCCTCGCCCAGGCAGTGGCTGCCACGTTGAGGCCTCGCCCATCGTTTAGCCGTCGCCGGTACGGCGACGATTGTCAATCATCGCGGCCGTGCCGGCCGCGGCTAAACGATGGTCGGCTCAAGGGCAGCGCCGGATGGATCCGCGTGGGTGCGGAGCACCCACCCTACGCGTCCAGCCCCAAGTCCAGCCCGCGCACCTCGTCCAGCCGCACGTGGTCCGTCAGGTCGATCCGCAGGGGCGTGACGGTGACGTATCGCTCGGCCAGGGCGGCCACGTCGGAGTCGACGCCGGCGTCCTCGCGTTCCTTGTCGCCGATCATCCAGTAATACGTCCGGCCGCGCGGGTCGCTGCGGCGCTCCCAGCCTTCGCGCCAGCCCTTCATGCTCTGCGCGACGACCTTCACGCCCATCGGCGGCCCCTTCGAAAGGTCCGGCACGTTGACGTTGAGAAGCATGCCCGGCTCGAAATATTTCGTCACGAGTTGGTCGATGATGCGCCGGCCGATCCGGGCCGCACCGTCGTAATCGACCACGTCGGAGTCCTCGATGCTGATGGCAACCGACGGGATGCCGTAGAAGGCCCCTTCGACGGCGGCGGCCACCGTGCCCGAATACAGGACGTTGATGCCGACGTTCGCCCCCAGGTTGACGCCGCTGGCCACGAGGTCCGGCCGATCGGGCATGAGTTCCAGGATCGCCAGTTTGACGCAGTCGGCCGGGCGGCCCTCGACGCCGTACCCGCTCTGCCCGTCGCCGAGGGCCACGCGGTGAACGCGGACGGGCTCGGCTAGCGTGATGCCGTGGCCGACGGCCGATTGCGGCACGGTCGGCGCCACCACGGTGACCTCGCCGAGCGGGGCCACGGCCCGCCTCATCGCCAGGATGCCGGGCGCCATGATGCCGTCGTCGTTGGTGACCAGGATCCGCATCGCCTCCTCCTCTGACCCGCAGCCGACCTGTTGCGTGGCAAGGCTCCCGCGCCGTCCGGTCCGGACTCCGGCTCACTACCCAAATCCTAGCAGAAGGCGGTTGCGGGTTAAAGACCCAGAGAAAGGCGTTGTGTCGGCGCCGCCGGGGGCGTAGGATGCTCCAAGCCGCCGTCTGGCCTGCGAGGCAAGACCGGATGGGCCTCTCGACAAGATACTGGCTCTTCTTCATCGGCCTCCTGGCCACCCTGGCACTCATGGCCGTCTTTGTCTTCTGGCAGATCGACCAGGCCCGCCACCGCCTGGCCCAGGACAGCCCCGGCAGGGAGGTTCCCTCTCCCCTGGCGCCGCTGGCGCCCTGAGCGGCCGGGCATGCCCCGCTAACTCTGCGCCTGACACTTGCACGCCGCGGCCAGTGCCCGTAAAGTATGCCTGCTCAGACAGGGAAATCCGGAGAAAGGTGCGATGGCCAAGGCAAGCAGCACAAAGAGCAACCGAAGGAAGTCCGCAGCATCGGGCCAATGCCCGGCCGAGGTCTTCTTTGCCCCGGCCGCCGTCGAGCGGCTCGAAGGCAAGGCCAGTCTGCCCGCCAAGTTCGTGCGGATGCTCGAGCGGCTGCCGATGAAGCGCGCGTGCGAAGGCGGCACGGTGGCCGTGAAGATCCACGTGGGCGGATCGTACGGATTCACCACGATCCCGCCGCTGTTCGTGCGACTCCTGGTCCAGAAAATCCGCGAGGCCGGAGCCAAGCACGTCTTCGTGACCGACGGGTCCTTTTCGATCGGCGAGGCCACGGCGCGCGGCTATACGGCCGAGGTCCTGGGGGCGCCCCTGGTGGGCGCGGCCGGCGTCAAGGACAAGTTCTTCTATCGCCATAAGGTCCGCTACAAGACGCTGAAGGAAGTCCAGATCTCCGGCAACATCGAAGACGCCGACGCCCTCGTGAACCTCAGCCATTTCAAGGGCCACGGCGACTGCGGCTACGGCGCGGCGTGCAAGAACCTGGCGATGGGCTGCGTAACGCAGAAGTCGCGCGGACACCTGCACCAACTCGAAGGCGGCCTCGTCTACAACGAGAAACTGTGCACCAAGTGCAGGAAGTGCGTCGAGGCGTGCACTCGCCAGGCAGCCCAGTGGAGCAAGGAGCGCAACCGCCTCGAAATCTTCTACCACAACTGCGTCTATTGCCGGCACTGCGTGCTGGCGTGCCCGAAGAACGCCATCAAGATCTCGGGCGGCGGGTTCATCCCGTTCCAGCACGGCATGGCCCTGGCGTCCCGCGAGGTCCTGCGAACGTTCCAGCCCGGCCGCGCCCTCCACATCACCTTCCTGACACAGATTACCGTGTACTGCGATTGCTGGGGGTTCTCGACCCCTGCCCTCATTCCCGACGTGGGCATCGTGGCTTCCGAAGACATCGTGGCCGTCGAGAAGGCCAGCCTCGACCTGACGGCCGACGGCGTGCCGCTGCCGGGCAGCCTGCCGCCCGGCCGCAAACTCGTCGAGGGCAAGCACATGTTCGAGCGGATCCACGGCAAGGACCCGTACGTCCAGGTCTCCTGCCTGGAAGCCGTCGGGCTGGGGACGCCGAATTATCGACTGGTCGAGATCAAGTGACACTTTGCGGAAAGGGACGGAGGGACGAAGGGACAAGGGGAGGAAGGCAAGGCGCGCGGCCGCGCCACCCGCCTTTCACTGGGCACTCCGCATTCTGCACTCCGCATTTTCGAGGCGGGCCCAGAAAGCGCCGTCGTGGTCGGCGCCGGGGAGGATGAGTTCCTGCCGGCCCAGGCGCCACGGCGGGTTCTGCCGCAGGAATGCCTCGACGACCTGCTCGTTCTCCTCGCTCTGGAGACTGCACGTGGAATAGACCAGCCTGCCGCCGGGGCGGACCAGGGCGGCGGCCTCGGTCAGGAGTCGCGACTGGAGTCTTGGCAATTCTTCCAGGTCCTCCGGCCGCAGACGCCAGCGGGCCTCGACCCGGCGCGCAAGCACCCCCGTGTTTGAGCATGGCACGTCCACGAGTGCGGCGTCGAAGCCGCCGGGCGGCGCCTGCGAAGGCGCGTCGGCGGCCAAGCACACCGTCACGCTCGACAGGCCGTGCGAGGCCGCGGCACGGCGGATGGCCTGGAGTTTGTCCTCCGTGCGATCCGACGCCACGACGCGTCCGCGGTCGGCCATCGCCTCGGCGATCTGCGTGGTCTTCGTGCCCGGCGAGGCGCACAGGTCCAGGACGTTCTCGCCGGGGGCCGGCGCCAGCGCCTCGACCGCGGCCATGGCCGCAGGGTCCTGCACGGCGAGGCTGCCTTCTTCGAGAAGCGCCTCGAGGCGCGCCGGATCGAGGGCCGAAACATCCAGCGTGCCCGGGCGCGGTCCGGGCGAGACGTCCGGAGACTCCTTGCGCAACAACTCCAGGAGAGCGGCCGGCGCGTGCCGCATCGGGTTGACGCGGGCCACGAGGTGCGGCCGCCGGTTCCCCCAGCGGCAGATCGCTTCGGCCTCTTCCTGGCCGAAAGACCTGAGCCAGCGCGAGACCAGCCAGTCGGGGTACGAGTACGCGCCGCCCAAGAAGGCCGGGAAACTCTCTGTGGGCTCCGGCAGCACCTTGGTTCGAAGGCGTACGACGCCGCCCTCGGGGTGCGGCAAGGCATCGCGGTCGGGCCGGCCGGCGGGGTCGCGGCCGATGATGAGCCGCTGAAGTCCGCGAAGCATGCCGTTGACAAATCCCGCGGCCTTTTCCCGGCGCGGACCGGTCGTGCTGCGCCTGGCGGCCTCGACGGCCTCGTTGATGGCCGCGTAGCCGGGAACCCGGTCCAGGAAGAGTAGTTGAAACGCCCCGAGTTCGAGGATGGCGCGAAGGGCGGGCTGAATTTCGGCCGCGCGGCCCGCCTTGCCGCGAAGGCGGCTCAGCACCAGCCGCAACGTGCGCCGATGCCTGATTGCGCCGGTCGCCAACTGGGTGGCCAAGGCCCGATCTCGCGGCGCAAGGGCCATCTTGTCGTACAGGGCGTGGAGTTCTTCGCGAATGAAAGCGCCCTGGCGGTCGAGACGCACGAGCGCCTCCAGCGCCGCCTGCCGGGCTGAGGGCTGGCCGCTCACCTCAGGAACCACCGCACGGCCTCCTCGACCGCGTCGATCTCGACAGCGGTGTCCTTGCAGGGCCCGCACGGCCAGGTGATCGTCCGCGCGAGGACGGCCTTGGGGAGCGAGGCAAAGATGCCCTGCCGGAGTTCCTTCCCGCAGGCGACGGCCACGATGGCCTTGACCTGGGGCTGCCCGGCCAGCGCCGAGGCCTGCCGGCCACCCGTCGCGATGAACACTTGGACCCGATACTTGTCGGCGAGGTCAAGGAACCGCGTCACGGGGCATCGGCCGCAGCGCTGGCAATTGGCCAGGTCTTCGGTCAATTTGCGGTCGCAGCCGGACCTCTGGAGGCATCGCGAGAAAAGGATGAGCAACTGGTCGGGCCTGCACCGGGTGCGGCGCAGGCGCACCGCGAGGTTGTTGAGCGCCAGGAGTGCCCTATCGATCGCCGCCGGCATCGGCTTCCTCCCGGCCGCTGAGGAATCGCGTGCCCGGCTTGAGGCGGTGGCCGTTGACGAAGTCCGCCGCGCCCATCTTCCGCTTGCCCGCCGGGGTCAGTTCCAGGAGTCGGACGACGCCCGAGGCTGCGGCCACGTCGATGCCCTCCGGCCCCGCAGCCACGGTGGTGCCCGGCTCGCCCTTGACCCCTGCGGCCTGAAGGAGCACGGACTTCTCGATGACCAGTCGCAGGGGGGGCTTGGTCCCCTCGGCCGCAAGATGGGTGAACGCCCCCGGCCACGGCGTCATGCCGCGGATATGATTGTGCACCTGGCCGGCGGGCTGCGCCCAGTCGATCTGGCCGTCGGACTTCTTGAGGCGCGGCGCGTGGGTCACCTGGTTCTCGTTCTGGCGGCGGCGCTCGACCTCGTCGAGCAGGATCTCCCGAACGACCTCCGTCACTAGCCGCGCGCCGAGTTTGGCGAGGCGTTCCTGGAGTTCGCCGGCCGTCTCGTTCGGCTCGATGGGCGCGGCCCGCTGGCCGAGGATGTCGCCCCCATCGATCTGCTCGGTCATGGCGATGACCGTGAGTCCGGTTTCGACCTCGCCGTCGATGATGGCCCAGGGGATGGGCGCCGCCCCGCGATACCTCGGCAGGAGCGACGCATGAAGGTTGATGGCCCCGTACTTGGGCATCGCCAGGAGTTCAGGCCCGATTGTCTGGCCGAAGGCGATGACCAGGAGCAGGTCCGGCGTCAGGGCCCGGAGGTGCCGCAGCGAAGACGGCGCGTTGATGTTCTCCGCCTGGAGGACGGGTATGTTCCGCTCGCGGGCGAACCACTTGACAGGCCCGCCGCGGACCACCTGTCCGCGGCCGGACGGCCTGTCGGGCGGCGTGGCGATCGCCACCACCTCCTGGCCGCCCTCGACGAGGGCCAAAAGCGTCGGAAGGCCGAAGGTGCCAGACCCGGCAAAGATGATTCGCATGGCCGATTCCCAACCTCACCCGCTCGGCGCCCCACGCCGTCACCCGGCGCCAGGGGGCCCTAGCGGGCGCTCAGGGACTGGTCTGGGCGCCGGTAACGTCCCTCGAGTTCCCGCAGCCGCCGCCGATGGGCCATCCGCTGGACCGTCGACATCCGGTCCACCAGGAGCCGGCCGTCGAGGTGGTCCACTTCGTGCTGGACGGCCCGGGCGGCCAGCCCGCGGGCTCCCATCTCGCACACGCCGCCCTTGAGGTCGTGGTACCGCACGAACACGCGGGCGAACCGGCCCATCTTGATGTAAATGCCGGGAAAACTCAAGCACCCTTCCTCGGCTTCCTCCCAGCCTTCCGACTCAACGATCTGGGGGTTCACAAGAACGGTCTCGTGGCCGGGCTCGCCGTCACCTGCAACGATGGCGATCCGCCGCGAAACACCGACCTGCGGCGCCGCCAAGCCCAACCCGTTGGCCGCATGCATAGTCGTGATCATCTGCTTGGCAAGATCGGCGAGGGCTTGGTCGAACTGCGTGACTTCGGCGGTCTTGGCCCGGAGGACGGGATCAGGATATTGCCGGACGTCCATGCGGTTCTCCGCGGCCCGCCTGGCGGGGCCGCCTTGGCAGCGCCGTTCATTATAGGACCACCGGCATGGCACAGCAAGGCCGCACCGGTGTTTTTGGTTGACACTTTAATCCATCGCGCTAGAATGGTGTGTTCTACGGCACAAAAGGGGTTGTGCCGACGCGCGCCCCGGACGAGACTCCATTAAAGGAGGCGAGGAAGGTGCCGGCGCCTGAGAAAAAGAGTCAGGTCAGCAGCAAGCCGGAGGAGAAGCCTGAGGAAACGGCCCCCGCCCCATCGGCGGGCGAGGACGAGGCTCAAGCCGCGCAGGCCGACGGACTGTCCACCGAGGTCCTGGCCATGGCCGACAGCCTCTTCGAGCGGGGAGCCCAGGCGACCGTCCGCGGGAACTTCGACTACGCCATTCGCCTGTACCTGGACGGCCTGAGACTCAATCCCCGCGACGTCGAGAAGGGCCACAAAGGGCTGCGGGAATGCGCCCTGAGGCGGACCAACACGGGCAAGGGCCGGGGCCTGGCCTCCCTGTTCGGACAGGCCAAGGGCGCCTGGTCGCAGATGCTTGGCCGGCACAAGAATACGATGCTGGCCCTCGAAGAGGCGCTCGCACGCGACCCGCAGAATGTGATGCTCCTGACACAACTCATGCAGACAGCGCGGCGGCAGGAATTCACCGACGTGGCCATTTACTTCGGCGAGATCGCCGCCGAGGAGACACTTCGGACCAAGAAGCCCCAGAAGCAGATCTTCACGACCCTGGCCGACCTGTACGAGACCCGGGGGCGCCTGAAGGAGGCCATCGACGCCCTGGCCCAGGCCGTCAAGATCGATCCCTCGGAACGGATGCTTGAGAAGCGCGCCCGGGACCTGGCGGCCCGCGCCAGCATCGAGGACGGCGGACTGGAGTCGGTCACCGACTTCCACGAGATCATCCGCGACCGGGCGCAGGCGGTCCAGGCGGCCACCCAGCAGGTGGTCCGCACCCGCGAACAGTTGGACGCCCAGTACGAGGAGTTGACGGCGGCCCTGGACGCCGATCCGAAGAACCCCGTCAAGATGCAGGCGCTGGCGGACTGCCAGGCCCGGCGCGGGTATATCCAGGAGGCGATGGACCTGCTCCAGACGGCTCTCGACATGACCAAGGAGTACCGCTACAAGGCCCGCATGGACGATATCCGCATGAGCGAATTCCGCCGCGTCCTGCGCGAGATCGACGAGCAACTCGAATCCAAGCCGGACCAGGCCGACCTGAAGGCCAAGCGCCAGGAGATCGCCGCCCAGCGCGACGCCTTCGAGATGCAGATCTACACAGAACGCCAGAAGCAGTACCCGACCGATCTGTCGGTCCGCTTCGAGTTGGGCCTGCGCCAGTTCCGCACGGCCCTGTACGACGAAGCAATCGTGTCTTTCCAGACGTCCCAGCGCGACCCGAAGCGGTACGTGCCATCGCTCAACTGGGCGGGCAAGTGTTTCCTGGCCAAGAAGATGCACGAGATCGCGCAGAGCCAGTTCGAGGAGGCGATTCAGAAGTACGAAGTCCCGAACGACCCCCTCGGCAAGGAACTGCGCTACAACCTCGCCAGGACCTTTGAGATCCAAGGCAAGTTGCCTCAGGCCATGGAGTGGTATAGCATGATCGTCCGCGAGGACTATCAGTACAAGGACGCCGCCAAGCGCCTCGATGCCCTCCGCAAGGCGGCGCAGCCCGAAGGCAGGGCCTGACGCCGCGCCCACGTGAAGGAGATCCGCCGGCATGCCTCATTCGATTTCCGCCAGGAAACGGGTTCGCCAGAACGAGCAGCGCCATGAGCATAACCGCATGCTCAAGAGCCGGTTGCGTACCGCACGCCGCGCGTTTGCCAAGGCGGTTGAGACGGGCGACGCGGCGGCCGCGCGCGAGCGGTTCCGCGTCTGCGAGCGCCTGATGCATCGCGCCGCCGCCAACGGGCCGGTCCATCGCAACACGGCGGCCCGCCTCATCGGCCGCATGCAGGTCCGCCTGGCGGCCCTGGAAAAGGCTTCGGCAACGAAGTAAATCCCGCGCGCGGGCCGCCTGGTCACTTCGCCCCCGGTGAGCACACCGGGGGCTGTCGCGCGCACGGACCGGAGGTCGGCCCATGTTGTGCGTCAGCCTGATGCCCGAGACGACCGACGAGGCGCTCGAGGCCCTGGCCCAGGCCGGGCGTTCGGCGGACCTGGCGGAACTGCGGCTCGACGCGATGGGCGAGTTCGACCTGCCGCGCCTGCTGGACCATCCGCCCTGCCCCGTCATCGTCACCTACCGGCCCAAGCGCGAGGGCGGCCTCTACGAAGGCCCCGAAGCCCCCCGGCTGGAAGCCCTCCGGCAGGCCGCACGGCTGGGCGCGCGATACATCGACGTTGAGCACGACGCCATCGCCGGGCTCGCCGACGTCGCCCCGGCGAAGGTTATCTTGTCGTACCACAACTTCCAGCGGACGCCCCCCGACCTGGCCGAAATCCACGCCCGACTCTCCAAGACAGGCGCGGCGATCGTAAAGGTGACTGCCCTGGCCAACCATATCCTCGATACCGCGGCCGTGCTGCGGCTCCTGAGGCAGGCGACGCGGCCGACCATCGCCATCTCGATGGGCCCGCGGGGCGTGCTGACGCGAATCCTGGCGCCGAAGTTCGGTGCCTTCCTGACCTACGCCGCGCCCGACGACGGGCGCGAAGCAGGGCCGGGCCAGATCACCATCCGCCAGATGCGCGACCTCTATCGCGTCGGACGGATTGGCCCCGCCACGCAGGTCTACGGCGTCATCGCCGACCCGGTCGGGCACAGCCTCAGCCCACGGATTCACAACGCGGCGTTTGCCGAGATCGGGATCGACGCGGTTTACCTGCCCCTGTGGGTCGAGGGCGACCCGGCGGCTTTCGTCCAGGCGATGCGCGAGTTCGCCTTCGACGGCTACAGCATCACGATCCCGCACAAGCAGACCGTGATGAGGGCCGCCGATGAGATCGAGCCGGTCGCCCGGCGCATCGGGGCCATCAACACCATCCAGCGCCAGGCCGGCGGCCGCCTCTTCGGCACGAACACCGACTGGACCGCCGGCATGGCGTCGATTGAGGCCGTGGTCAGGGCGGGCTGGCTGCGCGGCAGGCGCGCGCTGGTCATTGGCGCCGGCGGCGTAGGGCGAGCCATGACGTTCGGCCTGAAGGACCGCGGCGCCGACATAACCCTGGCCGACATCGATCCGGCGCGGGCCACGGCCCTGGCGCGGGAGGTCGGCGCACGGACCATCGGCGTCGGCGACGTGGCCGGGCAGACGTGCGACATTCTTCTGAACTGCACGCCCATCGGCATGCACCCGCGGACCGACGCGTCGCCCGCGCCGCGCCAGATGCTTCGCGAGGGGATGGTCGTCTACGATGCGGTCTATAACCCGCTCCAGACCCGCCTCCTCAAGGAAGCCGGCGCGGC
>Ga0315280_10007796_pt1 | contig 14242 bp, 8 predicted proteins | sample YL17G06_40_MG_FD_203697 | JGI IMG/M metagenome (GOLD analysis project Ga0315280, IMG submission 203697) | Sediment microbial communities from Yellowstone Lake, YNP, Wyoming, USA - YL17G06_40 | ecosystem: Environmental > Aquatic > Freshwater > Lake > Sediment | place: USA: Wyoming | collected...
ACCTGATTCCTCCGTCCCCTCCGACCCAGGCGTACGCTTCCGGTTTCGGCTATGGCAAACCCTGGAAGACGAAGGAGTACCATTACTGGCGAGAGCCGTACTACACGAACGGCGAGACCGGGGGCGTCTGGATCGAGGGCAATACTCTGCCCAACGTCCCCACTGTCAGTTGGTACCCCTGCCTGCCTATGCTGAAGCTGGACAGCGGCCAGGTCAGCGCGCCGCCTGTCTACACGGTCACCGGCACCGTCACTGACGGCGCTGCACCCGTTGCGGGGGCTACGGTCGGGGTGGCTTCGCACACACAGGCCACAGCGCAGCCAGAGTTCTATGGCTACACCAACGGGACCGGCCAGTTCACGATAAAGGTGACAGGAATCGGGCCGACGTGCTACGTTGCCGCCTGGGCTGATGGCTATTCTCCCAGCGCGGATGCGGTCGTCAACATCACGACCAATCCCAACGTTGCTCTGGCGATCCAGGCCACCGCGGGCAACATCGCCGTGGGCCGCCCTGTCTGGAGTGACAGCGTGTGGCCCGATTACCCGGCGGCGAATGCGGTGGACGATGACCGGGGCACCGACTACTCAAGCGTCCCGGGGACGCCACAACTGGGCAGCCCCCCGGTGAACTTCATCGTGGATGTCAGCGACACCGGGGCAGGGGTCGCTGCCATTTGCTTCTGGTATGAGAGTATGGGCTACTGGAGTTTCGACCAGCCAGGGGACTACACGGCCTACATTACCAAGGATGACCCGCTCATTGATGACGGGCAGGGGAACTGGGTCCCGAACGAGGCCGCTGAGTGGACGGCGCTGTTCGATATTCAGAACGGGCGCGGCGGCATGTATGACCCATCGGCCTTCCACGACGCTATTGCCGTTCCGGAGAGCCTTCAGATGGGCGTTAGAGGCGTGAAGGTTACGACCAGAGGGTTGGCGTCGGGCGACTACAACTGCCTCGATTACCAGGAACTGCAGGTCTTCCAGCTGTCGGTCCCCGCCAGCAACAAGCTGGGTGACGTCAAGAAGATGCCGAATGGCAGTCCTGTGGCGATCGCGCGGAAGCGAGCTACGGCCGCGTCTGGAAGCGTATCTGCAGGTGTAGGCTATATCGAGGAGCCGGACAGGTCCTCGGGCATCCGCGTCGACACATCTGCAGCGTTACCCACATACCTTGGTGATGCGGTCAGTGTGTCCGGCACGGTCCAGACCACGGCTCAGGGCGAGAGGTATATCCAGGCGGACTCGGTCGCCAATGTTGAGGGCCGCAGGCCGCTCGAGGCTGTGTTCATGACCAGCCGCGCTGCCGCAACCGCTGCGGCGCAGGGCATGTTCGTCAAGATGGCCGGAGAGGTGATCGCTGTCGGCGCTAACGACTTCACCATCTGCGACAACTCCGTCGGGACCGGTGCGGACAAGGTCTGCATAGCTCCTATCAAGGTAGCCTGTGGGATTCTTACCAAGCCATCCGTTGGAGACTTCGTCAGAGTCAGAGGCGCCGTCTCCACTGACGGCGCCAGTCCTGTCCTGCTCATGCGGGGCAAGCAGTACGAGTTGCTAGTGGAGTCCAAGGACCCCGGCATTCCGACAGGGCGGCATACTCTTCCGTTCCCAGGGAAGTATCTGTATCCGAGGGACTACCTAGTGCTGGGTCCGTTCCCGGTCCAGGGACTAACGACGTGGGACCAGCTCGTGTTCGACTACATAAGCTACGCGAGCGGCGGAGCAGTGACCGAGGAGACGGTCGCGCCCAACCTCGGCGACGCGGTAGGCAACTACGTCTGGAAGCGGTCTCTCGGGACGGGCTATGCACTTGACTTCGCCGAGCTCGGCGCGGGCGACAACGTCGTATGCTACGCGTTCTACAGCGTCTGGTCACCGGAGGAGAAGGTAGGCGATATGGCGATCGGCAGCGACGATGGGATTGCTGTTCGCGTCAACGGAGTGGAAGTCTGGGCGAACGACGTGGCAGAGGGCAGAGCTGTCAACATAGGCGACGACCTGATCCAGTGGGTGATCCTGAACCCTGGCTGGAACGGGATTCTGTTCAAGGTCCGCAACGGCACCGGCCCAACGGGTCTGGCGAGTGGACTGGTCGAGCAAGGCACCTACGTTAGCCCCGGCTACGGCAACAGCGGGACCCCTATCCCCGCGCTGGGCTACGCTCTCAGCAGCAAGTAACCACTACCTCAGTCAAGGACTGAGGTAGCTAAGAGGCCGGGAGGGCAACTTCCCGGCCTCTTTTCCCCATCTCCGGAAGCCGTCCGAACCGCCGGTCTTGACCGACTCCATCCGTGCTTCTCAGTTTCCGCACCGGATAGGCGGGGGTATGTACAACCGTGAGCGGGAGCCGGTTCCCAGGCGCAAGGCCGGCGGGCCGAGGGTCCTCCCGAGCATCGGGAGGCTGGACCGGACGCGTCAGCGCAGCGAGCGGAAGAAGCATATCGAGTATACTGTTCATCGTTCTTGACCCCTTCCGTTTCCGCGTTGTCTCCGCGTTTCACCTCTCTACAAGCATCCGCCAGCCGGCTGGGGAAGATGGCGCCTGCGCAAGCGGCTCGCGCCGCGGAGGAATCGCCGGTCCGGCGTCAAAGGAATCTACTAATACGCTGTGGCCTGCTGCCACTTGGATATCGGAGGCTTCTGATGACGGAGTACCGAGAGCTTGAACCCGAAGAGCTGACGCACAGATGCGATCCCAGCCAGTTTCATTTCGAAACTACGGAAGAGATCCCTTCCCTGGAAGGCACAATAGGCCAGGAGCGGGCCATCAACGCCATCGAGTTCGGGCTCGGCATCGAAACCCACGGGTTCAACCTGTTCGTAGCGGGCCAGCCCGGGACGGGCAAGAACACCAGCGTCCGTGAGTTCGTGGACCGTCGCGCGAAAGCAGAGCGGACACCGCACGACTGGGCCTATGTCTACAACTTTGACGACCCGCTCAGACCCGTAGCCATACGCATGTCACCAGGCCGGGCGACCGAGTTCGCGGACGACATGTCGGCTGTGGTGCGGGCGGCGCGCACGGAGCTTCCGCGCGCGTTCGAGAGCGAGAACTACGAGCAGCGCCGAACCGACCTGATGCAGACCATCCAGCAGCGCCGGGACGAGGTGTTTGGCGCCGTCCAGCAGCAGGCTGGTAAGATGGGCTTCTCCATTGAGATGACCCCCATCGGCATAGTCACCGTGCCGGTGAGCGAGGGCAAACCGATCTCGCGCGAGGAGTTCGAGAAACTGTCCGATGCAGAAAAAGAGAAGATCAGGGAGCGGAGCGGCCAGCTCGAGCAGATCGTGGGCCAGGCTGTTTCGAGGATCAGGCAGCTTGAGAAGGAAGCGCAGGAGCGCTTGAAGCAGCTCGACCGGGAGATAGCGCTGTTTGCGGTCGGACATCTGCTCGAAGACCTGCGCTATAAATACATGGCCTGCGAGGCGGAGCCGGAATGCAGGGAGATACTCGACTATCTCCAGAAGGTCCAGGACGACATCGTCGAACATGTGGAAGACTTCCGTCAAACCGAGAAGAGACCTGTGCCGGTCGCGTCGATCTCCGGCCTGATCGAGGCGGACGAGGCCGCCTTCGATCGCTACAGAGTGAACATTTTTGTGAGCAACAAGGACACAGAGGGCGCGCCCGTCGTTGTCGAGAACAACCCGACCTCCTACAACCTGCTCGGCAAGGTGGAGTACCGCGCGAGGTTCGGGTTCATGACAACCGATCACAACCTCGTTCGGGCTGGGGCCGTCCATCGTGCGAACGGCGGTTACCTGATCCTCCAGGCTCTGGACGTGCTTCTCAACCCGTTCTCCTGGGACGGACTGAAGCGTACCCTGCGTGCGAGGGAAGCCAGGGTCGAGAACATCGCCGAGCAGTATGGCCTCATTCCTACTGCTGCTCCGAAGCCCGAGCCTATTCCACTCGACGTCAAAGTCATACTCGTGGGCAGCCCCATCATCTACTACCTGCTCTACCAACTCGACGAGGACTTCCGCAAGCTTTTCAAGGTCAAGGCGGACTTCGACATAGAAATGGACAAGACCGATCCGCACATCGAGCAGTATGCGCGGTTCATCAGCAAGCAGTGCCGAGAGAAGGGACTCAAGCATTTCGAGCGGTCGGCTGTGGGTCGCGTCGTGGATATCGGCTCGCGGATGATCGAAGACAAGGAGCGGCTCTCTACGAAGTTCATCGACATTTCCGACCTCGTATCCGAGTCGAGCTACTGGGCGGGCCAGAACGGCAACAAGCACGTAACCGCTGCGGACGTCGATAAGGCTGTCGACCAGAAGGAATACCGCTCCAGGATGATCGAGGACAAGGTTCAGCGTCTGATCGAAGAGGGGGTCATCCTGATTGACACAGAGGGCGCGGTGCCCGGCCAGGCAAACGCCCTTTCCATCTACTCGCTCGGCGATTACACCTTCGGCCGGCCTTCCAGGATCACGTGCCGCACCTCTATCGGCAGGGGCGGCATCGTGGACATCCAGCGCGAAGTCGAGATGGGCGGCAAGATTCACAGCAAGGGGGTCATGATCCTGAACGGCTATCTCAATGGCAAGTATGCGCAGGACAAGCCGCTCGTTCTCGCCGCGACGCTTGCCTTCGAGCAGCTCTACGAGGAGGTCGAAGGGGACTCGGCCTCCAGCACCGAGCTTTACACACTGCTTTCGAGCCTTGCCGATCTCCCGCTCCGCCAGGACATCGCTATCACCGGCTCGGTGAACCAGAAGGGCGAGATACAGCCGATCGGCGGCGTGAACAGGAAGATCGAAGGGTTCTACGAGGTTTGCAAGGCCAAAGGGCTGAATGCCAAGCAGGGCGTCATCATCCCGATCCAGAACGTCAGGCACCTGATGCTCAAGGACGAGGTCATCGAAGCCGTAAGGGATGGCAGGTTCCACATCCGGCCCGTGAAGACGATTGACGAAGGGATAGAAATCCTGACTGGCGTTCCGGCAGGCGAGCGCCAGCCCGACGCAAGCTATCTGGCTGGGACCGTGCATTACCTCGTCAACAAGCGCCTGCAGGAGATGGCGGAGAAGGTGAAGGACTTCGGCGCGCCGGACGGCTTCATCCCGCGTCGGAGGAAGGAAAGGACAGGCGCGAGCGCCCGCCGACTGAGACGGCGATGAGCCGAGGAAAGGCAGAGCGAGACGGGCTGCGCGGTCGGCGCTGCGCTACTGAAAGTCACGAACGGGTGCATCCCAGGTTAATGACAGGAAGGGAGTTAGCTACGGATTAGCACGGATTTCACACAGATTAGCACGGATAACGGGAGAACCCCTCCCCACCAGGTATCCTTCTCCCTTTCCATCCGTGCCCATCCATTATAATCTGTGTTAATCCGTGGCTGATTCTCTTCGTGGTTGTGCTATGCTGCCTTAATCCCGGGATGCACCGGTCACGAACAACGCTTGCCGCGGCCGCGCTCTATGTGGTATAATAAGGGTGACCGTCCAGGATCGCGAACGCGACCTGGACGGTAAGTACGTATGGGAAGGTGAATGATGAAGTCGGGGATCCATCCTGAATATAAGGAAGCCAAGGTAACGTGCGCCTGCGGCAACACGTTCATGACGAGATCGACGAAACCCGAGATCAGGGTCGAGATCTGCTCCGCGTGCCATCCGTTCTTCACTGGAAAGCAGAAGATCGTCGATACGGAAGGGCGTGTGGAGAAGTTCATGCAGAGATACGGCATGAAGGCCAAGAAAGAAGAAGAGCAGGAAGGGTCGTAACAAACCAGGCGTGAGCTCTCCGGGAAGCGGCAGAAACGTTCGGAGAACCCGAGCGGCGCGCTTCCTTTTTGCTTTGTGCGGCTGCCGGGTCGCAGCCGAGGGTAGGCAGGTTCCGGGGGCCGAGGCTTTAGGTAACGTGGCGAGCGATAGCACAAGAGAATACCATTATGGCGGGCAGGCTGTCATCGAAGGCGTGATGATGCGCGGCAAGAAGCATTTCGCCGTAGCCTGCCGCCGGGTGAATGGTGAGATAGCCACGACCAGCGAACCGGTCGAGGCCGGCCTGCTCGGCAGGCTCAAGTGGCTGAACCGGCCTTTCCTCCGCGGGACGCTGGCGATGATCGATACGCTGGCGCTTGGCATGAAGTCGCTCATGTGGTCGGCGAACGTTGCGATGGAGGACGAGCAGGCAAGGACATCTGCCGAGCCTCCACCGATGGCCGGTCAGACATCCGCGGCCCGCCCGGCTGCAGTGGCTGCCGCGGACCCGCCGGCTCCGGCTGCGAGTCGCAAGGTGAACGATGTCGTCCTCAGCCTGACGATGTTCCTGGCCGTCGGGCTGGCGATCCTGGTATTCCTGTTCGCGCCGAGCATGTTCTCGAAGCTGATCGTAGGAGCTGACCCGAAAAGGTTCCTCGAAAGAGGCTTGATAGAAGGAGGCTTCAAGCTGACCTTCTTCCTCCTCTACATCTGGGGAATCTCGCATATGAAGGACATTCGCCGTGTGTTCCAGTACCACGGCGGGGAACACAAGGTCATAAATGCTTTCGAGGCTGGCGAGAACCTGAACGTCGAGAACGTGCGCAAGCACACGACAGTGCACGTCAGATGCGGAACGAGCTTCCTGCTTGTCGTGATCCTGGTGAGCATAATCGTGTTCATAGGTCTGCCGTGGGACAATCTGATCATCAGGCTCGCGTACAAGCTGCTGCTTCTGCCGGTCGTGGCGGGGATTGCCTATGAGGTTATCAAGCTCGCCGGCACGAGGAAGCGGTCGAAGCTCGTGAAGCTCATCCTTACGCCGGGCCTCTTGATGCAGCGGATCACGACGCAGGAACCGTCAGATGACCAGATAGAGGTGGCGATCCGGTCATTCCAGTGTATGCGCGAGGCGGAGGCCACGGAATCGTAAGCCGAACAGGCTGAGGAGTCCGATCCCTGAATCCTAACATGTTCGAGAAACTGCAGGAAGTTGAAGACAGGTATGAAGAGCTTGGCAGGCGGCTCTCCGATCCGGAGGTCATCTCCGACCCCCAGGAGTATCATCGCACGGCCAAAGCACACTCTGACCTGTCTGATATAGTGGCAAAGTACCGCGAGTACAAGGAGGTCGGAAAGCAGATCCGCGAGACCGAGGAGATGCTGGACGAGCCTCTTGAGGAGGAGCTTCGTCGTCTGGCGCAGGCTGAGCTGGACGATCTGAAGCGGCGCCTTGAGTCGCTCACCGAGGAGCTGAAGGTGATGCTCTTGCCGAAGGACCCGAACGACGAGCGGGATGTCATCCTGGAGATCCGCGCGGGCACGGGTGGTGAGGAGGCAGGGCTGTTTGCGGGCGATCTGCTGCGGATGTACCAGCGCTACGCCGAGCGCCGCGGCTGGAGGACCGAGCTTCTCTCTGCCACGCCGACAGGGATCGGGGGCTATAAGGAGGCCGTGCTTGAGATCAAGGGCCGCGGCGGCTACAGCGCGCTTAAGTTTGAGTCCGGGGTGCATCGGGTTCAGCGCGTCCCGGCCACGGAGTCGAGCGGCCGCATCCACACCTCAGCCGCCACCGTCGCCGTTATGCCCGAGGCCGAGGAGATTGACGTTCAGGTCAATCCGGACGACCTCCATATAGACACCTTCAGGGCATCCAGCGCGGGCGGCCAGAACGTCCAGAAGAACGAGACGGCGGTCCGGATCACGCACAAGCCGACCGGCATTGTCGTCTCATGCCAGGACGAGCGCTCGCAGCTTCAGAACAAGGAGCGGGCGATGAGAATGCTCCGCGCGCATCTTCTGGATCGCGAGCGAGAGATTCAGCAGGAGAAGGAGACTTCGGCCAGGCGGCTGATGGTTCGTTCGGGTGATCGGAGCGACAAGAGCCGGACCTACAACTTCCCTCAGAGCCGCGTGACCGACCACAGGATCAACTTCACGCTCCATCGGCTGGATTCGATCATGGACGGAGACATCCAGGAGCTGATCGACCGTCTCGTGAGCGCCGATCAGGCCGAGCGGCTGCAGGCGGTGGGGGCCGTCTCAGACGGCGGCAGCGCAGCATAATATCCATCGGAGGTGCGTCCGGGTCGGAGAGCGCTCCTGCGAAGCCTCAGCCTCTAAGCCGCAGTCGGCATCACAAGTCGGAACTGCCTTGCTGTTTGCCGGTGCCGACTGCCCATTCCGTGTCGCGGACCTCGATCACCGCGTACTCGCCCTCTGCCGTATTCCCGACGTTCACGGCAACGCTGCCGTCCTTCATATGCTTCACTTGCTGTACATGCAAGTGGCCGCAGAGGTAGACCTTCGGGTGGACTTGTTTGAAAGCATCCAGGAAGCATCTCTGGCCGCCATGCCGGTCCCCGGGAAGCAGATCCGCCAGCCCCACCGCACAGCCGTGGGTCATGAGCACATCCACATGTCCGGTCGCGCCCGCCGCAGCCGCCACCTCTTCGTCGGTTATGTAGTACGGCTGCCGGTGCGACTTAGCCCAAATGCCGTTGATGCCGGCCACCGTGATCGACTCGCCCGGTAGGCCGGACGGGAGTGTCGCGCTTACTGTTCGGGCTTCGCCGTTCGCGAGGAGAACAGGCGAGCCATCGGTGTTCCGGAGCTGGGAAAGGAGTTCGATGTCGTCGTGGTTGGCGAAGACCGAGAGCACGTACGTCTGATGGATCAGCCGCTCGTAGGAGTCGCGCGGGACCTGGCCTGGATCGCCCCAGTCGCCGCAGCAGAGCAAAACGTCCGGCCGCAGCTCGGCGGTGAGGGCATCGACCGCCGCGAGGTCGCCGTGCATGTCGCCCACGGCGAGAAGCCTCATCAGCCCTCGACCTTGGCCGGCTCGCGCAGGGCCTCGGCTATCTTCCTCCGCGCACGCTCTGCGGTTGCTGCCAGCTTCGCGACCTCGTCGTTTATCGATTCGAGAAGCCGCGTCGCGTCGATCTCATCTCTCACCGCCGCGCGGTAAGCCTTCAGCCCAAGGTCCAGATGAGCCACAGCGCGCTTCATCTCGGAAAGCTCACCATCCAAGTCTACCAAACGTTTCCCCCCGGTCTCTGGGTTGGAGGCCGCGTCCGGAACGCGGCCTCGCGAAGCATCCGCCTGTATATTCCCGCTCGACGGGGCCTCCAACCTCGAGTTTAGCGGCTATATCCAGCCTCTAGCCTTCATAGCGTCAGCCACGCGCTGCACCGCAACCATATAGGCCGCGATCCTCATATCCACATGGTCCGCGAGATAGACGGCGAGCACGTCGTAGAACGCCTTGGTCATCTTCTTATCGAGCCTGGCGTGGACCTCCTCTTCCTCCCAGTAGTAGTGCGTCGTGTTCTGGACCCACTCGAAGTAGGAGACCGTGACCCCACCAGCGTTGCACAGAAAATCGGGGATGACGAAGACGCCGTTCTCGTGGAGTATGTCGTCCGCATCGAGAGTTGTCGGGCCATTAGCAAGCTCGGCCACTATGCGCGCCCGCACGTTCGGCGCATTCTCGTCGGTGATCACCTCTTCGAGAGCGGAAGGAGCGAGCACATCGACGGCAAGCTCCAGCAGTTCGTCGTTCGATATCGGCCGAGTGCCGGGGAAGTTGACGACGGAGCCTGTCCTCAGTTTGTGCTCGACGAGCTTCTGAGGATCGAGTCCCGGCTCGTAGTAGACACCGCCTTTCGTGTCGCTCGCAGCCACGATCCGGCAGCCGAGCAGTTCCCTGAAGAGCAGCGCCGCGTACTGCCCGGCGTTCCCGAAGCCCTGGATCGCACACGTCGCTTCCCTGAGGTCTATGCCAAGGTGCTTGGCAGCCTCCCGGATGATGTATGCGCCCCCGCGAGCCGTGGCATCGCCCCGTCCCTGGGACCCACCGGTCGAGAGCGGTTTGCCGGTTATGACGCCAGGACTGTAACGGCCAACGAGCTTCGAGTACTCGTCCATCATCCAGCCCATTATCTCCGGAGTGGTATAGACGTCCGGAGCCGGGATGTCTCTCTCGGGGCCGATGGCCGCCCTGATTGCATCGATATACGCCCGGCTGAGTCTCTCCAACTCCGAGGCCGACAACCTCTTGGGGTTGCAGATGATGCCGCCTTTGCCTCCACCCAACGGGATGTCCACAACCGCGCACTTCCACGTCATCCACGCCGCGAGCGCTCGCACAGTATCGATCGTCTCGTCGGGATGGTAGCGGATTCCGCCTTTGTTCGGCCCGCGGGCGTCGTTGTACTGCACACGGAATGCCTTGAACAACCGCATGGTGCCGTCGTCCATCCTGATCGGGAGCGTGAAGTGGATCTCCCGCATCGGCTCCCTGAGGATCGCATGGATCGCGGGGTCCAACCGCAGCTTGGCGGCAGCCTTATCGAGCTGAGCCTGCGCGATCTGGAAAGGATTTTGCTTCGCGGCCTTTCCCGCCGCCGTCTGTACAACCATTTACTCATCCTCCGTAAGCTGAGTTCTGTTGTCGCGCGGCTTGCAGGAGCCATATAAAAGCACAAGGCCCCTCCCCGTGCGCGCGGGAGAGGCCTGCTGCTTGTGCGCCATTGCAACTTTGAGCCCTTGCAATCCTCTCGCTTTCTCTACAATGAGATATACCACAAAGTGAGCCTGTCTGTCAATCCGAAAAGAGTCTACGAACGATGAGAATCCCCTCATCACCTGCGAACTCTGTGATCTGAGGCTGCGACTGCAACGAGAGTAGGAAGCGGCTTGCTCTCTGGAACCGATGGCCCCCGCCGCTCGTTCCGCGCCGCGGCGGCTGGAACGGACGGCGCTACGCCCGGGAGGTGATGGTCAAATCGTCCTCGACCCCCCTCACGCCCTCGATGTGCCTGGCGATCTCGATCGCCCTGTCGTGGGCCTGGCGGCTGACGTTTCCTTTCAGACTCACCACGCCATTCTTCACGTCAACGTTCACATCCAATGCGCTTACTCCCTTGGCCTCCGCGAGCGCAGCCTTGACCCTGCCGGTCAGCACCATATCGTCGATTGCGGTCATGCATCTTCCTCCTTCCGCGGGGTACCCAGTGGCCTTGATCGCCCTTCTTGTTTTCCCCGGCCTCAGGACGCAGGAAACGCCGGGAGGGGGAGGTGTGGTAGGGCGGTCTACGGCAAGGGGGCGGAGGGCCCGACGCTGCCGGGCCCTCCGTTCGGACTGCATCAGTGCAGGATGAGCACGTCACCGGTGCCGCGCGTCCGGATCACGCGGACTACGTCCGTCCCAGGCTTCTCGCAGCTCGAGATGCCGACTACGGAGACGAACTTACCGACCGGGTTCTCGCCCGGCCCGACGGGTACGCTGCCGTACACCTTGACTCCCTTGTGCGTCGAACCGTCATCGAGCGCGGCGCCGTCATCTACGTAGAAGCATCCCGTTGTCGAATACGTGACGACGCCCCAGGTCTTGACGAGCAGCGCGATGTTATTGGGACCCGACGCGCCTGCAATGCCGCTCTGCAGCCCAAGGGCGCCGCCGCCGATGGCAAGGTTGCCGAGACCGAGAGGCTGAGGAACATCGGACGACCCGGTCGTGCCCGCAACCACTGCGTCGGTCAGCACGCGCTCTCCCTCGATCGTGCCCATAGTCCCCTGCAGCACTCCTGTGTCCCCTGGGTTCAAGAGCGCGCTGCCGCGGCACTGAATCCCCGACGTCCGATCCGACTGCTCGACGTAGAACGCGGGCATGCCGACGAAACTGGCCGTCGTGACGAGCGGCCCTCGGGCTGAGATCCATATCTGCTCGCCGTTGGGCACTAGACCTTTCGCTTCGGCGGGGCTGTAGACCATGTGCCAACTGTGCTCGTCCGCGCCGATATCCACCGTGCACCCGGGAGGAAGGACCCTCGGCTCTCCATCCATGTCCACGGCGCCGGGCTGCACCGCGGAGTTCGTCCCCGAGTTGATGCAGGGCGACGTCAGAACAATGTGGTAATCGTGGTTGGGGTACGAGTTGAACTCGGGATCCAGAGACATATCCATAAGCCCTGCGGACAGCCCGACATAGTCCTGCCCATTGTTGCCGTAGACATCGTTGTAGCTCAGTCTGGCCGACCCTCCGATCTGGCAGACACCCGACGAGTTGAACGCCACGATGTTGTTCGTCACGACCGGAGAAGAAGAGCCGCAGCAGATTCCGCCCCCCGGATCAAGCGAGCTGTTATCCACGATGGTATTGTTGATCACAGCCGGGGCCTGGCCACTGCACCAGATTCCACCGCCCGAGCCGTAGCCAGCGCTGTTCCGAGCGATGACGTTGTTCGAGATCGTCGGCGAAGCATCCACGCAGCCAATGCCGCCGCCGTTGGCCGCGGTGTTCTCTTCGATAGTATTGTTCGATATGACAGCCGCCGGGCAGTTTCGACAGCAGATGCCGCCGCCGCTCCCGGCTGCGTGGTTGTCCCTTATCGTGTTGTTCGCGACCGTCATCGGGCAGCCGGAGCAGAGGATGCCTCCGCCGTCTCCCGGCTGATCCGCACTTCCGTGGGTGATGGTGAAACCATCGACGCGGGCCGGCGCCGAGCCTGCCGTCGGACCCCGGACGACCGTGCCGAACCCAAGGCCGTCCAGAATCGTCTCGTTGGGATCCTGAGGCGGTCTCGGGAACGGCGGCCGCTGGCCTAGATCGGTCTCTGTCCCAGCGAACCCTCCGTAAAGCTGCACGCCCTCACAGAGCGTCACGCATTCCGGATACACGCCCTTCGCGACCCACACCTGAATACCCGTGCCGAATCCGGCCCAGTAAAGCCCCTCCTCGACAGTGGTGAACGCTGTTCCCCAGGTGCCTCCGTCGTGGAAAGAACCCTGGGCGGCTGCGTTGATGTAGATGATGCCGCCGGATAGATCGACGATCGAGTAGTCGGCGGTCTTTACCGCGCTCGGACTCCAACCGGGCAGCGTGCACCAAGCCCTGGCTCTGAGCATGATGCTGTGGCCTACGGAAACCGAGCCGCCGTTAGGGACGGTTGGGTCGGCGGGCGTGGGCGTGCCGCCGTCCGTGGTGTAGTGGATCTCGACGGGCAAGCCTGTGTCGCAGCTGATCGTCACATCGATCGGGGCCGGCCCGTATGTGCCGCCGCCCGGAGCGAACGTCGGGGTGGGTATGCGGCCGTGGGTAGTGTAGGCTTTCAGGCAGACGTTGGTGTTGGCGAAGCCGTCAATCGTGGTGAGATCCGTCCAGGTCTCGCCGTCGCTGGAAACGTAACTTTCGCCGGGGTTCGCCGTTGCCTTGCTGCTGTAGTTCTCCGTGTACTCCGGCTGCTTTATGGGCTTCTCGACGGCCACCGGATAGCGGTGGCCCGGCGTGATAAGCTGCATTACTACGGAGAACTTCCGGCCCGCCGCCAGCGGAACCGCCTCGTCCAGATGCACCGTGTGGTAGCCCATATCGAGCATGCTGCCCCACTGGATATGGGCCAGCGTGCCGCTGGTGGGACCGGAATCGGCGTCGAGGAACACGTAGAACTGGTAAGTGGAGTTCGGCGCAGTATTGTAGAAGCCGATGGCCTCGAGCGGCTCCGTCGCGGCTGCCGTGAATACGTTGGCGAACCATCCGACATAGGTTGACCAACCGTAGCTCGACGTCCACCCTAGCGGATCATACTGATAGACGCCCGAGAAGTTGTCCACGACCTCGCCGGTGAAGACAGCGCAGTCCAGGCCGAACTTCTGGTCATAGTAGGAAACGTAGAAGTAGCCGTTCTCGCCCCAGCCCGTACCCCAGCTATTGCGCGCGATGAACGCACCGTTCGCCGGCGGGGTTGTGGAGAAGTTGGTCTTCGCGTAGCTGTCGTCCCAGCCGACGATGCAGACGGCGTGGTTCAGATCGTTTGAGCCGTCGTAGTAATAGGAGTTGGTTGCGGAGTTCCAATAGGGCGACCCGTCGTACATATACATCGTTGTGTAGGCCCCGCCGTAGTTCATCACCGCCTGTTTGATAGCGTCGTTTTGGAGAGGGGAGTTGATAGGGTCCCGGTCCGGGATGAAGATGACGTCCTGGACGTGGTACTGGGTGGCGCAGTCCGGGTTCTCGCAGTAGGTGTAGGGGTAGGTGTAAGGATAGCATGTCTCGCCCTTTGGCCCGTCCCATCTGGCAAGATACGCTGTGGACATGAGATGGTTGCCGCCGGCGCACGGCCCCCAGTCGAACCCGTGCCTGCAGATCAGGTCCTTCTCCGAAAAGTTGTTCCACATCCCGGGAAGCAGGACCGACTCGAGCGAGCCGTACGTCGCAAAGGCCCAGCAGCTTCCGCACTGGGCCTGGTCTCTGATCGGTGTGAGCTTATCCGTGACGGCGCGGAGGTCGTAAGACGAAGGCAACC
>Ga0315280_10007797_pt1 | contig 14242 bp, 13 predicted proteins | sample YL17G06_40_MG_FD_203697 | JGI IMG/M metagenome (GOLD analysis project Ga0315280, IMG submission 203697) | Sediment microbial communities from Yellowstone Lake, YNP, Wyoming, USA - YL17G06_40 | ecosystem: Environmental > Aquatic > Freshwater > Lake > Sediment | place: USA: Wyoming | collected...
ACCCCAGGTGTGGGCGTAGCCGACCAGCTCGAACCGCTGGCCGGCGAGGGGATGGAAGGGATGGGTGACCGTGAAGCGCCCCGCAGCTTCAGTACCGTCTGTAGTTGAAGGCTCATGACAAGGCCAAGGCCGAGGTCGGCGTGCAGATCGCCGAGCGCGAGATCCTGGCGCCGCTGCGCCACCGCGCCTTCTTCAGCCTCGCCGAGGCGAACGCCGCGATCGCCGAACGGCTCCGCGGCCTGAACGAACGCCCCTTCGCGAAGTTGCCGGGGTCACGGGCGAGCGTCTTCGCGGGCCGCGAGGCGCCGCTGCTTCGCCCCTTGCCGGCAGAGCCGTACGCCTTCCGCACGCGCAAGCTCGCCACCGTCCACATCGACTACCACGTCGAGCTCGACGGCCACTACTACTCGGTGCCCTACCATCTCGTGCGCGAAAAGGTCGAGCTGCGCTTCGATGCGCGCACCGTCGAGGTCTACCACGAAGGCGTGCGCGTCGCCGTGCACGTGAGAAGCCGCGTCAAGGGCAGGGCGACCACCCTGACCGAGCACATGCCCGAGAAGCATCGCGCCGTGGCCTCCTGGACGCCCGAGCGCATCGCCGCCTGGGCGGCCAAGACCGGGCCTGAGACCGCCGCCCTCTGTGAGGCGATCATGGCCGCGAGGCCGCACCCCGAGCTCGGCTTCCGCAGCTGTCTCGGGATCCTGCGGCTCGGAGATCGCTACGGGTCCGCACGCCTCGAGGCAGCCGCGCAACGGGCGCACGCGATGGGCGCCAACTCGTACCGCTCCGTGCGCTCGATCCTCGAGCGCGGCCTCGACCGGACGGCCGAGCCCGACGCCGTCACTCCGCCGGCGCTCACGCACGCCAACGTGCGCGGCGCTGACTACTACGACTGAAAGGGAGAAGAAGATGAACGACGCACTCACGATCGAACGCCTCTACGACCTGCGCCTCGGGCCGATGGCCGAGGCCTTCGCGGAGGAGGCAGGGCGCACGGGGGACCCGGAGCTGTCGTTTGCCGAACGCTTCGGCCTCTTGGTCGAGCGCCAGTGGACCGCGCGCGAGGAGGGCCGCCTGGCCAGGCGCATGAAGGCCGCGCAGCTGCGCATGGAGGCCTCGGTCGAGGAGATCGACTTCCGCAGCCCGCGAGGCTTGGACCGCGGCGCCTTCCTGGAGCTCTGCGAGCTCGGCTTCCTGCGGCAGACCGGCAACGTGATCATCACCGGGGCCACCGGGCTGGGCAAGACCTACCTCGCCTGCGCGCTCGCCGACCGGGTGCTGCGTAGAGGCCACACGGCGCTCTACCGCCGCGTGCCGAAGCTGGTCTTCGAGCTGGCTCTCGCGCGTGCCGACGGCAGCTACCTGAAGGCGCTCGAGAAGATCGCCAAGGTCGAGCTGCTCGTGCTCGACGACTGGGGCCTGGCCCAAGTCGAGGGTCAGGCGGCCAACGACCTCATGGACGTGGTCGACGACCGCGCCGGGGTGCGCTCGACCGTGATCGCCAGCCAGCTGCCGGTCTCGGACTGGCATCACCTGATCGCCGACCCGAGCATCGCCGACGCGGTGCTCGACCGCCTCGTGCACCGCTCCGTGAGGATCGAGCTCACAGGCGAATCGATGCGCAGGAGAGCACCGAACAAGGAGACCGAGTTGACCTGAAGCCGAACAGTACGTCAACGTTAGCAAGGCAAACGCGTCGCTTCGCTCCGAGGTGTTCGGCTTGAAGCGGAACCACCGTTCGGCTTGCGGCGGAATGGCCGTTCGGCTTGGGTGGAATGCGCAGACAACGGACCCGAGTTCGTCGCTACGGCAGTGCGCGAGTGGCTCGCTGCGCTGGGCGTCACCAACCTGTTCATCGAACCGGGCTCGCCTTGGGAGAACGGCTCCATCGAGTCGTTCAACGGCAAGCTCAGAGACGAACTGCTGAACGGTGAACTCTTCTTCACGCTCAAGAAGGCGCAGATCTTGGTCGCCAACTGGCGCCGTGAGGACAACCGCCTGCGACCGCACAGCTCGCTCGGCGGGCGACCGCCGGCGCCGGAGACGCTCGTCTGGCCGGGGTTCTCGCTCAAAGACTACGTGCCGCCGGCATTCACACAGCAACCGGCTCTCGCACTATCATAGAAACTGGACCAACGAATGGGGTCAGGTCACTAGGCGTATCCCAAGTGTCTATTGTCGGAGAACTTGAGACAGAGGAGGGACGACGCAGGCGCCGCTCGTGAGTGCGCTCTCACAAAGGAAGCTGGTCGTGATGACGGGCCCGAGTCTTGTCGGAATGGGGGGCATTTCCGCTTTTGCTCGAGTTCTAAAGGAGCATGCCACACGCTGCAGGGGAGATTTCGATCTGCAGTACGTGCCGATGACGGCGCTTCATGCGGCCAAGCTCCCGGCCAAGATTTGCATCGCTATTCGAGGCTACGCGGCATTTTGGAAGATGATTCGGCCTTCGTCGGCCATCGTTCATGTGAACACTGCCTCCGGCGCCGATTTCTGGCGCAACCTCCCTCTCCTTCTCGCGGCAGTTCTAATGAAGAGGAAGACGATACTCCACGTTCATCCGCCGTGGTCGTTTCAGCTCTTCCTCAAGCGCGGTCCGCGTCTCTTGGCCATACTCAAGTGCCGCGCGGTTGGGCTTGCCGACCTCGTGGTAGTGCCGACCGAGGGTGCCGTCGCCGTCATGTCCGAGGTCATTCCATCGAGCCGAGTCCGGGTTGTCCCGAACGGCGTGGCCAGCCTCAGCACCCCCTCATTGCCGCTTTCCGAAAGGGCCCAGCTCGTTACCTTCCTCGGATGGCTCGTCGAAGAGAAAGGCATATACGACCTCCTGCGAGCCATGGCCGTCCTTCGTCATCGAGGCTTGGGAATCGAGTTGGCGGCGTTTGGACCATATGGTGCCGCCCCTGTAAGGGAGGCTGCTAGTGATCTAGGGATTTCCGAATACGTGACGGCGGATGAGTGGGTTTTCGGCGGTGCGAAGGATGAATTGCTTGCCCGAAGTCGCATCGTGGCCCTACCCTCGTACACTGAGGGACTGCCCGTCGTTCTGCTCGAGGCGATGCAGGCCGGCACGCCTATCGTGGCTACGAACGTCGGCGGAATACCCGATGTCGTCCAGGACGGCGTCAACGGTTTCCTTGTTGCTCCGGGGGATGTCACCGCTCTTGCGAACCGTCTGGAAAGGCTGCTGACGGACGCTTCCCTGTGGAACAAGACGCACACCGCATGCGTCGATCAGGCCCCCATGTACCGCATTGGCAACGTTGCCGATGTCCTTGCACGGGTTTACCAGGAGGTTTCGCCGTGCGTCTAGAGGGTCAATTGTGCTAGCCGCTCTTCGGAAGTTGAGCGGCGCTGCTCCCGCCCGAGTCCATGACTTCATGATTAGGCATCCCGTTCCTCGAAAAGTCGAGCCGGCACTCATTCGCATCTACCCCTGCCTAGCGGGTTCAGTCTTCAGGCGCACGCGGCGACTGAATGCCACGACACAGTGGTGGACGAGGAAACAGTTTGAGGAGCTGCAGGTAGAGCAGCTACGAGGAATCCTCAGCCACGCCTACAGCGCAACGAGTTACTACAGACAGGTCATGGACGAGGCTGGTTTCAGACCGCAGGCTTTTGCGAGTCTCGCGGACATGGCCAAAGTGCCTATGACGTCCAAGGAGGCACTCCGATTACACCAAACGGAGATGACAGACCGAACGGCGGATCGTGGCCGACTCGTGGCACACGAGAGTAGCGGGAGCACCTCGAGCGGCCTTCGTCTTTACGAATCTCCAGAAGCCTGGGCGTTCGAGAATGCTTTCTTCGACCGCTGGTACGCGTGGCACGGCATCCGGATCGGGGAACGGACCGTCGTTTTCAGCGCGGCTCCAGGCCGTAGGGTCCTGACGTACAACCCCATGGGCAACATCATGTACCTCAACCTCGCCCAGGTTCGAGTTGATGCCGCTGCCATGGTCAGTCTCCTGAGGTCTTTCCGTCCAGCCGTCTTGCGTGGATACCCATCGGCAATAGTCCAAGCGGCTGAGTACATACTGAGAGAAGGTTGGTCCGGCTCAATTCCAACACTGAAGCGTGTGTTCCTCGCTTCAGAGCAAGTGTTCACATCACAGGTGAGCCTCATTCGAGAAGCCTTTGGAGTGCCCGTTTCGAGCCACTACGGCCTCAGCGAGCGGGTTGCTTTGATCCAGCAATGTCCCTCGGGCTCCCTTTTCCACATCATGCCTGAGTACAGCTATGTCGAGATTCTCGGGGAGGACGGGAACCCGGTCACCCAAGGCGGTGAGATTGGCTTGATCGTCGGCACTAGCTTCTGCAATCGGGCTGTCCCGCTCATCCGCTACCAGACTGCTGACTGGGCTGTGGTTGCCGACGACCAGAAATGCCCTGATTGCGGGCGGTCTTTCAAGTCTGTTTGTCGGATTGAGGGTCGAAGCGGTGATTTCGTGAGGACTCCTTCTGGAAAGGTCTGGTCGCCAACTGCTATTGAGTGGGTCAACAACGTTCAGAGGCCGACCATCAGGGAGAGCCAGATTTGGCAAACAGATGTCGACCAGATCGTCATACTCATCGTACCAGGCGAAGGATTCAAGGATGAGGATGGCCAAGCGTACGTCGACGATCTTCAAGCGATGATCGGCGAACCCGGGCTGAAGATGTCCGCGTCAGTGGTCGATCAGATCGATCGACCGAAGAGCCAGAAGCAACGCTTCGTGCGTTCCGACATCGTGGCTTCGCCCTTCGACGCCCCCACTTGAAAAGCGGGTGTATCATTCTCTTCGTAGAAGCGAAGTTTGCACAGTAGTGGGCCAAGCGAATGCATGGGATCGGCCGACGGACGTCATGCCCTAGTTTGCTGGCCGCACTGCCGGCAGGCGGGCGGTTTCTTCAATGAGGGGGGTCCGACTTGAGGCAGGTGGCGCAATCGCTGAAGGACGGCTCCATCTCTGTCATTGAGGCGCCGGCGCCTTCGCTACAACCGCATGGCGCGCTCGTCCGCACCGCATACTCCCTCATCAGCTCTGGCACGGAGATGGCCAAAGTCGAGCTTGGCCGGCAAGGTCTCATCGGCAAGGCGCGCAGTCGGCCCGACATGGTCCGGCAGGTCATCGACAAGGCGCGTCGTGATGGGATTCTTTCGACGTATCGCACCGTTCGCGCTCGGCTGGAGGAAGCGGGCGCCTTGGGCTACAGCGCCGCAGGCGTGGTCAGTGATGTTGGCGAGCTCGTGCAAGGGTTGCGCGTCGGCGATCGAGTCGCTTGCGGAGGCGGGGGCTACGCCAACCATGCCGAGGTTCTCTATGTGCCGCAGAACCTCTGCGCGCGCGTTCCCGACGATGTCGAGCTGGCCGACGCGGCGTACGCGACAGTCGGTGCCATCGCCATGCAGGGCGTTCGCCTCTCGGGCGTAGCCCTGGGTGACCGCGTCGTAGTCATCGGCCTTGGCCTCGTCGGGCAGCTCGCCGTTCAGCTTGCGGTGGCTGCCGGGTGCGAGGTCGCCGGCATTGACCTCGAGAGCGCCAAGTGTGACTTGGCGAGCCAGCTGGGGGCTCACGGGACGCATGCCGGCGGCGGATCGGATGCCCACGAGTGGTGCGCCGAGTTCACCCGCGGCCGGGGCTTTGATGCGGTGCTCATAGCTGCGGCGACCAAGAGTAGTGACCCCATACGGTTGGCCGCGGACATTGCCCGGGATCGCGGCGTCGTGGTCGTCGTCGGCGACGTCGGCATGACGGTACCCCGCGCCCCCTTCTACGAAAGGGAGCTTTCTCTTCGCGTCTCCCGCTCGTACGGCCCAGGGCGGTATGACCCCTCTTATGAAGAAGAGGGGCTCGACTACCCGTACGGCTACGTGCGCTGGACCGAGCGCCGCAACATGGAGGAGTTCCTGCGGCTTCTCGCATCGAGGCGCGTCCAGGTTGCCCCCCTCACCACCCATCGGTTCGAGGTCGGGCGCGCGAGCGAGGCGTACGCGGCGCTTCGGGACGGTGACGCAAAGCCCATCGGGGTGCTTCTCGAGTACGCCGGTGGCGTAGAGGGCCCCCCGCTCATGCCGGTACCGGTGAAGTCGCGATCCGCGCGCGCAGGGTCCCTGGGGTCCTCTCACGAATCCCCCGTCGGCCTCGCCCTCATTGGGGCCGGCAATTTCGCGACCGCCACCCTGCTGCCCGCTCTCAAGGTCGACCCCCGTACCGACCTGCGAGCGGTACTCACGGCCGGCGGCCTCAGCGCTCGCGACGTTGCTGAGCGCTACGGCTTCGCCGCCTGCACGAGCGATCTCAGTGCGCTTCTTGCCGACGAGGACACACGCGGCGTGCTCATCGTCACGCGCCACGACACCCATGCCGACTATGCGATCCGTGCCCTCGAGGCCGGCAAGACGGTGTTCGTCGAGAAGCCTCTCGCCCTCACGGAGTCGGAGCTCGACCGCGTCGTAGAGGCTTGGCGCAACGCTCCCGGCGATCTGGTTGTGGGCTTCAATCGGCGCTTCTCCCCTCTCACCGCGGAGGTGGCAAGCGCGATCGCCGGCCGGGCCGGGCCTGTCACGGTGGTCTGCAGGGTGAATGCGGGGTCGATCCCGGCATCACACTGGATCCAGAACCTCGAGAGCGGCGGCGGTCGGATCATAGGCGAAGTGTGCCATTTCGTTGACCTCGCCTGCTACCTCGCTCGAAGTCGGCCTGTCGAGGTGTTTGCGGTCGGGCTCGGGAACGGCAAGTCGGCCGCTTTGCAGGACACGTTGAGTGTGACCCTCCGCTTCGCCGACGGGTCGCTTGCCTCGATCGATTACGTGGCCACAGGCGACACAGGGTTCGCCAAGGAACGCGTCGAGGTGTACTATGCTGGTCATGTCTACCTCATCGATGACTTCCGGGAGCTGGTCACGGTGAAGGGCGGGAGAAGGCGGCGGCGCCGCTTGACTCGCCAGGACAAGGGGCACGCTGCTGAGATGAGGTCCTTCGTCGATCGTGTGGCTGGTGAGTCTAGCACCGTCATCACGTTCGCGGATTGCGTCGCCTCGACCGCCGCTACTTTCAAGATCGTCGAATCCTTGGCGACCGGGAGGCCGATCAGTGTCACATCGCCTGCCGACTAGGACGCGCTAGCCCGTGGAGGCCGCAACCTTGCCGCCGCCCGCAAGCCGCGAGGTGGAACTTGATCGCGGGCTGCGGCAGGAAGCGGCCGGGCATGCGCTAGCCATCTGGCAGGCCCTTCTCGATTGCGGATTCTGTGGCTACGACCCCTACGATGCTGTGTCTGGGCGTCACGTCCGCCGTCTTGTGGGTTCGTCAGACGTGGCACGGCGCGGTCTCGTGCAGGTCGCCCGGCGTGTGCCGCTCAATCTCCAGGCGGGGCTCGGTGTGCGTCCTGCGGTGTCCGCCTACACGCTCGGCCATGCGATGGTCGCCTGCGCGCGCCTGTCGCAGCGGGGAGTATTACCCGACGCGGAAGAGATCGCCGCCGGCCTGGTGCTTTCGGCACGGCAACGGAGGCTGCGCGCTTGGCCCGGCCTTTCGTGGGGCTACCACTTCGACGTCCACACGAGGTTCTTCCGCTACCATCCCTGGACGCCGAACATCGTGGTCACGGCCTACATGGCCAAGGGGTTCGCGGCTCTGACTGCGGCGGCGGTTGCCGACTGCAGGAAGGAACTACGCGGTATCACCCGGTTCATCCTCGAGGCCTTGCCACGGCGGTCAGACCAGCGGGGGCAGAATTTTGGCTACATCCCCTCTTCCGACACCGTGATCCACAACGCCAACATGCTCGGCGCGCTGGCCCTGGTTCGAGCCGGTGTCCTCTGTGACGACCCCGGCCTGATCGACGAGGCGGTTCTCGCCGCCCGATTCACGTGCGCCCACCAGGCGCCCGATGGCTCGTGGCCCTACTCGGAACAGGCAAATGGGCGATGGGTCGACGGGTACCACACCGGCTTCGTGCTCGAGGGCCTGATGGCAGTGGTCGATGCCTCGCCGGAGCCTGACTTGGAGGAGGGGCTGCGTCGCGGGCTGAAGTATTACTGCTCGCGCCTTTTCGGCAGCCGCGGGGAGCCCTACTACTATCCTGACCGACCCTTGCCATACGATGCGCTGTCCGCGGCCCAGGGGATCGAGACGCTTGCGCGAGCGGAGCGCTGGTGTGACGAGGCACCGGAAACGCTTCGTCGTCTGTTGGAGTGGACGGACGCCAACCTCCTGGAGCCGAGAGGCTCGGTGGCTTATCAGGTGCATAAGCACTGGAAGGACCGCCGCCAATTCCCACGATGGTCCATGGCGCCGATGGCGGCCGCGCTGGCCGCTGTCGAAGAGGTGCCGGACGGAGAAGGCACGCGCATTGATGATGCCGGCGATCCCAGAGGGTCGATGCCATCAAGGCGTGGAGACTGTGTTCGTGCCTCCAATAGTCAGCCGGTCTGGATCGACTTGGGCAATTCGCCCCAAGTAATTTTCTTCCGCCCCGTGATCGCTGAGCTTGCGGTGCGGGGGGTCCCGGTGACGGTGTCGGCCCGTGACTTCGCGCAAACGCTCGGCCTGTGCCATCTGTATGAGATCCCCGTGGAGGCGCTCGGGACACATGGTGGGGCCGGGCTGTGTGACAAGGCGATTACCTTGGCGGCGCGAGGCCAGGAGCTGCGAGCCTTTGCTCGCCGCGCTCGTCCCCGCGTTGCCGTCAGTCATAACTCGTACGCACAGGGTGTCGCTGCACGATCACTTGGTCTGCCGGTCGTCACTGCCATGGACTACGAGTTTCAGCCGGCCAACCATCTCGCCTTCCGACTCGCGGATCTCGTTGCGGTACCGGCCATGTTCCCCGACGCGGTACTGCGCGCTCAAGGAGCGTACGAGGCCAAGGTGTGGAAGTATGACGGCGTCAAGGAGGAGATAAGTCTCGCCGGATTCGCGCCTGATCCGTCCTACCTCGCGCGCCATGGCATCGACGTGAGTCGAGTCGTTGTCGCCGTCCGCCCACCCGCGGACATGGCGCTCTACCATCGCTTTAACAACGAGCTCTTCGGCGAGGTCCTTGCTCTGCTGAAGCGGCGCGCGGATGAGCTCTCGGTCATCCTTCTAGCCCGAACGAGGGAGCAAGAGGAGGAGCTCACATCTGCCGGGTACGGGTCCCTGATCTGGAGCAAAGAGCCGCTCGACGGCCCCAACCTTGTGGCCGGAGCCGATCTTGTCATCAGTGCCGGCGGCAGTATGAATCGAGAGGCGGCAGTGCTGGGGACACCCGCCTTCTCGGTGTATGCGGGGCGGCTCGGGGCCGTCGATGAGTGGCTCGCGGCGTCGGGAAAGCTGACGATCGTGGACGATCGCGATGCTTTGGAGCTGATCAACTTCAGGAAGAAGATGGTCGTGCCTCCCCCCGTCGTCGGAGACAGTCTGGTGAGGCAATTCGTGGACCGTCTGCTGGCAATTGCGCATGCGTGAAGTGGGCACAGTTTGCGGGGCCTATGCATCGCCCGTATGATGGCTGCAAAGCAGATGGAGCCTTGGGAGGTTCCTGAGTGATGCAAGCAGCCTCGTTCCCAGAATCCGGCAATATGACGCTCCGCGAATACCTACACGTTCTGTGGCGGTGGAAGTGGGTCATCGTCGTCGCCGTCTGCGCATCGACGTTCGCCGCTTACGTCTACTCGTCCCAGCAGCCGCGGCAGTACATGGCGACCGCAGAGCTCATCTACGTCGAGCCCATAGATCCCACGAGCCCCCTGGGACCCTCTTACTCCTCCGATGCGCGCGATCTTGCCGTCCAGGATGTCATCAACGTCATGGGGAGCCCCCTGATCGCCGGTCGCGCGCAGACGATGCTCGACAAGTCGTCCGTCGGCCCCTACGGCATTTCGACGTCGGTCAGTGGGGGATCCGTAAGCGGCACGGGCGGCGTGATCGATGTGTCGGCGACGAGCGCCAGTGCGAGGGACGCGGCGGCCGTGGCCAACGCCTACGCTCAGGCCGTCGTCACTTGGCGCAAGGCCCAGCAGCTCGACCGGGTCGCGCTCGCGGAGCGGGCCGTCAGGGCCAAGCTATCAGGATTCACCTCCGGGGTCTCGCGCCGCACCACCGACTACATCATGTTGAAACAGAACCTGCAGAACCTGAAGCTCCTCGAGATGACCGTGTCGGGCGACTTTCAGCTCGTCACGCCGGCCGCTGCGCCCGTCGTGCCCTTCGCACCACAGCCGGGCCGGTCTGGGGCGCTGGGGATGGGGGTGGGCCTCCTCGCCGGCGTGGGGTTGGCCTTCCTGTTCAACCAGCTCACCACGAAGGTGCGGGGTCAGCGCGAGGCCGGCGAGGTCCTCGGTCTGCCGGTCGTCGGCTCTCTTCCTGAGATCCCCCGTCGGGCCTTGAAAGACGGGCGGCTTATCGCCTTGACCCATCCCAGTGGGCGTTCCGCCGAAGCTCTCCGCCTCCTGCGCAGCAACCTCGACTACGTCAACGTCGACGACGTCTCCTCGCTGCTTGTCACCAGCGCCCTCGCCGACGAGGGCAAGAGCATGACGGTGTGCAACCTCGCGGTCACCATGGCCATGGCCGGCAAGAAGGTGGTCGTTGTCGACGGCGACCTGCGCCGGCCGCGCGTGCACGAGTACTTCGGGCTGCCCAACGACGTGGGCCTCTCGAGCGTCGCGGCCGGTGACGTCACGCTGGCCGAGGCTCTCAAGACGGTCGATTTGCCCCCGACGTTGCGACCGGGTGGCGACAATGGCTCTCGGCCTGACGCGGCCGCGCGGGCCAGGAACGCTCGCCGGCTCGTCGTGCTGACCTCGGGGCCCTTCGTTCCCGACCCCGGTGAGCTCGTGGCCTCGAAGCGCTTCGGCTCGATCATTCGTGAACTGCAGACCGCCAGCGTCGATTTCGTCATCGTGGATTCACCTGCCCTGATGGAGGTCGGCGACGCAGCGGCCATGGCGGCGCAGGTCGAGGGGCTCGTCATGGTGGTGAGCCTCGACAAGGCCCGCCACACGACGCTCGTCGAAGCGCGGCACCTGCTCGCTCCGCTGCCGTGCAAGAAGCTGGGGGCCATCCTCGTGCGGGCCAAGAGCGGCCCTTCCGGCTACTACGCCTATTCCGACTAGCGACGCCGCTGCGGGGGCCGCGCTGCCTGAGATCGCCGTGTGCGTCGTGCCTGATTCCCGTGCGGTTGCCGTTCGGAGCGCTTGCGAGATGACGAGGAGGAGGGAGCCCTTCGGCTCCGCCTGACGCAGTGCCTACAGCCTGCCAGCGTCCGTTTGCTGTTTGGGCACCCCGGGTTCGGCTGGGAGGATGTGGTCAGCCTTCTTGTAGCTGTGGATGACGCGGCAGTGGGGGCAGCGGTAGTAGGTGACCACATGCTCCGGAGCGGCCAGGAACTGTGCGTCGAGTCGGACGGGCGCTGCAAATGTGAGGCCGCACCCCGGTTCCTTGCACGTCACAGTGAGCACTTCGCTGGTCATGACACCGACTTGGGATAACGCCGTAGCCGCACACGGGGCGTATCACGCAGTCTGAGTTTCGTTGCCCTGAGAGCCACTTTATCGCCATCCGCTCGATGCCTCTGTCAATGCATAGTACGCCGAATGCTGTGTGGCGGGCAACCGTCAGGCTCGCCTACCGCGCGCCCGGCGCCCGAACTCCAGCGGCTTCAACGAAACGGGGGAGGGAGCCTCTCGGCTCCCTCCCCCGTTGTGCATCGGGTCGGTTACAGGATCGTGATCACAGGCCGTTCGACGGGGTAGACGGCGCGGATTGGACCGTCTGGGTCGGATACCCGACGGCCGGAGCCGCGAAGCTCTGGGTGTCGCCGATCACGTCGAAGGCGATGATGCGGAGTCCCGATGGTCGACCATCGACCACCGACGGCCGTTGCCCGCTGGACGGTGAAGCCCGTGTCGTTCACGGAGTCGTCGGTGAACGTCACCACCTCCTGTCAGTCGCGTCATTTGCTCCTGTCAGCAGCGTCGTATGCTCCTGTAACATTGGGTGTAATGCGGGTCAGGGAGCCATGAGGATTCTCGTCACCGGCGGCGCGGGCTTCATCGGATCGCATCTGGTCGAGGCACTCGTCGCGGGCGGGCACGAGGTGCGCGTGCTCGACGACTTGTCGTCGGGCACGCGCACGAACCTGGCGCGCTGCGATGCCGATGTCGGGTTCGTCGAGGGCGACGTGCGCGACCCACTGACGGTGCGCCGGGCGGTCGAGGGGTGCGACGCGATCTTTCACGCCGCGGCGATCGTGTCGGTTGCCCGCTCTGTCGCGGAGCCCGAGCTCGTGGAGAGCGTCAATGCCGGCGGCACGCTGAAGATACTTGAGGCGGCGCGGCCCCCCGCCGCCTGGTCTTGGCCTCATCCTGTGCCGTCTACGGCGACCCGCCTACGATGCCGGTGGCCGAGACCGCGCCTGCACGTCCGCTGTCTCCCTACGCCGGGTCGAAGCTCGCCGCCGAAGAGCACTGCCGCCGCTTCGCCGCGTCAGGCGGCCCGGAGACGGTCTGCCTGCGCTACTTCAACGTGTACGGGCCGCGGCAGGACCCATCGTCTGAGTACTCAGGTGTCATCGCCCGCTTCATCGACGCCGCCCTGGCCGGCCTGCCGCTGACCATCTTCGGCGACGGCGACCAGACGCGCGACTTCATCTTCGTGGGCGACGTCGTGCGCGCGAACGTCTTGGCGCTCACCGGGGGGTGGCCCGAGCTCCCCGGCGACGGCAGGCCGGTCAACGTGGGCTCGGGCCTGCCCACGTCGGTGAGCCAGATCGCCGCCGCGGTGCGCCGGGTGGCGGGCCGAGACGTCGCCGTTCGCTCTCAACTCGCTCGGGCGGGCGACATCCTGCACTCGCAAGCCGACACAGCCCTGGCTGCATCCCTCTTGGGCTTCAAGGCCGAGACGAGCTTCGCCGATGGCCTCGCCGAGACGTTCGTCTGGTATGCCGGCCGGCAGCCCAGGAGGCGCACACTCAGGCTATAGGCGCCAGAGAGCGCAAATGGGTTGCAGCTCCAGGTCGCGCCCCAGTGGCAAGCTGTTGGGTCCCGTGTAGAGCACGACCCCGCGGTGGAAACGGGCTCCGGCGAGCGCGGCCAGGGGACAGGAAATCAACCACTTGGTGGGTGATATCTACCCACTTGATGGGTGATTGTCAGTGCCGAGCGGGGGCAGGGGCCTGCTCTCGGGCGGCAGTGTCTGCTCTCCGCTGCCTTGTCGCAAGCTCGGTGTGATCGTCGTGCGCGAGAAGATCGAGCGCGGCGACTACTACCGCTATCGCTACGACAAACAGGGCGAAAAGGCCAAGACGTGGGCCGGGGGGAGGGGGGCGCAGCTCGCGGGCAAGGCGTAGCCCAAAGCGATGGCGTGGCTCAGGCTCAGCTACAGCTCAGCCATAGCTCAGCGATAGTTGAGTGAGGGCTCACGGGACGAGTCATTGCGGGGCTTCCGACAGCGTGAGACGCGTTCTCAGGACCGCGCCCAGACGGCAGACGGTCGTGAGTGCCGGATCGACCTGGGCCTGCTCGATGCGGCTGAGCGTGCCCTGACGCAGGTGCGCCGCCTCGGCGAGCTGCCTCTGCGTCGTGTGGAGCTCCTTTCGCCTTTCTCGGCCGGCGCCCATCGAAGCAGCTCAGATGCTCTCATGGGACGGTCGCAGGGGAAGGGAGCGTGGGGCGCCTCACAGGTCAGCGTCTCCTCTCGTCGGCCGTCAGCCTGGCAGCGACCATCTCGGCAAGGACGTCGTACGCGGGGCCCGGGTCGAACTCCGGGTCGGCCTGGCGTTGCAGCGCCAGGCCATCGGTGGCCGCAACGACAAGGGCGGCCAGCGGCCTCAGGGCGCCATCCTGCGCACCGGGACCGGCGAGAGCCCAGGACTCGAGCTCGCAGTACCAGTCGAAGAGCGCGCGATACTTCTCGCGCAGGACGGGGTCGTAGAGCACGTGAGAGACGACGGCATAGAAGGAACGGTACTCCTCCGGGTCGGCCACCCAGCCACGCTGGACGGCAAAGAGCACCCGGCGACGCTCCTCGCCGGTCTCGGCCGCAAGCAGCTGGTGGCGCAGCTCCTCGCTCCCTTGATAGACCACCGAATCGACCAGCGCCTCGATCAGCCCGGCCTTGCTGCCGAAGTAGTAACGCGTCAGGGCGGAGTTCTCGCCGGCCTCCGCGCCTATGGCCTGGAAGGTCAGGTTGCGGAAACCGTTGCGTACGAGCACCCGCGTGGCCGCCACCAGAATGCGGCGCGCCGTCGGGGGAAGGCCGGGCAGGGGGTCGCG